>QMCE01000884.1_pt1 | contig 16003 bp, 16 predicted proteins | sample 1821851 | NCBI WGS metagenome assembly QMCE01 (sample SAMN09453174, study PRJNA476694) | Termite gut metagenome, whole genome shotgun sequencing project. | isolation source: worker | host: Odontotermes sp. | place: South Africa:Pretoria | collected 2016-01-28
GATGCATAGCCAATGATCAAAATAATGGATTTTGGTCAAAAGCATATTGAGGCGGCTCAAAAGATTGCCGCGCTTAACTATAACGAAGAGCGCGCGTCCGTGCCCGCGTTGCCGCATATGGAGTGTTTGCCCGGTTTAGAAGATTTTGCCGCAGGTAATAGAGGTGTTGCGGCGCTGGACGGCGATGAGCTTGTTGGTTTCTTTTGCTGGCATAAACCGTTCAATAATCTCTTTGGGTTAAGCAAGGGAGCATGGTCGCCTGTTCATGCCCATGGTGCCATATCCCGAAATCGCTCGGATATTTGCGACAGATTGTATCAGTCTGTCGCCAAAATATTAGTGGCCGATAATGTGTTAAGCCACAGCATAACCTTGTACGAGCATGATACGGAATCGGATATCAGTTTCCGTCAAAATGGATTTGGCAGGCGCTGCGTGGACGCGATGCGGGAGACTACCCCGATCGCGGTACCGGTATGTGAAGGCATGGCCTACAGGCAAGCGGTTGCGGCGGATTCGGCTTTCCTTACAGCGGCGCGCAACAGCACAAGCCTTCATTTAAGCGAATCACCAATGTTCATGCCGTTTATTGACAGGCACACCGTCCGTGATACCGTAGCCGAAATCGAGAGCGGCGAACGCCAATACTTTATCGCGACAGCGAACAACCGCCCCGCTGCATATTATTGTATTGCACGTAACGGGGAGAGCTTTGCCAGTGAGCATGATTCCGTAATGAACATATGCGGCGCGTATACGCTGCCGGAGTTTCGCGGAAAAGGCGTCGCCGCCGGGCTTCTCTCCTGGCTGATGGATTGGCTGCGGGAGCGCGGCTATACGCGCTGCGGCGTCGATTATGAGTGCTTTAACTACACCGGACGGAAATTCTGGGGTAAATACTTTGCGCCATATACTCAAAGCCGATCCATACGGGAACCCCTTGCATTCCGGAATCCAAAAATGAGGTTTCGGGTAAAATATCCACTTCGCTCGTAAGTTGTTTTTCTTGAATGCTAAAAGCAACAATACGGGAAAGGAGAAACATTTTACCGGAGTGCGGTACCAGTTTTTCCGTCTCTTCTTTCGTATAAAGGACTTCGCTCATGTTTTCTCCATTACAAGGCTTACATTACAGCCGCCGAAAGCGAACGAGTTACTCATGCACCGCGCAATTTCATTTACCGCGTAGCGCATGGGTACCAAATTCAATTCGGGCAAAGCCTCATCATGCACGCCGTCAAAGAGATGAGGCGGCAAAAATTTTTCATTTCCGGTTTGCAAAAGAGTCATGCCGCAAATCGCAAGTTCCAGCGCGCCGGCCGCGCCGAGCGTATGTCCGGTCATGGCCTTTGTGGAACTCACCGGAAGCGCTCCGGAAAAAACGGAAGCGACGGCGAGACTTTCCATGGCATCGTTTAATTTGGTTCCCGTACCGTGTAAATTCAGGTAATGAATTTGTGAGGGGGAAAGTTCCGCATCGAGAAGTGCGGCTCGCATCGCGAGAATCGCTCCCGCGCCGTCGGCGCGGGGAGCCGTCATGTGATCGGCATCGGCGCTTTCGCCGATACCGGCAATCTTTAAAGAAGCTCCTTCCGCCTCTTTCGTGACTAAAAAGAAGGCGCCCGCTTCGCCGAGAGTAATGCCCGAGCGATTGGCGCTAAACGGATTGCAGGGTTCGGGAGAAACCGCCTCCAGCGAAGAAAATCCGAGCATCACCGGAAGCGAGACGATATCCGCTCCGCCGACAATCGCGGCATCGCAGACACCGGCATAAATCATGTGCCGCGCCGAAGCAAAGGCACTCGCACTTGAGGCACATGCCGTCGAATGAGTTTGAATGACATTATTGAAGCCGAAATAATCCGCAATAAAACGCGCCGGAAAATCCGCCTGCTGCATTTCCATGGAGTAATTTTCGGGGAAACTTCCGGTTTGAGAAAACGTTTGAAGTGCCGCCAAAGAAGCTTCGGAACCGTTATCGCAAGAACCGAGAAACACGCCGATCCGGTCTTTTCCGTATTTCCGGACAGCCTCTTCTATTTTCGGGCGCATCGCCTGCAGAGCGTTTAAAGAAATCCGGTTTACGCGGTTATCAAAAAACGGATTTTCAACCGGCACTTCCGTCAAACCGGGCGCTAAGAGCGCGGCATAACGTGAAAGTTTTCCGAAGGTTCGTTCTCGAACGGCGGAGCGATCTCCCGCAAGTAACTTTTTCCAAATCGCTTCCCTGCCGGAGGCGAGAGCACAAACGGCATTAAAATCCTGAATAAAGAGCGGGCGCGTCACGGGCGAACCTCCGAAAGAATGCGGTATTCGTAACCGCGTAAAAGATTCCGGTAATAAAGTTCGCCCGGCATTTTCCGGATGCGGATAACGACCTCTTCTCCGTTTTTCAAAAGCCGGATTTCCGCATCGCCCTCTTGATACACTTCAAAAACGAAACCGGCGGATTCCAGATTTTTTCTCAAGGAGTTTACCCGGTAATAGCAAAGCTGAAAATCGGCGATCACATATTCCGGGCGTTGTTTTTCGGTGTCTAAAATACGGCTTGAAAAAGTGAGACTGTCTTCGGTATAAAAAACTTCTGCAAACGTGCCGCCGAGCGCATTAAAAACATGAATGCCGATGAGAGAATCGGATGCTTTAATCCAAGCTTCCATTTCAAATTCGGAATCGCCGTATTTTCCCTGCAAGTGCTGCGCCCCTTCAAAAGGCGTTTCAATTTCGGAAGGCGGGAGCAACGAAAACACGCGTTCATCCGTTAAATAAACCGGGTGTTCGTTCACGCGGAGCTGTGACACCGAACGGCAACCGGACATGGCCAAAACAATGCCGGCCGCAGTCAGGCTCCAAAAAAGATAACGCCATATTACCATAAACGCCCCCCAATTTAAATAAATAATACCTGTTACTCCGGCTTTTTTCCCGGTTCTTCTCGCTTTTGTGATACGAACGGCGAAAAAATAAAGCAAAATAAAATGCCTAAAAAGACGGAAAATCCGAATTGCGATACCGGGGCAAACGAACTGAGCGAAAGGGCTCCGAAAGAAAGCTCCGTCGTTACCATGGAAAGAAATACCGCAAGCATCGTTACTGCATAATTTTTCCTGTTTTCCGAGAAAAAGAGGACATAGTCGATCCCGATGCCAAGCGTGAGGATAATCCCGGCCACGGCGAAGAAATTAAAGGAATAGCCTAAATAACCGAAAACGGAAATCGCCGCCAAAACCGAAAACAACGGCGTAATTACAATTAAGAATGTTTGGCGGAGGGAATAAAACTTTAACAGCACAAAGAAAATAAAAACATAAACCGCGAGAACCATTAAAAGCGAAATCTGAGAATAGCGGGTGAGTTCGGTTCCGATATCTTCCATTTTATCGACAAAGTAAATCGAATCAAACCGGCTTGCGAGTTGCTTTAAAGCCGGGCGATCTTTTTCCCGGAGCGGAAGTATCACGCTGAAATATTCTTCCCCTACTTTTCCGATCCGGAAATTGGAAACGAGGGCAGAGACCGTTTCCGGCATTTCATCAAAAGTCACGACACGGGAAGCCGCCGATTCAAAGTCCCGGAGAAACCCGGACTGCGCCGAATCGCCGAACCCGAGAAGCTCAAACTGCCGGGCGGATACCGGCAAAAGTCGGTTCCGGATGGTTTCGTGAGAGTAAGCCTGATGCTTGAGAGACGGAAGAAATTGTGAAAGCGATACATAACCTTCCAAAACATTTTCCTGCCGCATGGAATCGAGGGCGATGCGGAACGTTTCTTCTTTTTGTAAAAGTTCCTCTTCCGAATTTCCTTTAACGATAAAGAACCAACCGGAAGAACCGTGGTTTAAAATTTCGGCGGCAAATTTTTCCGATTCCAGGAGTTTGCCGGACATTTTGTATAAAGAACGAATGTCGTTTTCAAAACCGGCCTGACTGATGCCGAAAGCCAAAAAGCCGAGGGCAAAAATGAAAATGCCGGCGCGCGCGACCTTAGGAATCGCCCGGATTTTGGCGTAACCTTTCATTAAAAATTCCGGAAATGCGAGCGGAAGTTTTTGCTTTTCCGGCTTGGGGAGCGGCAAATACGGGAATGCCAGTTGAATAAAGAGAAAAGAACTTAGAAGCCCCGTGAGAGAAAAGAACGCCATCTGTTTCAACAGCAAAAACGGCATTAACAGGAGCGCTATATAACTGAGTTGCGTTGTCAAAAAACCGATACTCACCTGCTTGATGATTTTCTTGCGCACATCAAAACCGTTCCGGTTATTTTCCCGGTTTTTCCAGTGCGTAAAGAAATGAAGCGAGTAATCGATACTGATTCCGATGAGAGTCGTACCGAAAATAAAAGTAAATGTGTGAATTTCTCCGAAAAGCAACTTCGTGGCCGAAGCCGCGAGCAAAATTGAGGTGACAATCACGGATACTGTGGATAAAATCGGCAGCGGCGTGCGGAATACGGATAAAAGAAGAATGACGATAAGAATTATGGAAAAAATACTGATCCGGGAAATTTCTTTCTTTGCCTGCGTGGAACTTTCATACGTATGAAAAGGCACTCCGGAAAAAACCGTCTGCACGCCGTTACTTTTCAACTGTTCGGCAAAGCCGTACATTTTCTCGATAATGTGATTTTCTTCCGCAATGGCGAGCACATCTTCCGAAAGTTCTCCGTCGATAAAGGTAAAATGAGTGCCTCTATTTTCAAAAACCCGGTAACCGTCCTTGAATGTGAATGCCATTCTCTGCAACGCGGGAGAAGTCAGATAATCGTTAAAGAGATTTTCCGTAAGGAGAAACGGATCCCGTTCCAGATTTTCGAGGGATGAAAAAGAAAACGTGCCGTACACCCGCCCGAGCGCTTCGCGCTGCACTTCTTCTGCGTTCAAGTTTTGGAGCCATGCCTTATTTTGAAGCGCGTAACGGTAATCGAAAAGAAAGTTTTTAAAATCGTCGAGGGAAAATTCGGGAACACGGCAATTTATTTTTCCGAGTCCCGCCGAATTTTGAATTTCCGAGCAAAAAGTATCGGCGGCCTGTTTCGCGGTTTCAAAATTTTCATGCCCGATAAACACAAAAAATTTAGATGAATTTTGAGAACTCCAAACTTTTTCCGCTTTCGCAATTTCTTTGAGTTCGTGAGATTCCGGAAGAATGGAATAAAAATCGGAACTGATTTTCCAGGGAGAAGTAAATGCAAGCGCAATCACGGTTAAATAAACCAAAACAAAAAGCGCAAGCGCCTTCCGGTTTTTGGAATGTTTATTTGCCAAGAAAGGCCTCTAGCTCTTCTTTCGTTAAATGTTCCGGAAATTGATGATCGGAAAACCGGTACACGATCCGGTCTCGATTGGCTTCTTCCAGAACGCAATTCACGAGTACGGAATCCACACGGATATAAATAAAAGAAAATAAATCCCGGAGCGTTTTATCTTTCGGAATAAACCCGATGTGCGAACCGGGAGGCGGCCCCTTTCTATGCGGAGGCTGAGAGATAAAATAAATATCGAAACGCTTGTAAAGTTCTGCGGGCTTTCCGGAAAAAACGGCCTGAATGGTTTTCGCAAATTCGCGAAATACGGCGTTATCGGCGGTGTGAATCACCTGGTATTTCCCTTGGGCATTTTTCTGAATCACTTTGGAATCGGTCACGGCAAGCGACAGCGGGAACGGTTTTTGCGTATTCCACAAAATACCGTGCTCTTCCGAAATCAGAAATGTTCCCTCCGATTCAAACGTCCGCGAAAGTTTGGTGATGATTTTTTCTTGTTTAAAATGCCCCTTCACCACCGGGTGTTTGGCGAGCTGCAGGCAAACTTCTTCAAAAAGAGGTTTATCCTTTTCCTGTAACGGAGCCCGGAAAACCGAAAACCCTTCCGGAAGATTTTCAGCCGAAAGCATTCCCGCAAGCGCGAGAAACAGCGGCAGAAAAAGTTTAGGCATCTGCTTCACCGTTCTTCAAATAATGTTCTACTTTATCCAAAAATACTTTCGGCGATACAAACTGGGATTCCATGGTTTTTAAGTTCACCGCCATCTGCATACTTTCCGCTTTGGTTAAAAGAACTCCCGTTTCGAGGTCTTCAATTTTATAAGCGAGTTTCAAACAGTTTTCGTATTCTACGAGAGTCACCGTGATCCGCGCTTTTTGTAAAAACCGGAGCGGGCGAATGTATTTCACATGAACATCCACCACCGGAAAAGCAAACCCGCTCTGTTCCATGGCGGTGTAATCGTAACGGAGTTTGGAAAGTAACGCACAGCGGGCGCGTTCCATGTATTTCACATAATTGCCGTGCCAAACGATATTCATGGAATCCACATCGTAAAATTCCACTTGAAAATCAAGGAAGGCGCTGACGGTTTTTGTTTCCATTAAACGCTCCAACGTTTGAGGCGAATCCATTCCAGCGTTTCGCGGAGTTCACGCTCCAGCGGGCGATCTTCCGCTAAAAACTCAAAAGAATCGCACAACTGTTTGTAAGTTTTTTCTACCCCTTTCAATTTTTCCCGGGAGATTTCCTTTTTGAGAATCCGGAGGCGGAGCGCCTGAGCGGCGGCGAGCAAACAGGCGGCAGCCACCTGTTCCGTAAGTTCGAGAACGCGAATGCAATCGCGGGCCGCGATGGTTCCCATACTGACTTTATCCTGATTATGGCACTCGGTGGAGCGGGAAAATACGCTCACGGGCATCGTATTTTTAAGCGCCTCCGCTGTCCAGGCCGAAGCCGCAATCTGCACGGCTTTAAACCCGTGATGATAGGAATATTTCCCTTCCGAACCCGAAAGATTCGGAGGGAGCCCGCGGTTGAATTTCACATCTACCATAACGGCAAGCTGGCGGTCCAGAAGATCGGCGAGGTTTGCCACCACATTTTTCAGAGAATCCATGGCAAAAGCGATATGCCCGCCGTAAAAATGCCCGCCGTGAAAAACCGAACGCCGCTCCGGGTCGATAATCGGGTTGTCGTTCGCGCTGTTCATTTCCACTTCAATCAACTGCCGGAAAAGTTTTTCCGCATCATAAAAAACACCGATGACGTGAGGCGCGCAACGAATGGAATACGGATCCTGAATCTTTTCGGGAATGATATTTTCTTCCGAAGCCGAGGAAAGCACCGCCCGGATTTTTGCCGCCGCCAAATTTTGCCCCGCGTGCGGTTTCACCTCAAAAAGGCGTTCGTAAAAATGGTAGGCATTTCCCCGCAGCGCAATCGAATTCATGGCCGTCACGCGGCAGGCAATACCGGCCAGGTAAGAAGCCCTCGAAAAGGCGAGGCACGCCACGGCATTCATCACCGCCGTTCCATTCATAATCGCAATCGCTTCTTTGGGGCGGAACCGGTAAGGTTCTACTTCTAACTCTTTTAAAACATCGAGCGCCAAACGGCGGTTCCCTCGGTACAGCACCTCGCGTTCGCCGATCAAAACGGCGGCCAGGTAAGAGAGCGGCGTTAAATCTCCGCTCGCCCCCACGGAACCTTCTTCCGGAATCAACGGCAAAATATCGTGTTCCAGTAAAAAAGCAATCCGCCGGAGAAGCTCCATACTCACGCCGGAAAATCCCTGAGAAAGCGTATTCAAACGCACGGCCATAATCGCGCGGGTGGCTTCCGGAGAGAAATGGTTTCCCATGCCGCAACCGTGATAACGCGTGAGGTTTACGGGTAAATCGTAATAATGCTCGGGAGGAACCACTTGCGTACAGGAATCGCCGTAGCCGGTCGTCACGCCGTAGATACCGCCGTGTTCCTTTAATGCCTCATCCAGGAAAGCGGCTCCGCTCTCTATTTTACGGATGAATGAAGGTTCATCACATAACGTTGCGGTACATTCTCTGCGCGCAATCGCTTCCACGATTTCGATGGTTAAAAAATCTTTTCCGATAACCACTTGTTTCATACGGTTTCCTTTGCATCCAAAACGGGATGTTCCCAAAAATTGTAAAAATTATACCACTGGTAAGGGTGTTTCTCACAGAGCCTTTCCAAATGCGCCACATATTCCTTCATTAGAGCCGCAAGTATTTCCGGTCGATTCTTCCGCGATCCTTTTAAAGAGGTTTCCGCCTTAAAAACATGCATTTCATAAGGCGCTCGAAAATTCAAATCGCGTTTACGGACGGCAAAGGCAAAATAAACCGTAGCCTGTACGAGAGTCGCGAGCGTAAAGGTGCCTTGCGGAAAATAAGCCGGGTCTCCCAAAAAAGAAACCTCGGAACACCGTGACCGCGTTTTTGCCGCCGTGCGGTCGCCGGCAACCACCACCATATTCCCGTTTTTGATTTGCTCGGTAATTGAAATCACCGTATCCGGGCCAATGGAATTGGCGTCGATGACTTTTTCCGTGAGTCCGGGGTTCACCTGGCGGAGCCTCTCGTTAAAACGCGCCGTTCCCGAAAAATCCACAATCGGAAACACCTCAAAGGGGCGCTCCGCATGAGTATTATTAAACCCGGCAAAAGAGCGGAGCATTTCCATATTTCCCAGGTGAGAACAAATTACAAGCGCGCCGTTCCCGGCGTTGAGCTCCGCGACGAGTTTTCGGAGATCATCGTTTTGAGCTTCAATGGAATCAAGTTGCATGTTGTTTCCCCAACTCGCAATTTTTTCAAACATGGAAAACGAAAACGATAAAAAGTGCAAATACACCGAAAACAGGTTCGCCCGTTTTCCGGTACGAATTAAAAAATTTCTCGACAACGCGCGCTCCCGGCGGGCGCCGAGAAAAAAGAAAAAAGTCACAACAGCAATGACCGGCAGCTTAATAAAATAGGGAGAGGCTCCGGCAATCCAGAACATAAACCGGAATTGCCAATCCCCTTTTCCGAATTCCTTTTTTTCCGACCAGTGTTTATTTTTTCCCATGGCTTTTGATTTTGCGGTAAAGGAGAAGCGGCGCTCGCACCAGCATTCCGAAAAACAGAATGGCATGAAGCCGGGAAATGCGCAGGTTGTCGCGGATCATGCGGAAATGAGAAGTGCCGCCTTCAGGGTAAGAGACTTTTACGGGGTAGAAATACATTTTCACGTTTCCCCAGTAAAGGCGTACCAGAATTTCAATATCGAAACCCATGCGGTCATCCGAAAAGCCGCGCTTCAACAGTTTGTTCGTGGATTTTAAGGGGTAAACGCGGAAACCGCACATCGCATCGGGAATATCGCGGGAAAGCGTCTCTACGGATACCCAAAAATTCGTGATTTTGCGGCCATGCTCGCGGCTCTTGGGAACGCTTTTATCGTATTGCGGCATGCCGCCGATGAGCGCCCGCGGGTGTTTCTCCGCCGCTTTTAAGAAGAACGGAATGGCGGATAAATCGTGTTGCCCGTCCGCATCAATTTGAAGCGCATGAGAAAATCCGAGCTTGTTCGCAGTGAAAAGACCCGCCGAAACCGCAGCCCCTTTCCCCCGGTTTTTGGGGAGTGTCACCAGGTTGATTTCGGGAAATGTCCGGACAAGGCGCAAAATATCCGCTTTCGTTTCCTCATCGCTGCCGTCATCCACGAGAACCACGGGGAGCGCATTTTCCCGCAAAACTTCCATCAGCGGAAAAAGCATGCGCCCATGATTATAACAGGGAATTACAGCACAGGCATCGACAGTAAAAACATCTTTATTCATTGGGGTACCGTCATGAAAACCACACCCGAAGAAAACGGGGCACGAGTCTCGGGACAAAGATAATTAAAGGTGATTTTTCCCTTTTCACGGAGGTAGGAAACATCCAAACAAACGGGAGTATCCGGAAGGATCGGCTTTACAAATTTCACACGTGAAGCCCTGGAAAAGCGGAGCGAACTCTGCAAATACTCGTGAGAAAAGCGAATCACCAAGTCAATTTGAACCACCGCCGGCAACAAATGAAATTCGTTAAAATGACCGTCATAATAATCGCTGGATTTCGGCACAGTCAAAAGAACTTCCATTTTATCTTCACCCACCCGAACATCCCGGACGATCACATTTTGAGATTCTTTCACAAACAATTTTTCAATTTCCTTTCGTTTGATTTTCCCTTGAGTATCCCCGGGGAGGCTTTCCGGGTATCTCCATTTTTTGGGAAGCACCGTTCTCTCCAGATAACCCGAAAGATAGTTTTTAAAAAAATCGTTTTTCGCCTTAAGGGTGCATTCCCCCAACTGTTCGCGCCCCGCCCGATTCAGCACGAGGGCCGCCCCCAAATACTCGCGAAACCCGGTGAGCGCCACCACACAAACATCCTGCACGAGTCCGGTGGCGCGGATCCTCGATTCCACTTCCGTGAGCGAGATCCGCTTTTCCTCAATTTTTACAATCGAATCGATCCGGCCTTTCAAAAGAAAGGTACCGTCCTCATTGAAACTCACCAGATCGCCGGTGGTGAACCCCGCCGGATCATTCAGGTAAGGCGAAAAAACTTTCAGGCATCCGTTCTCCGCAAGTTCCATGCGGTTCACGCGAAAAGGCTTCCAGGCAAGCGACTTCTCCGCCACGCGGTAGGCGATCCCGCCGGTTTCCGTACTTCCGTAAATCTCCGTCGGGAACGTTCCGGTAATGCGTTTGGCTTCTTCCGCCGCTTCTACCGGGAGCACGCCCCCCGAAGAGAACAGAAGCGGCGGCGTTTCGAGAATGCGATCTTCCGATTTCGATTCGGCGAGCCGCTTTAGAAACGCGGGGCTCGAAACCAAAACCAAACTTTCGCGGCTGAAATTCTTCAAGGACTCGGGAATTTCAATGCGCTCACTCCGGAACGGAACTCCGAGAGAAACCGGAAGAAGCGCGGAAAACAAAAGCCCGTAAATGTGGTGGTGATTCACCGTCCCCACAAAATGCCGCGAAAGACAGGATTCTCCCCAGAGGAACGAAAGTTCGGCGCCCTCCGACTCAAACTGGAATAACTTTTTATGAATCGCTTTGGGCGCGCCGGTAGAACCGGAGGTGTATAAAAACAAATCCGCATTTTCGGAAACCGGTACAAAACCGGGAGTTCCTGAAAAATCTTTGACACATTCGGGAATGGAAAATGAACCGGCGATTTCCTGATCCGTGAGAATACCCGTTTCCGCTCCTCGAATTTCCCGGAGAAAATCCGGAGCGCGGTTCGCCGTGAGATACGGTTTTTTGCCCGTTTGGAGTACTGCCGTAAATGCGACTAAAAACCAGTAAACATTTTCGGCATGAAGGATCCATGAGGAATAAGGCAAAGATTCCAGCTTCGCCCGAAGCGCCGCCGTATCGCCCACAAAGTTTCCCCATGTCCGGTAGCGCCTGTCTTCCCATTGGTTTTCAAAACATAAAATTTTATCATCGGGATAAAGCCGGCGGTTCCATGCCGATAAGGGAGTGTAATTTGCTTTCGGCAGTTTCTTGCGTACGCTCACTCGAACCGAGTATTCGATTAAAAAAAGCAACCCGATCAGAATGTAAGAAATAAACCCGTTGTAAAGCGACCACGCCCATTCGGATGCGGCGAGAACCGTCGCCCAGGAAACCGCGGCATTAAAAACAAAAAATACGCACCAAACCACCGTCACCTTAAAACAGTATTTCTCCACGGCAGAAGCTGCCGGAGAAGCGGTGAGCGTTTTATCCTGCATGAGTGCAAACCGGAAAGCGAGCGATGGCGGCCGGAGCAAACTCGCACCGAAAACCCCGAGCAATACGAGGTTTACGAGTACCGGGTAAATTTTGAGAATCGTTTGATTGTTGGTCACCCAAACGAGAGCGACAAGCCCCAAAAGTCCGGCGAATAAAAACAGCGTTTTCCGGTTTTTTTCGCGAAGAAATGCGGAAAAATGAAACGCCGCCATGATAACCAAAAGGAGAGAAAGCACGCGAGGCTGTATTTTGAAATACAGCCCGGCGAAAATGAGAACAGGATAACAAACCGAAAAGATTGTAAAAACAATCTTCCCCGAACCGGATTTCATTGGCCCGAAGAATCCTGCATCAGGTTGTCGATTGCGTCCACCACATCCTGTATGGTGCGAACCTGTTTGAAAACTTCCGGGTCAATGTTTCTCGGAAGCATGGATTTTAATTTCACAATCAAATCGACGGCGTCGATGCTATCCAGGTTGAGGTCTTCATACAAACGCGCCTCGGGAGTTACCGAAGCCTCATCAATTTCAAATTCTTCTACCAGCGTTTTTTTCAATTTTTCAAAAATTTCATTTTTGCCCATGGTTTACTCCTTTGTATTCGCCCGGATATAAGCGGCCAATGCATTGATTGAGGCAAAATGTTTGCGGGTTTCATCGTTCACGGTGGCAAAACTCACGTTAAAATGCTCTTTAACCGCGATTCCGAGTTCCAAAGCATCAATGGAATCCAACCCAAGTCCTTCCCCGAAAAGAGGGGCATCATCCTCAATATCTTCGGGTGTCGTTTCTTCCAAGTCGAGAGCACGAATCAAAACGTCCTTGATTCGCAAATTCAAATCATCCATCGTGTGACTCCAATAACGTATTCAGATCTTCTCCGCCGAAACAATTGACGGAACGTGAAATATAGCTAATATTAAAGTATTTTAAATAGATTCTCTCTCAAGGAGCCCTTATGAAGGTTCGTTACCTGATTTTAGCTATCGCCTTTTTGTTTGGATGCGTTTACGCCGGGTCCGAGTTTCCTGCTATTCCGGATCATTTTGCCAAACCCGAAAAAAAACAGGCGGCACTTCCCGGAAATTTTGAAATTGTCATCGGAGAGAAACTCCGGGCCCCTATCGACCAAAAGCGGTTTTTCCATTCCGTGCTCCTCACTGCGAAAAAACTCGGGCTCCGCAGTCAGGTCGCCTCATCCAACAGGATTATCGTCAATTCCACCAATACGGCCGTCCGGATTTGTTTCGGAGAAGACGAATACTGGTATGAATATGTGGATAGCCGCAATCTGAATGCAAACCCTAAAGAAAACCGGATGCCGGATAACTACATCCAATTTCTCGAGGCGTTAGAAACCGGTATTTCAGGAGCTTACGCATCGCCCGAATCGGCGGCCGCTCCGCAGCCGACAATCTCCCAACTGAAAGAACAGGAAACCGCTGCGCCGGCTTCCTTTACTCCGCCGCAAAGAAAAGTGCAGGCAAAGCCGAATAACTTTGAAGTGATTTCCGGAAAGTATCTCAGGTCGCCTCTGAACGAAGACAGCATGCGTTATGCCATTATCAAGGCCGCGGGTGCCCTCGGTTACAGACCGCTCCCGGCGGATAACCCGAACTCGATCGTACTTTACAAAACGAGAGGCCGCAGTTGGTGGGTGAAAATTAAAATTGTTTTCTGGAAAGGCGATTACTGGTTTGAATATGTGGACAGCTACGGGTTGAAAGCAGAACCGCGCCGGAACCGGATTCACCGGAATTACTTCAGATGGGTGAATGATCTGGATTCTAAAATTACATTTTATTATAAATCACACCGTTCCCGTTAAGCCATTATGTTTCCTTTTTATACTCAAGACAAAATCCGGGCGATCGATGCCAAATTCGAAGCCCAGCGCATCGCTTTTGCCCCTCTCTCGTTTCAAGCAGCCATCGCGCTTCGCGACCTCGGTATTCTCGCCGAAGTGAGCGCGAATAAAGACGGCATCACCACCTCTGCCCTCGCCGAAAAACTTTCGCTTTCCCTTTACGGCACCGGCGTTCTCGCAGAAATGGGGCTCGGCATGGGAATCTTAAAACTGGCGCCCGGTTCTTCGGAAGAAGATTTGAAATACACGCTCGGGAAAGTGGGTTACTTTCTTTTGAAAGACGAAATGACCCTGGTGAACATGAACTTTTCTCAAGACGTGTGTTACGAAGGCGCGAAGGCCCTCACGGAATCGGTGAAAACCGGAAAGCCCGAGGGGTTAAAATTTTTCGGAACGTGGAAAACGGTATATGAAGCTCTTTCGCAACTGCCGCCGCACGTTCAAAAAAGCTGGTTTGAGTTCGATCATTTTTACTCGGATCTCGCTTTTCCCGAGGCTTTGCCGGTGGTTTTCCGGAAAAAATACAAAACCCTTTTCGACATCGGCGGAAACACCGCAAAATGGTCTATCGCCTGCTGCAGGTACGACTCTCAAGTGAAAGTCACGATTATCGACTTGCCCGGGCAAACTGCCGTTGCCGAAAAAAACATTGCCGAAGCCGGTTTTTCCGGCCGGATTTCCACTCACGCCGCCAATGTTCTCGACAGGGAATCGAAGTTCCCGCAAGGTGCGGAAGCGGTTTGGATGAGTCAATTTTTGGATTGTTTTTCGCTTGAAGAAATCACGCAGATCGTTTCCAAAGTCCGCGAAAGCATCACAAATGAAACCGATGTTTTTGTTCTGGAGCCGCTTTGGGATATGCAGCGTTTTGAAGCCGCGTCCTATTCCCTGCAGGCGACCTCGCTTTACTTTACCTGTATCGCCAACGGCAACTCGAAAATGTATCGCTTCAAGGAACTGACGGACGCTATTGAAGCGGGCGGTTTCGAACTGGAAGAAGCCAATCACAATCTCGGCATCAACAGTTATTCGCTCTTGCGGTTTCAGAAAAAATAATGACGGATATTTTTATTAACGCCTGGTGTACATGGTCGCCTTCCGCCGAAAGTGCCGCGCCCGCGCTCTCATGGGTACCTACGTTATTTAAGCGCCGTCTCAGCACCCTTTCCCGCATGGCGATTCATGCGATTCACGAAGTGTCCGAAAACCGGCCGCCCGTGAAAATCACGCTCTCTTCCGTTTACGGAGAAGTTTCGCAGCAATGGAAAATTGCAAAAAAGATTATCGAAACCGGAGACGTTTCCCCCGCAAACTTTAGTTTATCTGTTTTCAATACGCCGGTGGCGCTTTCCACCATTTTAGAGAAGAATACGGCCGGTTATTCTGCGGTATTTTCCGGAGAACAGGCTTTTGAAACCGGACTTCAAGATGCCATGGCGGCTCTCGAAACCTCCGGAGAATCCGAACGCATTTATGTTTACGCCGATGAAGCGCTCCCGGAAGATTATCAAAAACTGACAAAGTCCGAAGCCCCTTCCTTTGTTCTCGCACTCCGGCTTTCCAAAGTCAAATCTCCCGGAAGTATTCCCTGCCCGCGTCGAAAGATGCCGGCACTTTCTTTTTTGGAGAGTGTCCTTCTTTGAAAACATTAACGGTCAAAATTCTTTATTATTACCGGATTTTCGGCAAGCTGATCAGCTTTTTTGTTTTCGGCGTCGGGAGCTTTTTTCTCGCATCGGTATTTTTTCCGATGATCATAGCGCTCACGTTTTTATTCCCCCGGTTTTTTCAGAAAATTGCGCGAAGGACGATTTCCCTTACATTCTCCATTTTTATTAAAATGATGATTTTTCTCCGCCTCGTGACATTTAAGGTGCGGCATATCGAACGCCTGAAAAATGCGGAGTCCAAAATCATTATCGCCAATCATCCTTCGCTTCTCGATGTGGTGATGCTGATTTCCCTGATTCCGAATGCCGATTGCCTTGTGAAATCTTCCCTCGGCGGAGCCAATATTTTACGCGGAATCGTCCGCCGGCTTTATATTCCGAATTCCCTCGATTTTCAAGATGTGATCGAGGGTTGCATCCGTTCTCTGAATCAGGGAAACTGCTTTATTATTTTCCCGGAAGGCACGCGCACGCGCCCCGGCAAACCCTTTGATTTAAAAAAGGGAGCGGCACGCATCGCTCTTGCCGCCGAAAAAGAAATTATCCCGATTTACTTCGGCGGCAATGAAAAAATCGGGCTGCGCAAATTCGATAAACTGCTTTCGTTTCACCCGACGGAACGCTATCATTATATTTTATCCGTACTCGAACCGGTTTCCGTTTCGGAATATAAAGACACTCCCGCACCGAAAGCGGCCGCACTCCTCACCGATCGATTTGATGAAATCTTTACCCGCGAACGGGAAAAGGAATATTCTCAAAGCAAGTCGATGGCGATCAATTCAAAGTAATTTTCGGAATGCGGGGTTTTGTAAATAATGGAAACCGCATTACCCTTGTTGAACGCCGAAAGCGCGAGGGTCATTAGAGCGATTAAGCCGAGCTCATCCCGATTTT
>QMCE01000885.1_pt1 | contig 15998 bp, 18 predicted proteins | sample 1821851 | NCBI WGS metagenome assembly QMCE01 (sample SAMN09453174, study PRJNA476694) | Termite gut metagenome, whole genome shotgun sequencing project. | isolation source: worker | host: Odontotermes sp. | place: South Africa:Pretoria | collected 2016-01-28
TAACTCTTAGTTCTTAACTCTTAGTTCTTAACTTGTTTTTTGATACGCTGTTTCCTGTGCATAGGCCGGAGTCGGCAGGGCCAAGGCTTTGTCGAGCGTGCCTTTTTTGGTTTGGTAAACAACTCCTTTTTTGGAGTACAGCAATAGGTGCTATTTACACGAAGATAGTACTTTCTACAATCGTTTACTTTTTAACTGATGGCTTTTTGCCTGCTGTCGGCTACCGCAATATTAATGGTGCGCTCACCAATCAGGGTACCAACGGCATCTACTGGACGTCTTCGCAGGCGAGTAATACTACCGCCGGCAACTGGCAGTTCAACAGTGGCAACAGCTTCTTGAACCCCGCTAACAATAAGGCCAACGGCTTTAGTGTGCGTTGTGTGAAATAAGAAATCTAAACACAGGAGGCAGTTTTTTTAGACTTTGAGGCCGTGAGAATGAATGATTTGGTGATTTGGTGATTTGATGATTTGTTTATTTGATGATTTGGTGATGAAAAAAGTGACTAAGAGATTAAGAGACTAAGAGACAGGTTCCATAACCCACCGTCATTGCGAGGGCAACGCCCGAAGCAATCGGTTGAACAAGCTAATAACTTATCCCTTAGTACTTTAATCAGAAGCCTTTCACCCTTCACCTTTTACCCTTGTACGGCGCGGCGACTGCTTACTGCCAACCCGTCACCGGAAAAGCCTGCTTATATCAGCTCCATGACCTTTTCGGTGGCGCCACGGCTGCGGCCTACAAATTGGGCGCTTATCTGTCCCGCATGCCGCTGTGCTTCGTCATTCAGCAGCAACGATTGCAATGCAGCGGTTAATTCGCCGGTGTTGTTCACGCTGACACCGCCGCCGTTGGCTACCAGTCCGCACGCTTCGGCATAGGCTTTGTACACCGGGCCAAAAATCACCGGCAGGCCATACGCCGCCGGTTCCAGCGTGTTGTGCACGCCGTTGTGCGCATCGAAACCACCTCCCACGTAAGCCACCCTGCCGTAGCTGTATATTGATAAAAGCATGCCCATGGTGTCGATGAGGAGCACCTTAGGTGAGTGGAGAGTGGAGAGTGGAGAGTTGTTTGCAATGAGTGATGAGTGATGAGTGATGAGTGATGCGCTTGCCGCGTCGTTCATTGAGGGTTGTGAATTGATAGTTGTATTGTCACTCTCAACTCTCCACTCTCCACTCTCAACTGCCTTCGTGTAGCGCACCGTGCCGAATTTTTCGAACCGGTGCTCGATGGAGGCGAGGTGTTCTTCGTGGATTTCATGCGGTGCAATAATGAGTCGCACGTTATCGGGCAATTGTTCCAGCGCACGGCAAAGGCGTTCCTCATCGGAAGGCCAGGTGCTGCCGGCCACCAGCGTGAGATGTCCCCCGGCAAAGGCCGCCACGGCAGGTAAATGGGCCGGGTGCCGCGTGTGCGCCCACACCCGGTCGAAACGGGTGTCGCCCACCAACACTACGTTGTTAATGTGAATTTGTTGCAGCAAGGCCACCGAGGACTCGTCCTGTACAAACAAATAGCGGTAAACCCTCAACATGCTGCGGAAAAAACCGCCGTACCATTTAAAGAAAACCTGTTGCGGACGGAAAATTGCCGATACGATATAGGTCGGGACAGCCTGTTGCTGCAAGCGGCGCAGGTAATTGCACCAGAACTCATATTTGATGAATACGGCCTTGCGGGGCTGCACGATATCCAGGAACCGGCGGGCATTGCGGGGCGTGTCCACCGGCAGGTAGAACACCCAGTCGGCGCCCTCATAGTTTTTCCGCACCTCATAGCCCGAAGGGGAAAAAAACGTCAGTAAAATTTTATCCTGCGGGTATTGTCGGCGATAAGCCTCCATCACCGGCCGCCCCTGCTCAAATTCGCCCAAAGAGGCGCAATGGAACCATATTACCGGCGTTCCGGGCGGTATAGCTTGGCGCAAACGGGCAAACAGGCGCTTACGTCCACGCACAAACAGGCGCACCTTGGCGCTAAACAGCGCCACCGCCTGCACGCCACCGGCGAGCAACCACATCCCCATATTATAAAAAAAACGCAAAGCGGTAATTTTTTAGCAAAAATAGTGATTTTTTCGTATCTTTGCCGTATACTTTGGCAAATATGCGATTATTTTTTGAACTTTTTGGCCGTTACATATTACTCATGCGTAAGGTATTTTCCCGTCCCGACCGCATGCCGGTGTTCTGGCGCCAGCTGGTGCTCGAAACCGAGAAATTAGGCTTGAATTCCATTGCTATCGTAGCCATTATTTCTATTTTTGTAGGCGCTGTAATTGCCTTGCAATCATCGTTTAATATAGTAAGTCCGCTCATTCCGAAAATGTATGTGGGTTTCATGACCCGCGAAACCATGGCGCTGGAGTTCAGTTCCACCATGGTAGCCCTTATCCTTGCCGGAAAAATCGGTTCAAATATCGCTTCGGAGATCGGCAGCATGCGCATTACCGAGCAGATTGATGCCATGGAGATTATGGGCGTTAATTCGGCCAACTACTTAATTCTCCCGAAAATTATCGCCGCCACGGTATTCACTCCCTTTCTTATGCTGCTCAGCTTTACGGTGGGATTGATCGGCGGCTGGCTCATTGTGTCGGCCACCGGGGTAATCACCGTATCTCAGTATGTAGATGGCTTGCAAATGGAGTTCAACAGTTTTTACATCACCTACAGCATGATAAAAATGGCGGTGTTCGGCTTTATCATTACTTCGGTGTCGGCGTTCTTCGGCTATTACGCTTCCGGCGGTTCGCTCGACGTGGGGCGTTCCAGCACGCGCGCCATTGTTACCTGCTGTGTGGCCATTCTCGTTTCCAATCTTGTACTCACTCAATTGTTACTGTAGACGGCATGATTACCGTAAAAAACATATCCAAATCATTTGCCGGAAAGACGGTGCTGCACGATGTGTCGATGACTTTCGAGCCCGGGAAAACCAATTTGATTATCGGCGCCAGCGGCTCCGGGAAGACCGTGTTGCTGAAAAGCTTAGTAGGCCTGCACGAAGTAGATGCCGGCGACATCCTGTATGGCGACGTGTTGTTCAACCGGCTGCCTTTTAATGAAAAAAGGGCGATGCGCAAAAACATAGGCATGCTGTTTCAGGGCTCGGCCCTGTTCGATTTTGCCACGGTGGAAGAGAACGTGATGTTTCCGCTCACCATGTTTACGAATATGTCGGTGGAAGAAAAACGCGAGCGGGTGAATTTTTGCCTGAAGCGCGTGAACATTACCGGCGCCGAAAAACGCTACCCGGCGGAACTCAGCGGCGGCATGCAGAAACGGGTGGGCATTGCCCGCGCTATTGCGCTGAACCCGGCCTATCTGTTTTGCGATGAGCCGAACTCCGGCCTCGACCCGAACACGTCTATCCTCATCGACAACCTTATTCATGAGATTACGCAGGAATATAACATCACCACTATAGTGAACACCCACGACATGAATTCGGTGATGGAAATAGGCGATAAAGTGGTGTTTATCTACCAGGGGCGGAAATGGTGGGAAGGCAGTGCTGCCGATATTTTACAGACCGACAATGCGGAGTTGAATAATTTTGTGTTTGCTTCGAATATGACCAAGATGTTGAAGCAGTTACAGGCTTTGAGACCGTGAGAGGTGGAAGGGTGAAAAGGTAAAGGGTGAAAGGGTTTAAAGAAACGTCTGCGTCAATCTGCGAGTTCTGCGGGAAATTTTAAGACCGGCAACAATTTTTTGCTGTTTCGGGAGAAAAGTGTATTTTTGCAGGGTAAATTTCGGGAGAAAAGTGTGAAAATAGACCCTTAAAACCGGGAGAAAAATGTATTTTTGCAGCCGAATTTTGGGAGAAAAGTGTGAAAATATGTCTTAAAATCGGGAGAAAAGTGTGATAAACACCCCTTAAAACCGGGAGAAAAATGTATAGAGCAGGTATTAATAGACTGATAAAATGGAAGCTCAGTAAAAACAGAAAACCTCTTGTTTTTTTAGGTGCAAGACAGGTAGGAAAAACCTGGCTCATTCAGGAATTCGGAAAAACCGAATACCGGCAAATGGTGTACATTAACTTTGACAACTCGCAAGCCTTGCGCGAAACCTTTTTGCCCGATTTGAATGTCGAGCGCCTGATCACCAATTTTGAAATTTTTTCCGGCCTTAAAATTACACCCGAAGATACGTTAATAGTGTTGGATGAGATCCAAGCCGCACCGCGCGGTATTACTTCCCTGAAATATTTTTATGAAAACGCTCCTGAATATCAAATTATAGCTGCCGGCTCGCTGTTGGGTGTAAATTTGCATCCGGGCGAGTCCTTTCCGGTAGGCAAGGTCGATTTTATGGAGCTGCACCCTATGTCGTTCTATGAATTTCTGTTAGCCATGGGTGAAACCGGACTGGCGCGCATATTGGATGAAAAGCTTTGGGATGCCTCGCCAACTTTCGCGGAAAAATTCAAGGAATTCTTACGCTACTATTTTTATGTAGGCGGTATGCCCGAGGTGGTCGCGCATTTTTCGCAGCACCGGGACTGGGAAATGGTACGGCAACTGCAAAACAAAATATTGAAATCCTACGAAAGCGATTTTTCAAAATACGCGCCGAAAGAAATTCTTCCGCGCATCAACATGGTGTGGGAAAGTATTCCCGCACAGCTGGCCAAAGAAAATAAAAAATTCATTTACGGCGTGATCAAAGAAGGGGCGCGGGCCAAGGAATTTGAAATGGCTATTCAATGGCTTATTGATTCGGGCTTGCTGCACAAGGTATACAGCGTTTCCAAACCCTCCTTGCCGCTGGCGGCCTATAAGGAACTGTCGGCGTTTAAGCTGTACCACAACGACACCGGCTTGCTGGGTGCGATGACCAAACTCAATGCGAAAACGCTGCTCAACGGCAATGCGGTGTTCACGGAATTTAAAGGTGCTATGACGGAACAGTTCGTTTTCCAGCAGCTTCTACTCAACGAAGCCCTGTCGGTTCACTACTTTTCATTCAACGACAGTAAATATGAAATTGATTTTATTATTCAGAACGAACAGGATGAAATCATACCTTTGGAGGCAAAATCAGGAGAAAATTTAAAAGCAAGAAGTTTCAAACTTTTTTGCGACAAGTTTCAGCCCGCTACCGCCATTCGCACCTCCTTGTCCAACTATTGCCGTGAAAGTCGCATGACCAACGTGCCGCTGTATCTGATTGGCGCGTATTTTAATCACGGGTGACGGGTAACAAGTTGACAGTAGGCAGTCGCCGGTAAGCAGTTTAAAGATTTATTATTTTTTCGTTAGGCGTGAAGTGTTAGACGTTAAGCGTAAAGCGATTTTCATCATCAAATCATCAAATAATCAAATAATCAAATAAGCAAATCATCAAATAAGCAAATCAACAAATCAACAAATCACCAAATTGTTCATTCTCTCGTCTCTTAGTCTCTAATCTCTTGTCTTCGTCGACAGCAAGCCGCAGGCGGCCATGATGTCCTCCCCCCGCGAGGCGCGGACGGTGGTGACGATGCCTTTGCTCATGAGGGCGTTCTTGAATTTTTCCACACGGCTTTCCAGCGCCGGCAGCAGCGGACTGTCGGGGATGGCGTGAAAACGGATCAGGTTGACGCGGCATTCCAGTCCCTGCAACAGCTTGGCCAGTGCGGCGGCATGCCGGGGCGAGTCGTTCCGGCGGTCGAAGAGGATGTATTCGAAACTCACGCGTCGCTGTCCCGTCCAGTCATATTGCCGGATGAGTTCCATTACCTGCTCCAGCGGCCAGGCCTTTTGCATGGGCATCAGCTCCGCCCGTTCCCCGTCGAAAGGGTTGTGCAAACTGATGGCCAGATGGCACTCGCTTTCGTCCAGGAAGCGCTGTAATGCGGGCAGTACGCCGATGCTCGACACCGTGATGCGGCGCGGGCTCCACCCGAAGCCCCAGGGGGCGGTTAGTATTTCCAGGCTTTTAAGCACATTGTCGAGGTTATCCATCGGCTCGCCCATGCCCATGTATACGGCGTTGGTGAGGCGGTCGCGCTCGGGCACGTTGCGGAACTGGCTGATGATTTCGCCGGCTGTGAGCTGCGCCTGAAAGCCCTGCCGCGCCGTCATGCAGAAACGGCAGCCCATGCGGCAACCGGCCTGCGACGATACGCAAAGCGTGGCGCGCTCGGCCTCAGGGATCATCACGGTTTCCACACATTGCCCGCCCGCCAGGGGGAGCAGGTATTTGCGTGTGCCGTCGGCCGAGGTCTGCACGGTGAGCGGCGCGGAGCCGCCAACGGTGAATTTTTCGTTCAGCAATTGACGGGCGGCCTTCGACAGGTTGGTCATTTCGTCGACCGTAGCCACGTGCTTTTTGTATAACCAGTCGGCTATCTGTTTTCCGGTGAACGCGGGCAAGCCCAGTTCTTTCATGAGTGCGGACAACTCATCGGGCGTTTTTCCAAGTAAAGATTGTTGCATAACTTTTACAAAGTTAAAAAAATATTTTGAAAAAAATTTGGTGGTTTGAAAAAATGTTCGCAACTTTGCATCGAAGAAAATTTTGAAATCCACCCTTGCTTCTAAACAACCACAATTCACGTTTCTTTTTTTATGAAAAAATTACGCCACTCGTTGCTCACAGCGCTGTTTATGCTCTGCTGGTCAGCCATTTCCTACGCCCAATCCAATACCGGCATTGGGACAAAACTCGACTCTTTTGTCGAGGGTGAATTAAAGCCCATTTTCAGGGCTGTAGCTGTGGCCATGTTCATTATCGGATTTTTATCCGTCATGGGTTACATCTTTTTCGCCGATTCTGCGAAGTCGAAAAAAGTGATCATGAACATTATTATAGCCTGTGCCGTAATGGCCACGCTATCGGGTGTTCTCGGCTTTGTCAAGGGTGTGATATAGCACATGCCCCGTACGGTAAAAATCAACAAAGACATCAGAGTTTCTCCGAGAGTCTTCGGACTTTCTTTGATGTTTTTTGTACTCCAATTGCTGGTTTTTGGAGTATCTGCCTTGGTGTTCCTGCTGAATGCGACATTCATAAAAGTTGTAGCCTGCGGATTACTGAACGGCGGCGCCTATTTCTTATTTTCACGCGCTTCCGGCAAGGGACACCAACAGCGGATTTTACTGTCGGCCGACATCACGGCGCAGGTGGATACGGCGCAGATGAAGAAGGATTTATGATTTATTATTTACTATTTATTATTTAAATGTATGAATAAGAAGGAATTACAAAATAGGACGAAAATATTTAGTCGCAGATGTATTAAACTATGTCAAAGTCTGCCGAATAATATTCTGGGCCGGCATCTTTGTGATCAATTAATACGCTGTGCAACATCCGTTTCTGCTAATTACCGTGCAGCTTGCATAGCCCAATCAGTAGCTTCATTTATAGCAAAATTGAGCATAGTAATAGAGGAAGTTGACGAATCTTTGTTTTGGTTGGAATTAATAGCAGATGAACATATATTCTCAGAAAATAAGATACTTCCATTATTGCAAGAAGCCAAGGAACTATCTGCTATCTTCATCGCTGCCCGCAAAACAAAATCTCAAGGGACTAAGAGACAAGAGGCTGAGAAAATAAATAATAAATCATAAATAATAAATAGTAAATCTATGGAGCCGCCTATACTTTTCTGCAAGGGTAACTGCGCGTACACCAATAACGGCAGCTTTATCATGGGCTTTGAACTCACGCTGCCCGAAATATTTTCACTGCCTGAAGCCAAACTCGAAAAAGGCCGGGATATCTGGATCAGTTTCATCAAAAACCTTCCGGCAGGCAGTCTTATTCACCGCCTCGACGCTTTCACCGAAACGCCTTTCGACCTGTCGCGCCTTCCGGCAGAAACTTATTTCCAGCAAAGCTACCGCCGGCATTTCACCGGACGGAAAACCCTGCACCACCGCGCCTGGCTGTTTGTGTCGACCCCCAAACTCAAAGGCTTTGACAACAGCTTGCTGCATCCCTTTGCAAATTATACGATAGATAAGGCCGTGAGCGAACAGCATTTCATCAACGAAGAATTTCGCTCGGCCGTCAACAACGGCGTGGCGTTCCTCAACCGCGAACGTATTTTTTCCGCCGTCCCCCTTGAGGAAGAAGCCATGCCGCTGCTTAATTTCCAATACTTCAATTTGTTTATTCCGCACTACTCCAACACGCTCGATTTTGACGCCGCACTCAGCACTGCCGACACCCAAATTCACCTCCGCGTGGGCGATAATTTAGTCGGCGCGTTCAGCGTGTACGATGAAAAACAGCTGCCCAACGAATTGTCGTGCATCACGCGCGACCCTTATCTCGACAACCGTTTTGATTTCCACACCACGCCGGGCGACTTGCTGGGTTTGTATTTCCGGCGGCCGCACTACCTGAGCACCGTGATCCGCCGCGACGACCTGCACTACTGGTCGTCACGCATCAAAGCCAAGGCCGACGAATATGCCCGCTTGTCGTTTCTCTCCAAAAATTTTTCTACCCGCCGCGACGAAATGGAGCAGCTGCACGACCAGCTGACCGGCAATTACAACAATGATTTAATTGTGCGCAGCAATACTACCGTTGTCTTCTGGGACAATGAGGCTGCGGGGTTTGACAAAACAAAAAATGAACTGTCTGCCGTATTCCAGGGACTGGATATCCAGCCTTATTATCCGTCGGGGAAACACCTTAAAAATCTTTTTGTGGCGGCCAATCCTTTCTATGCAGCCAATCTCACTGCGCTGTCCCTTTATCCCAATTTCTGCGCGGCGCCTGTCTCATTTTTCACCACGGTGGGCAACTACCGGCATGATGCCGCCGGCGTGTTTTTCGCCGACCGTTTCAACATTCCCATTTGCCGCGATATATGGGACGAGGAGAAAAAATATATTAAAGCGCGGAATTTCATATTGATTGCTCCTACCGGCGAAGGTAAAAGTTTCTTTCTGCAGGAATTTATGCGGCAAATGAAAGAAGCCGGCGTGATGCTGGTAATTATCGACCTCGGAAAATCATTTCACAAATTTGCTCGCCTCATGGGCGACGAAGCGGCTTTTATTGAATACAAACAAGGCCGTCCGCTCGGTGTTAATCCTTTCAATAACCGAGAGGCGGCGTTATTGGAACCGGAGAAGCTCAGCGGGCTGGCCGAGTTTGTATTTGCGCATCTCGATGCCCAAACCACTATCCGGGAAAGCGACCGCATTTTCCTGCGCAACTGCATCCGGTATTACATACAAACCTGCCGGTCCGATCTTTCCTTTGCCGGATTTATTCATTTTATTCACCGGCACGAGCAGGATATTAAATCAATGTTTAAAGAGGAGTTACAGTATTTCGACTTCGACAAGATGAAAATTTTCCTCTCGGATTTTGTCGGCAACGGCGTGTTTTCTTTTCTGTATGCCAATGCCGAAGCTGCCGTGCAAACCATGGATTCTCTCCGCGATAAGAAAGTAGTGGTGTTTGAAATCGACGAGGCGAAAGACAATGAACGCATCCTTGCCGTGTTGCTGCAAACCATTAAAGACACTATTCACACCAATATATGGAGCGACAAAAGCAAGCGCGGCTACATCCTGTTTGAAGAGTTTGCCAAAACATTGAAATTCGGGAATATTTTGTCGCAGGTAGAATTTTACTATCAGGCCATCCGTAAGCAGGAAGGCGGCATAGGCATTGTGCTGCAAAGCACCACGCAAATTCCTGAGAATGCCACATCGGAAAGTATTTTTGAAAACACGCAGTTGCTCTTTGCCCTTTCTAATGAGAACGGTTACCGCCACATGCGCGACCGCCTGAACATTACCGATGAGTATATGCTGGACCAGCTGAACAGCCTGCGCAATAATTTCAGCGGGGAGCGCAAATACAGCGAGGTGTTTATCAAGCAGGGGCGCCGCTACAATGTGTTCCGGCTTGAAGTGTCGCGCGAGCAGTACTTAGCTTACATCACCGACGGCGAAGAGCAGGCGCGCCTCAACCGCCTGGAAGAAGAAGGAAAAACCATTTATGAAGCGATTGAACAATTAAAATAAATTATTATGAAATTACTGACAAAATACACAGTGATTGCCTTGCTCTCCGCAGGATTAATGCTCGCCACGCCGGTGCGTTCCCATGCTTTCTTAGGCGCCCTTGTCGATGTGTTTAACGGCGTGAAAAAAGGCATTGAATATGCTGCTAAAATCACCAAATGGACACAACTTTCCGCAGAGGTGTTCAGTTATCCCAATGAATACATACGGGAGGTGAATAACATTCGCGATGAGATTGAAGTCCTGAAACGCATGGCGGCAGAGGCCCGCCTGTCTGTCCATGACATGAATCAATTCCTGCAATTGGCCAAATTATATGGAAATTCCCTGGAAGACTCGCTGAATGAATTTAGTAAGATTATAGACATTATTAACGAAGGCTTGATGATGTTTGCCACATCGTCGGGCGAGAGTACCGACCCGGGAGCATTAATGGAGGCGGTAAAAGCCCGGCATCAAAAGAATATGAAAGCCTTGGCCGGAGCGCGGCGCATCGTCAACAATTCCAAAGCACTGATTGCCAGCAGTCATGCCGCCAACAGTGTGGTGGGCGCCTCTAAAAAGCTGAAATAGATGAATGAGATGATTCAGCAACAGGCCCAAGCGGTGAAGGACAATCTTTCACTGCAAAAGGCTTATGAAACGGTGATGACTGCCAACAGCGAGTTTCTGGGCAGTTTTCATACGGTGTTGAATATATTGTGCGTATTATTTATCCTGCTGAATTTTCTGCGTTGCATGCAGCAGCAGCCTTTTGTGTTTTCAGGTTCCGACAAAAGCGCCCTGTCGCCCATGTTCCTGATTACCCATGTGGGACTGGTGTTCGCCATTTTATTTTATCAGCAGATTTTTAATTTCTGCGAAGGTCTGCTGGTCAGTTTAAGCGACGGCATTGCGCTGAGCGCTTCCACGGCGCAGGAAATATGGAGTGAATGCCTGGCCGAGTTTTTTGTGCAGGCTACCTGGGACACGGCGTCCAGAGTGACGGAACAAAATACGGCGGTTGACGCAGCCATGCAAACGGTGGAAACGCTCGGCAGCACATCGGGCGTTACGCTTCCGCCCAACAGCTGGACCTACGCATTTTGCGCCATGGCTACGGTAGTGAGTTTCTTTAATTACCTCATGAGCTTTGCCGCTTACATTGACCGGTCGTTGGTGCTGTTGCTGCTCAATACCTTGTCGCCGCTGGTGTTTGCGCTCTCTATCCTGCCCGATTACCGCCGCCTGACCGCCAATTTTTTTGCACTGTTGCTGACCGTGATGTTGGTGTATCCTTTTATACTCATAGGGTTCAACATAGTGGATATTATCTATGTCCGTTTCTGTGGTTTATTGGAAATTACGGGCGACGTGCAAAGTTTTCAGGAAATTGCCAACCTCATTGCCACGCAGGGCACGTCGGACCTCGAATCGCTGACGGAGCAATTGAATTACCGCATTTTTCTGAAACTGCCGCTGTTGTTATTTATCTTATTCCTTAAATTGAAATACCTGCAATTGATATCGCAAACTATATGGAAAATGTTGAAAACTTAGACACTTATGTGGTCGACGTGCGGGCGGGCATTGTGAAAACCAAGCTGATTATCTGGTCGGCCGCCGCCTTAGTCATCTTATCGATAATCGTATCATCGTTCATCTCTTTGCACTACAGTAGCAAGGCGATTGAGGAAATCCGCATTATCGACAGGGCGGGCTACAGCTACACTTCTGCCATTGTTGACCCGCGTGAAGCCACGGAGCTGCAAATACGCGCCTTCCTGTTAAATTTCTGCAAGTTATGTTATGGGTTCGATAAAAATAATATTGAACATAACCTGAACCGCGCATTGGCTTTGGGCGATGAGACGGTGGCCGGATATATTGAGCTGCACCAGCAACCCAATGATATTTATCAGGCGGTGAAAGGGCTGGGCCGCGTAGCCGAGGTGAACGAGGCGGAAATTATCAATAACCTGCGGTTATTGGACAACAGTTTTACGCTTATGTTTGTCCAGCAATTGAAAGGGAGCAGCGAGTCGCAATACCACGTAACAATTACCGGAAAGGTGATTTATATTACACCGTCCACGATAGACAATCCCAACGGTTTTTTCATCATTAATTATACGGAAACTTACCAGCAATTACGATAAATATGAAATTGGATAAGAAAAAAACAACCGGTGTGGTGGTTATTGCCACGTTGTTACTATTGATTTGGCCGCTATCGCGCCTGTTTACCGGTTCGTCGCAACCTACGCGCAGCACCGTGCAATTTATTCGCTCGGGCAAGCAGGTTGACCTGTCGAAATTCGCTTCGCAGGTGGACCCCGGAGCGGAACAGCCGGCGGGTTCACGGCAGTCCATACGCACGCCGGAAATGATTAAGGCGGAATTTCATGCTTACGTTTCATCGCCGGCTTTGCCCTATCTTCCTTTGTTTGAGAACCCGGCCCATAACAAGCCCACCGTTGCCACCGCTTCCGGAAAAGTCGCGGTGGCAGCCACGGGTAACACCGCCGGGCGTTCGCAGGGAACTACTGCTTCGGCGCGACGGGGGTTCCGGCATTCGTTTGGAGAAGAAACAACGCCGGCAGCATCAGTCGCTCCTGCCGCAACGCCGGGCAACAGCGCACAGTTTCCGGCCAAGCTGTTCGGCGATGTACAGTTGTTGCTGGAAGCGCCGGTGCAAATACAGGTGCTGGAGAATTTTTGGGTGAAGGGTTGCGAAATCAGGAAAAACACGATTATCACGGCAGTGGCCAAGCGCAACAGTCAGCGCGTGGAGCTGACGGTAACGGGGCTGCCGGGTTGCGGTGAAATGCTGTTGTGCCGGTTTAGCGCCTACGACAGCGGGGGACTGCGGGGTTTGTATGCAGGGACGCCCAATGCGGGGCAGGGCGGTGCACAGGCGGCGGCGGGGACAGCACGGCGGGAGGCGGTGCAAACGGCGAACGGACTGTTGTCTGCTTATGGCGGCGCCATGGGCCGCGTGATAGGGTCGGGACTGAGCGACGTGGTGTACAGCGCCGGAACACCAAATAATGCCATTCTGCTGATGGAAGGAACCAAAATGGTGTTCAAAGCGGAGTGAGCATGGAGGAGGTAAATGAGCGGTTTAACCGGGAGCTGCGGCAGCAGGTGGACGGCACTCTGCCGAAAGGACACATCTACGAGCTGGGGATGCCAGGTGATGCATTACTTTCTCGACTAAAAAATCTTCCAATGGAGATGGCCGCTTCTACTCTTGACCTAAAATCAAGCAAGGAATATAAAAGTCAACACCCATTCGATTTAGCGGACATTATCAATTTGCCACAGGCATTAAATAATCCTATTGCCGTATTTGAGAGCGAAACAAATCCTTGTAGGACTGTTGTATTAACAGAATTAAAAGATAAAAAGGGGAATCATTTTATTGCTGTTATTTCTATACGCACAGAGAGAGGCCGTAATATCATCAATAAAGTAAATTCAATACTTAGCCTATATCCGAAAGAAAGCAATTTGCATATTGCTAAATGGTTTCTTGGAAAAGAAAGTAAAGATGTCGGGCGCAATTTATTAAACTGGGTGGATAATAAAAAAGCGCTTCAATGGCTTACGAACCACTCATCCGACGTGAGTGCAGTTGGCTTGTCACCAAAACGCATTGCAAAGATAATTAACAATTTTCAAAATCCAATAATTTTATCGTAATTTTTTTATGCGTATTTCTTTTTTTCCGGCCATAAGCCACGTACTTTCCGGCAGTGATATTTTTAAAGTTATCATAACTTTCTTCCGTGAATTTTATCACCTGTTGAAAGTCATTCAATGGAAGAAATGAAAATTGGGCAGCGGCGCTCCGGCGATTTTTTGATGATTCGGTGTTTGCTACCGGAACCGCCGCTGTTTTTTTAAGTGACCGCTCAAGATGAAAGTACTATGACAATAACAGAAGACAACAACAATATCTGCATTGACGATTATATTATTCCTAAGGGACGGGGAAAAACCGATATCAAGACAAGAGAAAATATTATTTGGGCAATATTGGGCAAATGGCTTTCAAAAAACCCACTGAAAAGAAAGAAAAACGCTGATTTAAACGACTACATCTATCTTCGGTTTGACGGTATGCAGGAAACTGTTAATAAGGCAGCGCGAAGCTATAAATCAACAATGGCAATTTTCGAACTGGATTTTATACTCGCCAATGCCATTAAAGTCCGTGTTGACCGGCCAAAGTCAAAACGACAGGAAAAATTTATCGAAATACTTATTATGAACGCCGATACACCTACTTTTCTTCCATATTTTGATAAAGTAAAAATGTTAGTCGGAATAACTAAGCAAAAGAAAAATGCCAAGAAAATTCAATATTCAATCACCGCCATTGAGCCGATGGGATAAAAAAATATCTTTCAGATTTACGCCGCAGGTTCGTGCATTGCTACTAAAAGATAATCTTTTTCTGCCACAAAGATAATCAATAATTTTCAAAATCCAACCAAAAAAGAACGGCGAAGCGTTAAAGTGTGATGAGCAGTTGTAATTTTTTCGTATATTTGTAAGTATTTTCCACCCCATGCAACAATCGGAAATTTGTTACGTCTTATTAATAGAAATGAGTTCGAAACAGGACATAGCAGCTTGGCAGCGGGAGTTGTATCACGGACATTACCGCCGGATCTACAATACCTGCCTGCGTATTACGGGTGATTCCATGGAAGCCGAAGAAGCTATGCACGACACGTTTATGAAGCTCTTTGCCAAGATGGACAGGACGAACCAGCCGGAGAATTTTTATGCCTGGAGCAAGAGTATAGCGGTGAATACCGCCATTGACCGGGTGCGGAAAAGGAAAATGCCGGTGGTGCCGGTAGATAATTTGCAAATAATTGAAGACGATCCGGTTGATGAAGAAAGTATCCGGCTGGAAGTGGAAAAAATCAATAGAAAACTGGCGGACCTGCCGGATGGTTACCGTGTCGTTCTTTCCATGCATTTATTTGAAGGCTATGATTTTGAAGAAATGGCGCAGATATTGAATTTAAAAGAAGCGTCGGTGCGCTCCCAGTTTTCGCGCGGACGGCAAAAATTGTTACAGTTGATACAGGAGGACAGCATTTATGGACAAGCTGAAAACATACATTAGTAGCCACCGTGAGGCGTTCGACAATGAAACACCCCGCGAGGGACATTTCGAGCGATTTGAAGCCAAATTTAGCCGGAAAGAAGGGCTAAGGGTTCACTATTGGCAGTGGGCTGCCGCCGCCATGGTCATTTTATCCCTGTCGGCCGGACTGTGGCTATGGCAACAGCCTGCCGTTCCGACGGACAATGGGCAGGTGACGGTTCTCTGCGAAAATAGCGCCGATATGAAATCCTGCTACCTCGGCCGGATGTATGAAACGGCCGGCATTATTGAGGAATTGTCTGAAAAACTCGACCCCTACACCCGCGGCGACGTGCAAATGGAAGTGGCCGGCATCATTGGCGCCAACCAGTTTTTTGAGCAGGAGTTGCCGGAAGAATTGCCGGAAAAGGAAAGCCGGAAAATCCTGTCGGCCTACTACAAACAAAACCTCGCTACCCTACAGCAGATAGCGGAGGCGTTGAGACCGTGAGATCTTGAGATCTTGAGACTTTGAGACTTTGAGAATGAACAATGAATAGTTTGGTGATTTGATGATTTGGTTATTTGATGATTTGGTGATGAAATCTTTAAATTTTTAAACTTTTAAATCTTTAAACTGCTTACCGGCGACTTGTAACCCGTAAACTTAAAAATACACATATATGAAAAATTTATTCGCTTATTTACTTATCTGCTTATTCGCCACCGGCGGCTTATTTGCCCAAACAAAGACGGAAACCCGCCCGGTGTCGAATTTCTCGGCCATTAGAGCAAGCAGCGCTTTCAATATCACAGTGAATAAAGGAAATACCGAAAGCTTAGTGATTGAGGCCGATGAAAACATTATGCCTTACGTGCGTTCCGAAGTGAAAAACGGGGAGTTGA
>QMCE01000886.1_pt1 | contig 15998 bp, 10 predicted proteins | sample 1821851 | NCBI WGS metagenome assembly QMCE01 (sample SAMN09453174, study PRJNA476694) | Termite gut metagenome, whole genome shotgun sequencing project. | isolation source: worker | host: Odontotermes sp. | place: South Africa:Pretoria | collected 2016-01-28
TCTTCGGCGGGTTGCACTCGTACGCGTGAGCGTGATGGGAAGGCGAACCGAATGATCTGTGCGCGGGCGACGGCGGGAGGCTCGGCGGTTTCTGGGTGTCGTTCGTGCCACAGGCGATCAGACCGTGCGCGCCGTGTGGCCGTTGGGCGTCGTCCCACCCGATGCGCCGCCAACGGCATGGTGGCGCTCGCCGCGTTGTCCAAGGGTTAATCGCGAAAGGACTAGGAAAGCAAGGGGAATGGCAATGACATCGATACGCGTGCGCAACGCGCTCGTCCTGGTGGTCACCACGCTGGTGATCCTGGTCGGCGTGTGGGCGGTGCAGACCCAGTTCGGCGCCGCGCCCACAGTGCAGCCCGGGGCCGTGACGTCGGTGTCAGTGGCGTCGGACGTCCCGGCCCCGACGGTGGGCGATCTGGCCGCCGACTTCACCGGCACGGCGCTGGACGGTTCGACGGTGACGTTGTCGGAGCTGCGCGGCCAGCCGGTCTGGTTGGTGTTCCAGGCGACCTGGTGCGCCGACTGCCGGGCCGAGGCGCCCGACGTCGCCACGCTCGCCACCACCTATGCCGGACGTGCCCAGGTGGTGTCGGTCTACGTGGGGGAGGACGCCGCCACGGTCAAGGCCTACGCCGACAAGCTGTCGCTGACATATCCGCAGGTGCCCGACCAGTCCCAGCAGATCGCCAGCGCCTACCGCGTGATGGGCATCCCGTCCCATTTCTTCCTCGACTCGTCCGGCGTCATCCGCTCAATCCGCGTGGGCGTCTTGTCCCCGGCGGACGCGTCCGCCGAACTGGACGCGCTCCTAGGCTGAGCTGTTGGGTCTGCTGGAAGATTAGTCGGCACTGTGTTGGAAGATTAGTCGCTACTGTGCTGGAAGATTAGTCGGCACATGGCTGTGGCGCGTGCGGTGCACGCGATGGTTTCGGAACAGATGCGACGCGGTTAGTGTGTCGGCCTACGTGGGGGAGGCCAACACACTAACCGCGCTCCTGGGCTGAGGCGTTTTCCCGTTTCAGGTCGTCTACCGCCGTCCGCCCGATCGACGGCGAATCGCCGCCGCCAGCAGCCCTGCTCCCGTCAGCAGCACCAGCAAGCCCACCGCTCCCGGGAGTAGCGGCGAACCGATGGACTGCCCGCCGGTCGGAACATGGGGCTTGGGGGGTGCCGGGGCCGGGCTGGGGCTGGCTGGCACGTTCAGCGCCGGTGTGGCTGGGCCGCTCGGGACGTCGGTCGGTGCCGGTTCAGCCGGTGGCGCCAGCGGGCTCACGAGCACCGTCGCCGAGCTTGGTGACGACGTCACCGTCTGCTCGTCATCCGGCAGCAGACTGGCGGTGGCCACGGCCGTGTTGTCGATCTGGCCGAGTGTCAGGTCGTCCGTCACCACGGTGTAGCTGGCGGTGCAGGTCAGCGAGCCGCCCGGCGCGACGTCCGTGGCCGGGCACGTCGCCGTCGGGGGAATGCCCCGGCCGGAGAAAGCGTTACGAACGACGCTGACATTCCGTATCGTCACCGCACCCGTGTTGGTCACCGTGAACCGGTAGTGCACGACGTCACCGGCCGCCGACACTGTCGTTTCCTCAGCTTCTTTCTTCAAGCTGATGCCCGCCACTGGCGTGGTGACGCAGGTGAGGCACTGGTCGGCTGGCGTGTGGACGTTCGGCCGGTCAGCCTCGGGCGTCGCCGCCGGGAAGGCCGTGTTGAAGAGCAGGCTGTTGCCCCGGCCGCTGTCCTTCACCACGGCCTGATACGTCACCAGGATCGTCTGCCCGGGTGCCGCCTCGCCGGTGATCGCCAGGTGGCCGGTGGCCTCGTCCAGCTCGACCGTCAGCCCTTCTCCGGCCGCCAGCGAGCCAACGGTCGCGTCGTCCAACACATCGGTCAGATCGTCGATGTAGTCGACGGGCGCGGCGGCGGTTCCCCGGTTGCTGAAGGTCAGGGTGTAGGCCAGTTTGCTGCCGGCGGTCAGCGTCCGATCAGCCGGAGTCGCCAGCTTGGTCACGACCAGATCGGGCACCGGCGCGGCGATGGCCGTGCGGCAGGGGGCGCTGCCTTCGTTGTCAGACGAGTCTGGATCGATCACTCCGGAACCAGCCAGAGCGGTGTTGCAGAACTCCCGGCCGACGGCAGCCGGGTCGACCGCGACCACCACCGTGATGATGACGGGATCGGCGGTGACGCCCAGATCGCCGATGGGGCAGCGCAGGATCGGCCCCTGCTGATCGGACAGCGGCGCCGGGCAGGTGCCGCCAGGGAACGTCGCGGACACGACGCTCATGCCGGCGGGAAGCTGGTCGGACACCACCACGCCGGTGGCCGACGAGGGACCGGCATTGGCGACGCTGATCTGGTAGGTCGCCAGCCCACCGGCCACGATCGGACCTCCAGCCACGTCCTTGCTGAGCCTGAGGTTGGCCGTCAGTTGGGGCGAAACGGTGACTGACGCCTGGTTGTTGGTGTCATCCGTCTCGACGACCGGGGGCTGGATTGAGACCGTGACTGACGCTTGGTAGTTGCCTGGCGGAGTGTCGGGGAGGAAAGCCCCCGGCACCGTCAGCGTCGCCTGGGCGCCTGGGTCGAGCGCCTGGTCGAGACGGCAGCGCAGGGAATAGGCCGCCGGGTCACCGCTGGTGGACGACTCGCAGCTGCCGCCGGGCAGGGCGACAGCCGTCAGATCTGGCGTGAAACCAGCCGGCAACGTCACCTCCATCGCCGGATTCGGGGCGGACGAGGGGCCCTGATTGGTCATGACGAAGGTGAAGTCGACGGGATTGCCGTCGGACGGAGTCTGATTGCTGACCGAGGCCGTGGCCGTCAGGTCAACCGCCGCGTCGAGCCAGACGCCAGCCGAGGCCTCGTCGTCCGACGCGTCGGGATCGGTGATCAGGCTTCCCGCCGGCAGAGCGACCCGCGCGGTGTTGACGACTTGCCGCGGGACGTCGCTGTCGGATGGCCTTGTCAAGGCGACGATCCGGAAGGACCGGATCTCCCCGACCTGGATGGTCTCGGCGATCGGGCAGGTCACGACCTGGCCGGCGTCCGCCGTGGCGGCGGACGCCACCGTGCAACCGGGCGACGCCGCCTCATCGAGGCTGAGCCCGACCGGCAGCTGATCGGTGATCGTGGCTCCGGGGGCCGCGGAGGGGCCGGAGTTGACGGCGGTCAGGGTGTAGCCGATCGATTCACCGGCCCGGAAGACCGGCAGCCCGTCTCGGGCCGATCCTGCTGGATCGGCTGTCTTCGTCAGGCTCAGATCGGCCTGCCGCTGGACGGGGACGTTGGACGTGGCGGTGTCGACGTCATCCGAGCAATCGACAGACGAGCACGTCACCCTGGCCTCATTGACGACGTGGTCCCCGAAGTATGCCGGATCGATCGTCCCAAAGACGGTGACGGTCGCCGCCGGGCCGCCTGTGTCCGGTGGCATCCAGGGAGACGTCCCCTCAATCGTGCCCAACTGGCAGGTGACTTCGTCTCCGGCCGGCGACAGGTCACAGCTTCCCTGGGTTGAACTGACGCTGGTGGCGTGGAGACCAGTCGGCAGTGGATCGGTCAGGACGACCTCGTGGGCGTCGGCCCAGAAGGAGCCCGGGTCCAAGGATTCCGTCCCCGGCTGATGCACCGTGATCGTGTAGGCGAAGGGCTCGCCGACCACGAAACCGTCCGTGCCCGCTGAGGCGTCGGGAACCAAGGTTCCGGGGGCAGCCTCTTTGCTCACCACCAGATTCGTCCCCGGCTTGGGGCCGTCCGGTGTGCTGACCAGAGACTGCGTGATGGTCAGGGGAGCCTCGCCGTAGTTGTTCAGGCTGGGATCGGCGTTCGGGTCGGACGCGTCCGCCGGGGTCGTCTCCGTCGAGGTGGTCGACGCCGTCGTCCATCCCTTGCCCGAACTGCCGGCGGCATCGGAATAGACGAAAATCAGCATGCTGACGGTCGACCTGTCACCCGGGTTGAGCGCGGACGAGCCGTCCCGGGGATTGACCAGGGGACAGGTGATCTCGGCGTCGGCCAGGGTGCAGAAGCTGTCGGTGGCCAAACCGGTGGCGGCGTCTGATCCGTCATTCCACCGGACATAGGGAGCGTTGGCGTCGTCGGCCATGTTGGCCATGCCCATGTCGTAGTTCATCCTCAGAGAGGCATTCGCCGCGGTCGAGGATCCGACGTTCTGGAAGGTCATCGTCAACCAGACCAAGGAGCCGGGCCGGACCTCGGTGATCGGCTCTCCCGGTGGGTCGGTGAACCCCTGATACGCCTGCCAAGCCACGTCGGTCACGGCGATATCGGCTTGTTGAGCGACGACCGGTGCGATGTTGGTCCAGGTGTTGTTGGCCAGCGAGGGGTCGTCGGGGGCCTTGCCGTGGCCCCCAGCGAACGGCGTGACCGTGGCGATGTTGGCGATCGTGGAGCCGTCCGCCAGGTCGGGAGCCACGATGACCGGCGCCGTGATGGTCCAGGGCTTCACGGGATTCTCTGGGTCGATGTCTGCCGCTTGGAGGACCTCGGAGTCGCAAAACAGCGTCTGGCTGTCCACGAGGCACTCGTCGTCGAAGTTCCCATGGGAACTGGTGAACTGGTGGCTGGCCCCGTCGGAAAGGTCGAAGGTCAGCCCGGCGGGCAGGTCGTCCTCCACCTCCGCGTAGGTGTCGTTCATACCCTTGTTCCCGACCGTGATCGTGTAGAGAGCCTGCCCACCGGCCACCAGCGAAGCCGGTTCCACCGACTTCTGGATCCAGAGGTCGGCCTGTGATTCACCGCTCAGAACCCAGGTGGCCGTGTTGTTGTCTTCGTTGGGATCGACGGCCGCCGAACTGGCGGTGACAGTCTCGGCCATCGGCGGGACTCCCGGGCCGGTCGCCACCGCGTGGACGGTGAGGATGAGGGGTTGCTGGACTGGGAGGGCGCCCAGCTGGCAGTCCAGCGCCGTCTGGCCGGCGCTCGGGGCACAGTCAGCGCCTTCGGGCAGGCCTTCGACCGCCGGGTCCGCCAGCGTCAGCCCCGCTGGCAGTTCGTCGTGCAACGACACCTCCGGCGCGGTGGATGGCCCCAGGTTGACCACACGGATGTCGTAATCGACCGTCTCCCCGGCGGCAGCCGGCGGCGACTGGGTCAGGCTGGTCTTCGTCACTGCCAAATCGGCCTGAGCCGTCACCTTCACTTTCCCGGTGGTGGCGGTGTTGTTGCCGGGGTCCGGGTCCGGCGAGCCGTCCGTCGGCTCATAGGTGGCCGAGTTGGTGGCGTCGGTGGCGTCGACGGCCAACATCCCGCTGATGGTGATCGTTGCGGTCGTGCCAACCGGCATGGCGCCGGCGGCGTCCTGGCCGGAAGCGATTGAACAGGTGACGACTTGACCGTCGATCTGACAGGTTCCCCGGTCGGTCGAGGCTGCCGTCGGCGCGATGCTCGGCGGCACCTCGTCGGTGATGACGACATCGGAGGCATCGGACGGGCCGAGGTTGCTGGCCGTCACCGTGTAGGTGATCGATCCGCCGGCCAGGACCGGCTCTGAGCTGACGGTCTTGGCCAACGCGATGTCGGCCTGACGCGGGCCGGTTGTGCCCTGCGCGCTGCTGGTGTTGTTGTCCGGTTGGGGATCGAACACCGCCGAACTGACCGTGGCACTGTTGATGATGTCCAGACCGGGGGCGGCCGAATGGTGCACCCGAGCGACGACGGTGACGTTGGCCGACGAGCCGGACGCCAGCCCGTCCAGCGAGCATGACATCGTGGTCGCCGAGCTTGACTGGCAGGTGCTGCCGTCGGGGCCGGCGATGCTCTCCAGAGCGAGGACGGCTTGGGCTTCGACCGGGATCTGGTCGACGACCCGCACCGCCGCCGCATCGGACGGCCCATTGTTGGTGACCTTGAGAGTGTAGGTGACCGTCTGGCCCGGTGTGACCGTCGTCGAGGCCGACGTCTTCGTGATCGCCAGGTCGGCCTGCGCGACTTGTTGAGTCGAGACTGCGGCTTGGTTGTTCGTCAGGTCCGGGTCGGCGGTCGTCGAGGCCACGGTGGCGCTGTTGGTCAAGGATGAAGCGGTGGCCATCGGGTCGGAGGCCGTCCGCCCGGTGAAAGCGATGGTGATCCGGGCGCCGACCGCCATGTCCGGCAGGCTGCACACCAGCGTTTCGGCTGGCTTCGAGCAGCCGCTGACCGCCGCCCCGGTGGCATCGGTGGCGGTGACGGAGGAGGCATCCACGGTGAGGCCGGCGGGCAGAATGTCCTCGACCCGGACGCCTGTCGCCAGATTGGGCCCACCGTTGGTGACGGTCAAAGTCGTGTGGATGGGCTGCCCATAGGCCACCGACGAGGGGGTCATCGTCTTCGTGATCGCCAGATCCGCCTGCGCGACGACCGACGTGGCGACGGGAGTCGTCTGGTACGTGCTGGCGATTCCGGTCGTTCCGGTGACGTAGTCCAAGCCGGCGATGTTGTTGATGACCGTCCCGCTGGCGGTGGGTGACACCCTCACCCGGAAGGAGTACGAGGTGGAGCCGCCCACGGCCAAACTGCCGCCGCCGGTCACGCTCGCCTGGCTGCCGAGACGGACTGTCACCCCGGAGGCTGTGACTTCGCCGAGATCGTCGCCGGCCTTGTCCGTCAGCGCGGACGCTCCAGTCACGCCGGGACCGCTGAGCAGAGTGAGCGAGCCCGGCAGATAGCTGGTCCCGGCGGGGATCGCGTCATGCGACACCATCTGTTTGGCCGGGTCCTGTCCGGTGTTGGCGTAGTTGATCGTGTATTGGATGACGTCGCCTGGCCAGGCCGGGGTGTTGCCGTTCAGGTTCTGGGCCGTCTTCGAGGACGTGGTGAAATCGGGAGCGTACAGGTTGATCGCCGTGGCCAAGACCCCCGGATAATAGGTGTCGCCATTGCTCGAGAAGGTGAAGGTCGCGCTGGTGTCGCCGTTGCCGATCGTCCCGGACAAGGCCAAGTTCTTGATATCGAAACCGAGCATGTTCGAGTAAGACGGGTTTCTGGCTGTCACCAAGGTTCCCCGCAGGTCGTCGGTGCTGTTGAAAAAGTTGGAACCTGGGGAGACGGCCGTGGCCAGCTGGGTGTTGTTGAGCTTGGTGTAGTCGCCGGTCTGCGACGGGTCGCCCTCATAGACCACCATGGACAGCTGGGTGTCGACCGGCCCGGACAAGGGCGCCTGGAAGCCGGAGACCTTGATGGTTTGGGGCCGCCCGGAGGTGACCATGTTGAAGCCGTCGAACACGGTCAGATTGCGCAGGGGCAGCCCAGGGGCGGCGTACACCACGGTCAGCGCCCAGCCGGCGTAGCGGTCGTTGCCGGTGGCGGCCACGACGTCGCCGGTCCAGTAGTCGCCGGCGCCGGCCCGCTGAACCAGGCCGGTCACATCGGCGAACCCCTGATAGGCCCGGTTGCTCGACGTGTTCGGTCCGAAGATCTCGTCAGCGGTGATCGTCTGGTAGGCCGCGGCGCCGGGCACCCGGAAGGACACACGGTTGTAGGCGGAGGAGCCAGCGCTGCCGTAGGTGCCGGCGTCGAGTCGGGCTCCCCAGTAGAGGCCGGCCCACAAGACGTCCGCTCCGGTCGGCAGGTCCAGCGTCGACATCGAAGAGTTGGCCGTCGGGTAGGCCGAACCGTCGGCGTCGACGTTGACCATGACGAAGCCGTTGTCGTCATAGACCCCGCCGGCTTTGGCGTTCCGGCAGTTGCGCACATTGGTGGACGTGTTGCCTGTTCCGGTCGTCTCGGAACAGGTCAGCACCATATTGCCAATCGACACGATGGTGCCGTTGGCGTTGGCGCTGAATCTACTCTCGAACGGTGCGGTGTCGGCCGCCGCGGCATCGGTCGATGAAACGGTGCTCACCAAAGCGATCGTCACCACCATGCTCGTCACCAACGCGACAGCTTTATGTCCCTGACGTGCCACGATCCGTCCCCCTGATCGGAAGATAGCTGGATTATTACGCCTATGATCTTCCACCTTGTTTTGAGATTCTCTTTTTTTTACAGAATCTCACCATGTGACAAGGGAATATCGTGAAATGGCCCTTCGTAATTGAGAGCAGGAAGAGTCAGGTTGGCCGGGTCGGTGGTAATGGTGTTTTTTAGCGGTATTGGTGTTTTTGGGCAGTGTCGGTGTTTTTTGGCGGCGCCGCGCGCTTTAGCGGTCGGCGCCGGGCACCCAGAGGACTTCGTCAGTCTCGCGGCTGACGTGCCGCGCGAGGATAAACAACAGGTCGGACAGGCGGTTGAGATAGGTGAGTGCTTGCTCGTTGACCGGGGTGTCAGCATCGGCGAGCCAGGCGGCCCGCTCGGCCCGCCGGACGACGGTGCGAGCCAGGTGCAGGAGGGCGTTGAGCCGCGTCCCGCCGGGCAGGACGAACGAACGCAGCGCTGGCAGGCCGTCGCCGAAGGCGTCGCACCAGGCTTCGAGCCGATCGATGTAGTCGGCTGTGACGCGCAGCGGGCGGGCGGCCGGGGCCGCGTCCAACGGGCAGGACAGGTCGGCCCCGAGGTCGAACAGCTCGTTTTGGACGTGGCGCAGCACGTCACGCACATCGTCAGGCAGGCCGGGTTCAGCGACGATGACGCCCAGCAGGCTGTTCGCCTCATCGACGTCGCCGTACGCGTCGACGCGCGGGTCGGTCTTGCGCGTCATGGACATGTCAGACAGCCGCGTCGAGCCGCCGTCGCCGGTCTTGGTGTAGATACGCGTGAGATTCACCATGCCGTCAAGCTTAAGTCGGACAGCGGCGCGACTAGGCCGGGAGCCATAGCGGCAGCGGGGAGGGGCCGGCCTGGCTGCCACCTGTGTGATCGGGGCCGCGACGGCGTGGCCCGCTGAACGCGGCGGCGCCGTCTGGCAGTCTGGAGCGGTGAACAAAACACCTCTTGTCTTGACGGCGGTGGCCGTCGCGTCGCTGCTGGTCGGCGGTTGCGCGACGACGCCGGCGACCTCGTCCGCCCCGGGCTCCGGGCCAGCCACTGACGATGCAGGCACCGCTGTCAGTTGTGATTACGTGGCGGCTGGGCAGGCGGCCCGGTCGGTCGACCTGCCGGAGGGCACCGACGTGCCTGCGACGGGGACGACGCAGATGACGCTCCTGATGAACGGCGACCAGACGGTTCCGCTGACGCTCGACCGGGCGAAAGCGCCGTGCGCGGTCAACTCGTTCGTGTCGCTGGCCGAGCAGGGCTACTTCGACGGCATCTCATGCCACCGGTTGAGCGATTCCGGCGGCCTGTTCATGCTGCAGTGCGGCGACCCGACGGGCAGCGGCTCGGGCGGCCCTGGCTACACGTTCCCCGACGAGTTGAACGACATCACCGGCTACCCGGCGGGCACCCTGGCCATGGCGAACGCCGGGCCGAACACCAACGGCTCGCAGTTCTTCATCGTCTACCAGGACAGCCAACTGTCGCCCGCTTACACGGTTTTCGGCACGATCGACCAGGCCGGGCTAGACGTCATCAAGGGCATCGCGGCGCAGGGGCAGGACAACAGCTTCGGCAGTGCCGGCGGTGGCAAGCCCAACGCGCCGGCCGAGATCACCTCGGTGACGGCTGGCTGAGGCTGACGGCGAACGTCGCGAGCGCGTCGACGACGGCTCGCGGCTGGTCGGCCTGCACCCAGTGGCTGGCACCGGGCACCGTCATGAGACGGACGTGCGGGAAGAGCGCGCGCATGGCGGGTTCGTCCGCTTCGGTGACGTACGGCGATGAACCGCCGCGCAACCAGAGCACCGGCCCGTCGTAGTGCCCCGTCACGTGGGGCCAACTGGCCACGGCGTCGAGGCTTCGGCCGAGCATGGCGAGGTTGGGCTGCCAGTGCCAGGCGGGTGTCGAGCGCAGGTTTTGCAGCAGAAACAGCCGGACGGCGTCGTCGGGGACGCGTTCACGCAGCGCCCGATCGGCGTCGGCTCGCGAGCCCAGGCTGTCCACATCGAGTGACCGCATCGCCTCGACCAACGGGACGAAGCCGGCGACCGCCCGTGACCGCGTCGGGGCGATGTCGACGACGACCAGGCCGTCGAGCAACTCGGGGTGGCGCAGCGCGGCCAGCATCGCCACCTTCCCGCCCAGCGAGTGCCCGACCAGGATGACGCGACCATCGCCCGTCCGCTGCCGCAGGGCGTCGGCCACGATGGCGGTGTAGCGGTCGTAATCGAACCGGGCAGTCCAGCCTGAGCGCCCGTGGTCGGGCAGGTCGATCAAGAGGCTGCCGTGGCCGAGCGTCGCGAGCGCCCGTGCCACCGTCGTCCAATTGCGGCCGCGCCCGAACAGGCCGTGCAGGAAGACCAAACGGGCTGGCGACGGGCCGACGGCTTCGATGTGGAGCGGGACGGTGAGGTGACCGGCGTCGTCGGTCATCAGCGCCTCGCGTTCCAGCAGGCGGTGTGCCAGTGTCGCCGCTCGTCGAGGGCGGAAGCGGAGCCGATGCTTGCTTCGACGGGCCACACGACAACGTGCGCGACGCCGGGCTCGATCACGAGGTCGCAGCCGGGGCAGCGGTAGGGCTTCGCCGCGTTCTCCGGCCGCATCGTCCGCACCATCCAGTCGCCGTCCCGCTTGTGGGCGACGGTGGCGAAACTGGCCGACAACGGCCGCGCGGGGCGTAGATGTTTGGACGGACGTTTGGACACGCCGACAGCGTAGTACGGCGTCAGCGACGGGTGGAGCGATCAGCCGAGTGGCCTGGCCACCGCCACGACGGGTGCGCGAAGGAGGCGCCGACGCGTCAGTCGGCCGCGTCGTCCGCCGGGTCGATCAGGCCGGTGTACCAGTTTTTGGCGTCGGCGAAGTCATCGTCGGCGAACCCGTGTCCTGTCTGTGGGTGCACGCCGTCCGCGCGGGGGTAGGAGCCGAGGAAGACGACGGACTCGCACACGCGGTGCAGGCCGAGCATCGCCTCGGCGAGGCGGGGATCGCGGATGTGGCCCTCGGCGTCGATGGAGAAGCAGTAGTCGCCGAGCTCGGTCTTCGTCGGACGCGATTCGAGGCGGCACAGGTTGACGCCGCGGGCGGCGAATTGTTCGAGCACCTCCAGCAGGCCACCCGGCCGGTTGCGGTGGATGAACGCGACGAGCGTCGTCTTGTCCGCGCCGGTGACGGGCGGGGGCGCCGTCGGCCGGCCGACGAGCACGAAGCGGGTGACGGCGTTGGGGTTGTCGGCGAGGTGGCTCGCGATGGGGTCGAGTCCGTACAGGCGGGCCGCGACGGAGGCGCAGACGGCCGCGTCGTACTTGGAGGCGGGGTCGCTCACTTCCTGCGCGGCAGCGGCCGTCGAGCCGCCTTCGGTGACGCTGGCCGCCGGGAGATTCGCGGCGAGCCAATCGCGCACTTGGGCGATGGCGTGCGGGTGCGACAGCACGTGGTGGACGTCGGCCAGCGTGGCGCCGGGCCGTCCGGCCAGCTCGAATTCGACGGGCAGCAGCACTTCGTGCTTGATCATGAGGCGTTTGCCTGAGGCCAGGTTGTCGAGGGTGGCGCTGACGCCGCCCTCGACGGAGTTCTCGATGGGGACGAGTGCCCCGTCCACCACGCCGTCGCGCACCGCGTCGAGCGCCTGTGAGACGGCGACGAACGGCATCGCCTCGTCGTCGCTGATGGTCAGGAGCGCCTGATGGGTGAACGTTCCCCTGGGGCCGAAATAACCAAGCATTGACTCAGCGTATCGGCCACGGACCGGTCGGGTGGGGTCATGCCCGGACGGTGAGCGGGGCCGAGGCCCGGTGACGCCAGCGGCGGAACGTCCGCAGCGGCGTCGGCAGCGCGTGGCCTTCGCGCCACCACCAGGCGACGATCGCGATCAACGCCAGCCACTGGGCGACAGGGCAGATGTTGTCGCGGAGGAACGCCATCGTGTCGGTCATCTGCGGTCCGTAGGGGTAGACGCGTCCCGTGACGTACGCCAGGGACAGCCAGGTGACGCGCCACATCATGATCGCGTTCAGCCGTGGCGACGCGATGAGGGCCAGCGGCACCCAGGCGAGCAGGTCGTACCACGCCCAGGTGTACGGGGAGGTGACGAGCCAGGCGCAGACCAGCACGGTCGTCGCCTGGACGGCTTGCGCGAGCGGGTCCGGCAGGCCGTCCGCTCCTGGCAGCGGCGCGCGGGGGACGACGCGGGACAACATCCACGCGGCGACGACCAACCCGGCCCAGCCGGCCGCGGCGACGATGTGGTGAGTCAGGTCGGGGCCGACCAAGGGCACCAAGGTGTCGAAGGCGGGGGAGAGCCACGACCCCGCGGACACGTAGCTGGTGTTCCGGCTGGCGGCGAGGATCGTCTTCGGCGCCACGACGACGTAGGCGATCACCAGGGGGACGGCCGCGCCCACGATCAACTGCGCGAGCTGCCGGGGCGACTTGCGGTAGGCCCAGACCATCGCCACGCCATAGAAGACGAGCGACACCTTGATGGTGCCGGCCAGGCCGATGCCGAAGCCGGCCAGCAAGGGGCTCTTGCGCAGGAGGCACACCCCGGCGAACGCGAACAGCATGGTCAGCGCCTCGTTGTGGGCGCCCCCCACCACCGCGAGCACCATGAGCGGGTTCAGCAAGATGAGGAGGACCACTCGCACCTGGGCGAGCGCGTCCCGGCGGACCAGGAGCATCGCGAGCAACGCGACCAGGATGAAGGGCAGCGTGGTCATGAGCTGCAACCAGAACACGGTGGCGTGCATGTTGTCGCCGCCCAGCACGGACGCCAGCCATTGGCAGCCCGAGGCCAGCGGGCCGTACACGCTGGGCGTGTCTTGCCACGGCCGTTCCGTCCAGCGCAACACGGGGTCGTATTGCTGCCGGAAGATCATGGCCGGCGTGATGTCGTACGGGTTCAGCCCGATCGTCTGAAGCCGGCCGTAGGCGGCGTACATGAGGACGTCTGCCGAACTCAGCGGCAGCACGAGCCCGACGGCGGCGCTGACCACCGCGCCCAGCCCGAACATGCGCCAGGGCCGCGGCCGCCAACCGCCTTCGAGGGCGCGCCAGCACACCCACAAGCCGACGGCTCCGACGATGATGGCCGCCCACATCGCCGGGACGACGACCCACTCGTTCCAGTTGGCGTACGCCACCGGCACGTACCAGGGAGGCAGCCACGACGTGCGGGGCCCGAGCGTGAGAGCCACCGAGCTCGGGCCGGCGAAGCCGATGATGACAAAGACCGCGCAGGACGCCAACACCATGATCAGCCCGTGGCGGGGATGGGGGACGGCGGGAGGATCCAGCAGACGGCGCGCTACACGGACAAGTGCTGCTGTTGCCGCCACATCCACGCTCCTGATTCGTCGCACCGCGGCCCAACGCACGGTGGCTGGCGCGCTGACCAGGTTGAGGCCGTCTTGGTCAATACCAAGTCAAGGGTAGGCCCTGCCGTCGGCTGGAAAGGGTGGGCCAGGCTGTTCGAGACCAGATTGTTACCTTTCTGGGACGTGACCAGGCCAGGCAGATGAGACGCGCGGCGGCCACGAGGGGTCGGGGAGGTCGAGCAGCTCGTCGAGCAGAGCGAGATACTCCTCGCGGTCGACGGAGAGCGCGCCCAGGCTGGCGAGATGCGGTGTCAGCCATTGCGTGTCGATCACCCGGATGTCGGCGTACGCGTCGTCCAACACGTTGATGAGCGCGACGAGCGCCACTTTGGACGCGTCGGTGCCGAAAACGGGGTCGTGGAACATCGACTCGCCGGCGAACAAGCCGCCGATGCTGACGCCATACAAGCCGCCGACGAGACGCCCCTCGGCGTCCCATGTTTCGACGGAGTGGACGAAGCCCTCGTCGAACAGCCCGGTGTAGAGACGCTTCATCGTGCCGTCGATCCAGCCCTCCGGTCTGGCCGGGTCGGCGCACCGCTCCAGGACGTCCGGGAAGGCGCGGTCGACCGTGGTGGTGTAGCGGCGGACAGAGCGGCGCAGAGACCGTGACTGGCGGAAGGAGTCGAGTGGCAGAATGCCGCGGTGCATCGGCGACCACCAGCCGATCTCGTCGAAGCCGCTGTCGGGCAGCGGCATGGGAAACACTCCAGATCTGTACGCATCGATAAGCATCGTCTCGTCGGTGTCGGTCGAGAACGCGACAAGATCTTGGGCGGGCCACTGGCTCGCCGGGCCGAAGATGTTGGATCGTGTCACTCCATGATCATGACATCCGGGTCAGACAAATTGCGGGTCGACCTCACTGGTCGCCCGTCGAAAGACACGGTAACATCACCGTGTGAGCGTTCACACGGTGGGTGGTGAACCACGATGGGAGAAAGTTCATGTCAGGAGAAGTGACGTTGGCGGTGGCGAAGACCATCGCGCGCTTGCGCGACGAGGTGGCCGCGCTTCATTCCGAGTTGATCCGGTGGAACCTCGTCGTCTGGACGGCGGGCAACATCTCGGCGCGGGTGCCGGGCGCCGATCTCATGGTCATCAAGCCGTCGGGCGTCTCGTACGACACGCTCACCGGTGACTCGATGGTGGTGACCGATCTCGACGGCAACCTGCTCGACGGCGACTACCAGCCGTCGTCCGACACCGCGGCGCACGCCTATGTCTACCGGCATCGTCCCGATGTCGGCGGGGTCGTCCACACCCACTCCACCTACGCGACGGCTTGGGCGGCCCGGCGGGAGCCCATCCCGTGCGTGCTCACGATGATGGGGGATGAGTTCGGCGGCGAGATCCCGGTCGGCCCGTTCGCCCTGATCGGCGACGATTCGATCGGCCGCGGCATCGTCGAGACCCTCGCGCACTCGCGTTCCAGGGCCGTCCTGATGGCCAACCATGGCGTGTTCACCATCGGCAAAGACGCCCGTGACGCGGTCAAGGCCGCGGCGATGTGCGAGGAGGTCGCCAAGACCGTCCACATCGCGCGCCAACTCGGCGAACCGGTCGCCATCGACCCCGACTTGGTCGACCACCTGTTCGACCGTTACCAGAACGTCTATGGGCAGTGAAGAAGAAACCGACAGGAGTGACACGATGACAAAACCTCATCAGATCTGGTTTTTGACCGGCAGCCAGGGCCTGTACGGGCCCGAGGTGCTGCAGCAGGTGGCAGACAATTCGCGTGCGCTCGTCGAGCAACTCGACGCGGCCGGTTTCATCGCGGACGTGGTCTGGAAGCCGGTGCTGACCGACAAGGAGGCGATCCTCAGCGCCATGCTGGACGCCAACGGCGATCCGGCCTGCGTGGGCGTCATCGCCTGGATGCACACGTTCTCTCCGGCGAAAGCGTGGATCGCTGGCCTGGAGGCGCTCCAGGTGCCGTTGTTGCATCTGCACACGCAGATGAACGAGGTGCTGCCGTGGGCCACCATCGACATGGACTTCATGAACCTCAACCAGGCTGCGCACGGCGACCGCGAGTTCGGCTACCTCGAGACCCGGCTCGGTCTCCCGCGCAAGACCGTGGTGGGATCCGTCAAGAATCCCGACGTCGTGAGCCGCATCGACACCTGGGTGCGGGCGGCCGTCGCGTGGGACGCCGGGCGCCACATGAGGCTCGTCCGCTTCGGCGACAACATGCGCGACGTGGCCGTCACCGAGGGTGACAAGGTCGAAGCCGAGCGGGTGTTCGGCGTCAGCGTCAACACCTACGGCGTCAACGATCTCGTCGACCAGGTGGCGCAGGTCTCGGACGGCGAGGCCGAGGCGCTCGCGTCCTCCTACGAGGGCCTCTACGACGTGGCGCCCGAGTTGCGGGCCGGCGGCGAGCGGCACGAGTCGCTCGTCTACGGGGCCAAGCAGGAGATCGCCTTGCGTGCCTTCCTGGAGGCCCACGACGCGACGGCGTTCACCACCAACTTCGAAGACCTGGGCGGGTTGCGTCAGCTGCCCGGCCTGGCTGTCCAGCGGCTGATGGCCGACGGCTACGGCTTCGGTGCCGAGGGCGACTGGAAGACGGGCGTCCTCATCCGGCTCGCCAAGGTGATGGGGCAGGGCCTCGGCGGCGGCGCTTCGCTGATGGAGGACTACACCTACAACCTGGTGGCCGGCGAGGAGAAGATCCTCGGGGCTCACATGCTGGAGGTCTGT
>QMCE01000947.1_pt1 | contig 15994 bp, 10 predicted proteins | sample 1821851 | NCBI WGS metagenome assembly QMCE01 (sample SAMN09453174, study PRJNA476694) | Termite gut metagenome, whole genome shotgun sequencing project. | isolation source: worker | host: Odontotermes sp. | place: South Africa:Pretoria | collected 2016-01-28
AGAATCAATCTTTTCCCAATACACAGGTCCATTTTTATGATTAAAGATATCTTCTTTGTAATAACCGTCGCATACGCCATTCCAACCCCAGTTGCAATGTACAAAATATTCACAGTCTATTGTCGTCGCAGATTTTTTATATTGTATACCGCCATCAATAATCCACGCATGACCAACACTCTCTCCATTAACGGTTTTTCTTCCTATTATATAAACAAGATGTCCTTGCGCGACCGAAGTATAAGTATGGTTTGCCGTATAATAACCTTCGTAAAATTGGCGTTTGAGTTTACCATATAGAAGCATCCAATCTAATGCCTCACGAGATGATGCTGCAGTACCTCTTCCATCAGTATAATAGTTTGCATTAAGTACGTATCCAAGATAGCGCATAAAATGAGCAATTTGCACAGATGATGTATTTTCGGTGTTATGATTAAGTTGGCCATAAGAAGGATCTGTATTTTCACAATCTGATATTATTTGTGACCAATTTAATGTTATGTTGTTAGAATTATATTTAAAATTACTGACGGTTTGATAGTATGAATATATTTGTGCCATAGCAGTAGAAACACATCCGGTCCATCCGTTCAAACAATATAGATTATATGGATATCCTTGTCCCCATTTTGTTTTAAGTTTTGGAGCTACACTGCCTACATACAAAGGTCCGGTAGGGAAATCATTGCCACCTCCAGTGTTTCCGGATCCTCCGGATCCACTGCTATAAGTTGCTATATCGTATGTTGCAAGATTTTCGATTTCTTTTTTGACAGCACTTTCCATAAACAAAATAAACCCGGGATTGTTAATCTGTTCTATTCTGTTTACATCCATAAAACCTTCATCAACGATTGCATAAATATTGTTTGAACGTTTATCTGCCGACACAATCGCGAAACCCTGATCTTCTTCAAAGTTTATGAGATACATAAGCGTATCTGCATTAATGGTTGATAATAAATTGTTATCATATCCGGAGGCATACGTTGATATTTTTTCCTTGTCTTTCCCTATTATTTCTATGTTCTTAACTGTTCTGACGGCTTTATTTCTTGTAGAAATGGCTCCTTCCGGAGATTTTTCCATTTGCTTTATAAAAGATAACAGGTTCTTAATTGCGTCTTCTTCCAAAATTCTATATACATTTTTATGTTCAGGTTTAGTAGCATCATCTAAATTCGTGTCATTTGCGACGAATTCCTCGTTGCTGCAGGAAAAAAATGCTATAATTATGGTACAGAATAAAAGAAATTTCATATTCTTTATTGTTATGATTAATTTAAAATTTTAATTTTATTACAAAGATACAAAATGCAAAGAATAAAATGCAGATTTTACTTGATTTGTTTTGTGAATTTTTGAATAGAAACATGAGGAATGCATCAAAACTAAGAATTAAATTCACCTTCTTTTTCATTGTGTATAATCGTTCAAAATAGTTTCAAGTTGCCATTTTTATCGCTATATCACCAATCTCCCTATTGGATGGTTATTGTATGTGTGTTTGCGCCTCCTTGTCCGTGTGTATTGACCGTTGCTTTTTTCATACCGTGAATGACTTTTGCGCAAATTGAAGATCTTCATACGCAAAAACAAGTTTTATTTTTTTGTATACCACGATATATTTGCGGAAAAATAAATTATTTAACACCTGATGACACATGTGTAATAGTAATAGGATTAATTGATTTTTATATATAATGATGTTTAACTAAAAATAAAATCTATGAAAAACTGAAAGTATGAATATTAACTACGTGAAAACACAGTAATATAGCAAGATGCTTTATTACTTGTTCCTGAATATGAAAAAAGATAGTGTAAAAATTTAAAAATGAGTTTGTATGAAAAAAATGCAGTTTTTTTATGATCAATCAAAAAGGGGATCTCTTAGGGTGATAACTCTGGTTTTCTCATTTTTATTGGTTTATTTGCCTTGTATTTATGCGGAGACCAATGGCACGAATGATGTTAATCAGGAAAAAAAAGTGACAGGGACCGTAACGGATGATGCCGGGGAGGCGCTTATCGGAGCCAGTGTCTCATTAAAGGGGACTTCAAGGGGTATTGTAACAGATATGGATGGCAGGTTTTCTATTCAGGTTCCGGATGGAAATGCCGTATTGGTTATATCTTATATAGGGTATAAGAGCCAAGAGGTTACGATTGGAAGTAAAACGGATTTGTCCGTAGTATTGGAAGAAGATATGGGACAACTGGAAGAAGTGGTGGTGATCGGATATGGCGTCCAGAAAAAGAAGTTGATAACCGGCGCAACGGTGCAGGTAAAGGGAGATGATGTTCAAAAGTTGAATACCGTCAATGTATTGGGTGCGTTGCAAAGCCAGACTCCGGGTGTGAATATCACGCAGGCTTCGGGTATGCCGGGTGAAGGTTTTAAAGTAACCATACGTGGTTTGGGTACTGTAGGCGATTCGTCTCCTTTGTATATTATAGACGGGTCTCCGGGCGGTGATATCAATTCGTTGAATCCGGCTGATATCGAGTCGATTGACGTGCTGAAAGATGCCGCATCGGCAGCTATTTACGGCTCAAGGGCCGCCAATGGGGTCATATTGGTTACGACTAAACAGGGTAGGGCCGGAAAGATGCAGGTGTCATTGGATGCGTATTATGGGGTGCAGAATGTATATCGTATGCCTCAGACGCTGAATGCGCAGGAGTATGCGGCCGTTGTAAACGAAGCCCGTTTGATGGACGGACTTCTGCCTTATGATTTTGCGGCGGATGTACCGGATTGGGAACGGATAAAAAACGGATCATGGCAGGGAACGAACTGGCTTGACCTGTCCCGGAATGAAAATGCGCCGACGCAGAATTATGCATTGAATATGACAGGGGGAGGCGAAGGCGCCGTTTATTCGCTTGGGTTTGCGTATACTTCCCAGGAAGGGGTTCTCGGAAAGCCGGCTCACCCGGATTACGAACGTTATACGGCGCGTATAAACTCGGAATATACTTTACTGAAAGACGGCAATCTGGATATCATCAAATTCGGGGAAAACCTGACGTATTCTTATGTTGAAAATCGTGGGATTGCTATCGGCGATATGTGGTATAACGATGTCCGCAATATGATAAAGGCTACGCCGTTTCTGCCTCATCTGAATGAGGAGGGGGATTATCATTACGCCATACCTTGGGAAGTACGTACCGGAAATCCGATTGCGCGGATGGAGACCCGGTCCTATAATCTCAATAAAAATCATCGCATGAAAGCGAATCTTTTTATGATCATCCAGCCGGTAAAGGATTTGATTTTTAAAAGTAATTTTGGTTATACGCTTAACGGTGGGACTTATCGCAGTTTTACACCTGTATTTTCGTTGTCGTCGACAGAATTTAATACGTTGGAATCCGTATCACAAAGTATATGGCTCGGGACGGGGCTGACGTGGGAAAATACGTTAACGTATCAATTTAATATCAATCAGAAACATGCTGTAAGTGCGATGATCGGCCAGTCGATAGAAAAAACCGGCATGGGGGAAGGGGTAAATGCAGCCAACGGAAACCCGATCTTTCACGACTTTAAGCATGCATACGTCGGTAATGCGCCGCTGACGGAACTAAATTCCGCTACATCTATGGGAGGGGCTCCGTGGGGAAAAACCGCGCTGGCATCTTTTTTCGGACGTATAAATTATGATTATGAAAATAAGTATATGGCAACGGTTGTGTTGCGTGCCGACGGTTCTTCCAATTTTGCACGAGGTAACCGCTGGGGATATTTTCCTTCGGTTTCTGCGGGATGGATCCTGACATCCGAGTCTTTTATGGAATCCATGTTACCGGTTATGGACTTTTTGAAAATAAGGGCAAACTGGGGACAGAATGGTAATCAGGCAATCGCCGCGTTCCAATATTTATCGCCGATAGCCAATGATTCTCAATATACTTTCGGAAATGACAAGACAATTCCTTTTATCGGTTCTTATCCGAGAATACTACCGAATAAAGATGTGAGTTGGGAAACTTCCGAACAGACAAATATTGGGGTTGATGCCCGTTTTCTCAGGAGCCGTCTGGGATTTGTCTTTGATTATTACATCAAGAAGACAAAAGACTGGCTTGTAGTGGCTCCCCAATTGGCATCTTTCGGAACCGGAGCTCCCTATATTAATGGTGGGGATGTTGAAAATAAAGGAATGGAATTTGCTTTTACCTGGAATGACAAAATACGTGAATTTCAATACGGGGCGAATCTTAACTTCACTTATAATAAAAATAAGGTGACCCGGTTGGCAAATACGGAAGGTATTATCCACGGAGATACGGATGTGTTGTTTCAGGGCTCCACGGAGAGTTATCGTGCTCAGGTAGGCAATCCTATCGGTTTCTTTTATGGTTATCAATCTGCCGGTATATTCCAGACCCAGCAAGAGGCTGACGAATACAAAGGCGCCAAATTGCCCGGCGCCCGCGAAGGCGATGTTATATGGGTAGACCGGAATAAGGACGGAGAGATTACTCCGGAAGACAGGGGAATGATCGGAAATCCTCATCCGGATTGGCTTGCGGGATTGAACCTGAATGCTTCCTATAAAGGATTTGACCTTAGCGTAACCATGAATGGTGTTTTCGGAAACCAGATTATGCGTTCGTATCGTTCGTGGAGTGATTCTCCGAAAGATAATTATACGGCGGATATTTTCGATCGCTGGCATGGCGAAGGGACTTCCAATCGTTTTCCGCGGCTAACGACCAACGTTCACACCAACCGCCAGTATGTTTCGGACCTGTATGTGGAAGACGGCGATTACTTCCGTATGCAGAACATTACATTGGGGTATGATTTCAAGAAACTTTTCCCACGTATGATTTTGCAGCAGGCCCGGATTTATGTGACGGCCCAGAATTTGTTTACGGTTACGAACTATACGGGCATGGATCCGGAAGTCGGCTACGGGCATGGTAAAAGTTGGGTATCAGGTATAGATTGCGGTTTCTATCCGAGTCCCCGTACTTATATACTTGGCGTTAATTTGAAATTCTAAAAAACAGACGGGTATGAAACGAGCATGATACACAATGTATCGCCGGAGGCGGTAAGCGAATATCGCGAGTTTCATATTTCCTTAGTGTTAAATATTAATTTTTGTACACATGAAAAAGATTATAGCAATATTTTTATTTATGACAATGTTCTTTGCCGGATGTGAGGATTTTTTAGATACGGAAAATCTGACGGAGAAGGATACTTCAAACTATCCGGAGAGCCAGGCCGAGATCATGAATCTGCTGACGGGTGTTTATGCGGCGACCCGTGCGATGGAAATGGATGAAAATGCCCGTTGTGCATTTGTTGTGGCGGAAGTGCTTTCGGATGATCGCTTCGGAGGCGGGGGGCCGGATGATAAAGACTGGGCGAATCTTGAAAAGTTTATCTGCTCGGATCCGAATATGTTCCGTAATACATGGTCGAATGCGTACCGGAGTATTTTCCGTGCGAATATGTTGCTGAACTCATTGGATATGGTTGAGTGGAGCGATGAAACGACACGTTCTTATGTGGAAGGGCAAGTCTATTTTCTCCGGGCTTATTCTTATTTTTACCTGGCCCGCCTTTTCGGAACCGCTCCTTTGACGTTGAGTCCCGATCCGGTCAATTTGCCCAGGGCGTCGGCCGAAGAACTGTTTGCACAGATAGGAAACGATTTGAAAACGGCGATAGAAAAAATGCCGAATACTCCTAAGGTAGCCGAGCGGGGACGCGCCAGTAAGTGGGCGGCGCAGGCGTTGATGGCCCGTGCATATCTGTTTTATACGGGATATTATAAGAAAGAGAATATGCCGTTGCCGGAAGGCGGATCCATTTCCCGTACGGAGGTAATTGCTTATCTTGATGATTGTATTGCTAACAGCGGATACAATCTTTACCCTGATTTCCGCAACTTGTGGCCATACAGTAATGCGTTATCAAAAAGAGACGGTTATCCTTTTTCCGTGAATAATGACCTGCAATGGGCCGGTGAGAGCGGAGAAAATTATGAAACGGTCTTTGCTTTTCAGTCGGCAGCGAAAATCACATGGAGTAATGTGGCTGATTGTAACCGAATTAACCTTTATTTTTCGCCTCGTGAACAAGATGAAGCCGGTATCTTTCCCTATGGAAAAGGATGGGGATTCGGACCTGTGAATCCGAAGCTATGGGATGCATGGCCCCAGAGTGATCTCCGGAAAAAGGGATCTGTCATTGATGTGGAAGATAAGGAGAATGAAATGCCGGATTACATGTGGGCGGCCGACCACCAGCAACACGAGTCCGGCTATTGGCAGAAAAAATATATTGCCGTCAATATAAAAAGGAACGGAGGGTATACAAATTACAGCAAAGAAATGTATGGCGATTTGGTAAATGATGATTACCAGATAAATAATACACAGGATCTGGTGATTTTCCGTTTTGCCGACATTTTATTAATGGTTGCCGAGTTGAAACAGGATGCTGAGCCTCTGAACAAGGTAAGAGCGCGGGCCGGGCTGGAGCCTGTAGCTTATTCGGAAAATGCACTGCGTAATGAACGTCGCTGGGAGTTTGCTTTTGAAGGAGTGCGCTATTACGATTTGCTGCGTTGGGGCATTGCCGGCGAAGCGTTGGATAGCCAGAATGGGGTAGAGATTATGAATGACGGGGCTACCGGCAGGATGGATATCGGCAATCAGGCAGCCCGTATAGCGGAAACGGGCGGTTTTATGCCTATTCCTGAAGCTGAGATTGAACTTTCGGGAGGATTACTGGAACAGACTCCGGGATGGTAAACATAATATAAATGTCAAATAATAATTTTGTGAATATGAAAAAGATAATGATGTTTCTTTTCTCCATATTGGTTTTCAGCGCCTGCGAACCTATAGTGGGAGATAAAAGTATGGGAGGAATACTGTCTGAAGATCAACTGGATTTAGTCGTACAATCCACATCGGAAGGCAGCAATGAGATATTACTTGAGAACAATACGAAAGGAGTCGGTTCTTACTGGGACTATATCATCGATAAATCAACCAAACAACGTGAAATAATCAAGTTGCCTTTTATGGGTGATATGACGATCTCTTTTACGGGGCTGTGCGACGGAGGAACGGTTACAACTACGCGAACGGTTCGTGTGACTAAAATAGATAAGCCGGTAGCAGAAGAATGGGGTGTTATTGCCGGAACGGATCTGGATGGGAAAGTCTGGGTATGGGATGCGGATGATAACAGTACCGTTGTTTACGGAACGGCAGGTTATGGCAATGATTATGCACCGGGATGGAGTACCTTTAAACCGGGTGATCAGGTTATGGAGGGAAAGATTGTCAACCCCGGTGAAGAAATGTTGTTTAACCTGAACGGAGGCGCTAATTTTGTGAAGCGTACTTCCGATGGAACGGTACTGGAGAGCGGAACGTTTAAATTCGATATGACGAAGCAGAAAGTGCGTGATGACGGAAAGGTGTGGAGTATCGGCCAGATGGAGTTTTCCGGAGCTACGATTCTTTGCGGTAGTGGTTGTTGGAGCAATACGCCTGTGTATGTGTTTGATATCATATCTCTTACGGAAGATGAAATGGTACTTGCATGGGCGGCTGACGGCCTTGAATTTCAGGTATGGAATGAAGCGACTTTCTGGTGTTTTAAAAAGAAATAGTTGTATTCGTTTACCGGTCTGAGCATTGTGTGAATAACCAAAACGATATTGCAGGATTGCCTGTAAATTAAAAATAGAGAGGCAATCCTGTTTTTTTTTAAATTAGATGGATAAATTATGATAGTAGGAATAGATTTAGGAGGTACGAATATACGCATAGGAAGGGTTAAGGAAGGCATGATTGTTGATAAGATCTCAAAACCGAGCCCATCCGAATTATCCTTGGAGGAGTCACTGGAATATCTGAAAGATGCTATTCGCGACATGTTGACGGATGAGGTTACGGGTATAGGTATCGGGGTTCCTTCCGTATTGGATATTTCCCGCGGAATTGTTTATCATGTTGCAAATATCCCGTCGTGGAAGGAAGTGCATCTGAAGGATATTCTGCAAAAGGAATTTCGTTTGCCCGTTTACATAAACAACGATTCCAATTGCTTTGCATTGGGAGAGAAAGAGTATGGGTTGGGCCGGGATTATAAAGACCTGATAGGTGTAACGCTGGGTACCGGGGTCGGAGTCGGAGTTATCATTAACCATAATCTTTACGGAGGGCGTAATACCGGCGCCGGAGAAGTTGGTTGCATTCCCTACCTGGACGCAACGCTGGAAGATTATTGCGGTAGTAATTTTTTTGTTTCACACTATCATACAACCGGGAAAGACCTGGCTGATAAAGCAAACGAAGGCGATGTTTCCGCGTTGAAAATCTGGGGTGAATTCGGAACGCACATGGGAAAACTGATACAGACTATCCTGTATGTGTATGATCCGCAATTGATTATTCTGGGAGGGGGTATAGCAGATGCTTATCGTTTTTTCGAAAAGAAAATGAAAGAGATTATGCAACAGTTTCCCTATCCGGAAACCGTAAAGAATATAGAAATAAAAGTGTCGGAAAATACCGATATCAGTATGCTGGGTGCTGCCGCACTGGTTTCTAAACAACTATCAACCTATTAAAAAAATGAGCTTTATGAAGAATATGAAATTTTTGGTATTAGTAACGTTTGTATTAGTAATGACCGCATGTGCGGATGCCGAAACGGCGAATACCGGACAGATAGCATTGTCCGGTAATTGGCAGGTACAATCATCCGCGAAGGCCGGAACGGATGGGGAAGCCATATCCGGCGCCGGTTTTTCCGTTGAAAAGTGGTATGATGCCAAGGTGCCGTCTACTGTGATGGGAGTGTTGACGGAAAACGGTTTGTATCCGGATTTATTTACCGGAACAAATTATAAGGATGCAGACCGGGCGCCGTTTGATTCTTCGTGGTGGTATCGCACTACGTTTCGTCTGTCCGGTTTGAAAAATAAATATGTAAGCCTTCTTTTCGACGGAATATCATACCGGGCGAACATCTGGCTGAACGGGAAGCAGATTGCCTCTAAAGATGAGGTGTACGGAACGTTCTGCCGTTTTTCTTTTGATATTACGGATATCATAAAAGAAGAAAATGTACTGGCGGTGGAAGTGTTTCGTGCACAGACCGGCGAACCGAATATGGGGTTTGTTGACTGGAATCCCCGGCCACTGGATGAAAATATGGGCATATTCAGGGAGGTTTTTGTGAAAATAACCGGCGATGTCGATCTTAAAGATACGAGGGTGCGTTCCGACCTGAATACCGCAACGTTGCAGGAAGCGTCGTTGACAATCGAAACAGAAGTATCCAACCTTTCGGATAAAGCCGTAAAAGGGGAGTTGAGAGGGGAAATTGAGAATCTGAAGTTTTCAATACCTGTAAGCCTGGAACCGAACGAAAAGAGAATCGTATCCGTCAATCCCGACGATGTGGAGGGATTGAGGATAAAAAATCCGCGTGTCTGGTGGAGTTGGGACCTGGGTAATCCCGAATTATATCACCTGAACCTGAAATTTGTTACCGGAAATCAGGTTACATCGGAGGATGAAGTTACGTTCGGGATCCGGAAAATCGAAACTTATTTTACGGAAAGCGGTCACCGGGGGTATATGCTTAACGGGAAAAAAGTGTTGATAAAAGGCGCCGGATGGACGGATGAGATCTTCCTGCGGGACACTCCGGAGAGCAACGAAATGCAGGTAAGGTATGTGAAAGATATGAACATGAATACGATACGTTTCGAAAATATATGGGGGACGAGCCAACATATTTATGATATGTGTGATAAATACGGCGTTCTTGCTTTTATCGGATGGAGTTGCCAGTGGGAATGGGAAGGATATCTGGGAACGCCGGATGATGAATTCGGATGTATACGTAGCGAAGAAGATATGGATCTTCTTACACGTTATTTCTATGATCAGGTGGTCTGGCTGCGCAATCATCCGGCTATTATAGCATGGTACGGCGGAAGCGACAAATTGTTGCGGCCGGAACTGGAAAGGAGATATACGGCGCTTTTACCCGAGATAGATGATCGTCCGTATATCGGGGCTGCCAAGGCGCATGTCAGTGAAGTAACCGGCCCCACAGGGATGAAAATGAACGGGCCTTATGAATATGTAGGACCCAATTATTGGTTCATCGATAAAAAATTAGGAGGAGCATACGGGTTTAATACGGAAACGGGTCCCGGAGCGCAGTTGCCTGTTTATGAATCAATCATCAAAATGATACCCGAAGATCAGTTGTGGCCGTTGAATGATACCTGGAATTTTCATTGTACGACGTCTACGACTGCTTTGAATAATCTGGACGTAATGACCGCGGTGGTCAATGAGAAATATGGTGTTGCTGCGGACTTGCAGGATTATCTTCGTAAAGCTCATTTAGTGAGTTATGAATCAACGAAAAGTATGTTTGAGGCGTTCCGTGCAAATAAACCGGAAACTACCGGGCTAATACACTGGATGTTAAATTCGGCATGGCCGTCTTTATACTGGCAGTTGTATGATTATTACGGTATACCGACGCCGGATTATTATGGTGTGAAAAGGGCGAATGCACCCTGCCAGTTGATCTACAATTACGGGGATCATGGTATTTATGTAGTGAATGAGACGCTTTCGGACGTAAACAACCTGAAAGCGGAAATAAAAACTTATTCGCTGAATTCGAAACTATTGTCCGATAAGACAATGGATATTTCAATCGCTTCAGATGCGTCGTCGAAAATACTGGAGCTGGATAATCAGGAAAAAAATACGTTTGTTTTTCTACAATTACTTGATAACAATGGAAAACAAATCTCCGAAAATTTCTATGTATTATCTTCGAAACAAGACACGTATGACTGGGAACAATCAAGCTGGGTCGGCACTCCGATGAGCGGGTATGCAGACTTTAAAGACCTGGCAGATATTCCGGAAGCAGCGATCGGGATACATGTTGCCGAAACGACGGAAGGCGGTAAAAAGTTAATCAATATAGAAGTTGAAAATAAATCACAGGTGATTGCTTTTTTTGTGGATTTCAAAGTAAAGAATAAAAAAGGAGAATTGCTGTATCCTGTTTTCTGGAATGATAATTATATATCTCTGTTGCCCGGAAGTTCCCGGACGATGACGTGCGAAGTGGAAAGTGATACGGATACCGGCGGACTTTCGGTTGTAATGAGCGGTTGGAATGTGAAGGAACAGGAAATACGGATAAGGTAAGAAGTCCCCGGGATAACCTGTAATATATAGGTAACTTATAACAAACGCGGCATTGGGGTGGTGTTGGTAACCGTTCCGGGTTGCAGTGGTAACCACAATTTTAATGGAACAGCGTGTCGAATAAGGAAGAAATATATAGGATGATTATTCGTTGATCATCCACGACTTAAATTCAGCGGCCTTGTTTTTGCTGATATAAATACGTTCGGGCGTTTCGGTATCAAGCGTTATTAACAGGCGGTTATCAAACCAGACCGTTATATTTTTTACGCTGTTCCGGGCTATGATGAATTGTTTGTTTGCACGCATGAATTGTGTAGGGTCCAGGGATACCGATATTTGTTCCAGGGTTTTGGAATATGGGTAACTACAGCCGTCTTTCATGTAAATGCAGGTGTGCTTGTCCGTTGTGTAAAAACAGGAAATATCGGGAAGGTCTATCGGTAACAACTTGTCTTTAAACGGTATCAGTATTTTGTCTTTATATTTGGGGACAAGAGTCAGTTGGCCTACTCTGGCCAGGTATTGGGCAATATCCGAATGCGTCCATTTACCAAACTTAGTAAGAGCTCGTTTTATTTCTTCTGTTTTTATAGGTTTTAACAGGTAATCAATGCTGTTTACTTTAAATGCTTCGATTGCATATTCGTCGTATGCCGTAGTAAATATAATCGGTATTTCAACCTGCATTTTTTCAAAAATGGAGAATGCGGAGCCATCGGATAAATGGATATCCATAAAAATAAGGTCGGGTGCAGGATTCGTTTTCAACCATTGTACGGTTTGAATTATGCTTTCCGTATTTCCTACCACCTCTATCAGGGCATCAGTCTCCAAAAGAATATCTACCAGATTTTCATAGGCTACCGTTTCATCTTCTACTATAAGCACTTTCATATAAATAACCCTACTTTAATGGTAAATATGCTGTAAATACCGCTCTGTCATCCTCAATACGAATCTGTTTATTCATCAAAAGGGCAAAACGGTTGGCAAGGTTTTTCAGCCCCGTTCCGTTCGTAACCGGAGGCGATAATTTAGGGTAGACAGGGTTGGATACGACCAGTTCCGTCTGCCTGTTGACATATATCTTAACTTCCATTTTATGCTGGCTGTCGATCATATTATGGACAACGATGTTATCAATGAGGGGAAGTATGGAAAGGACGGGTATTTTCAGATTCAGGTATTCTTTGTTTACGTTGATATCAAATGTCAGTTTGTTAGCAAAACGTACTTCCATCATGTAGCGGAAAGCATGTACAAATTCAAGTTCTTCTTCCAGGCTTACCAGTCCTCTTTTGTCACTCTGAAGAATATAACGGAACACATCCGACAGTTTGTTTACATAAACGAGGGTCTTTTCATCGTCTTTTTTCCGGATAAGGGCGGTGAGTCCATTCAGCGAATTGAAGAAAAAATGCGGATTAATCTGGTTTGCCAACGCATTGCACCGGCTTTGAAGGTTTTCTATTTTCAACAGTTCAATTTCCTGTTCTTTTTTTCGCTGCACCCAATACAGGTAAGAAACATGACCGAAAAAAGTACAAATTATCCAGACAACGGAAAACTGAAAAAGCAGTATACTACCGAAACAGTCGGCTTTCGTACAGCATGATACGGATATTCCGACATACAGGGCGTATGTGATTGCCGTAACCAGAAAATTATATAAAAAACGCTTTTGTAGCGAAACCGTATTTATTTTCCACAGATTCAGTTTGATCAATGTCCCGATAAGCAGGATAAAAAATACGTATCTGAAAATGAAAAACGTCAGATGTGAAGTCCGGGCCGAACCGTCCAGAAAGGTGAGTTCCCAGGGAAGGCAGGCGATATTGGGGTATACAATGAATACAGCACTGACCAAACTGATCAATAGTAATTTGAGTGTACTATATTTATCTAACAGGTTCATTTGTTTTCTTTTTGCAAAGATAGTGCAAACCGGAAGTAAAGCTCACCATACCGGCCTGTTTTTTATATCCGGATGATTATTATACTGCTATAATTTCCGAAAACCGGTGGGTGGGTTGAGGGCGTCCCGGTTGCAGGTATCGCCATGCAAGTATTTCCGTTGTAAGTTTGTCGCTGAGTTTATCAAGTGTCCGGCGTACAATCCGGTCCAGTTTTTCCGGAGATGTTTCCACACGGGCGTTAATGATCATTTTTATGTGATTGCTTTCTCCTGCGGAGCCACGCATGGAAAGCGTATCCGAACTACCTGTAATGTTTCCGGTCGTAAATTTGTTTCCGTTTTCTGCAATTATTTTGACATGACCTACCGCAAGGTTGTTGTTATCAAATTCGTCGGAAAGGTCCGAAAGAAAGTTTCGTGTGAATGTATCCCAATCCGTATGCTCGCCCTGAAGAGTGACTGTACCGTTCAACCATCCCAGGACGGCTTCTCCGTTCGCATATATATCATAATCCATATCGACAAGGCGTTTTCCGGCATCTTGGCGAACGGTTACCTGTTCGAGCCATTCGTTGATTCCGGTTCCTTTTGCCGCACTGACCGTCATAATTGTCGCTTCGGGAAATACCTGATTTGTGCGCTGTTTCAGATGTTCTATCTGTTCATCGTTTAACAGATCTGTTTTGTTAATCAGTATGATATCACTTTCTTCCAATTGCTTACGGAAAATGTAAGCGGCATCGGGATGTAGCCCGGCATTTTCTCCGGCCAAGATGGATTCCAGACGTATCGGATCAGCCAGTACGGAGAGCGGTGCAATCTGTAATTCGCTGTTCCAGTATTGTTTCAGCGGTTGCATAATGGTTGCCGAAAGGTCGGCGCAACTGCCTACGGGTTCGGCAATGATCACATCTGCAGCAGCCTCTGCGTGTATTTTTTGTATGGCGTCGGTAAAGCCGTTAAAATTGCAGCAGAAACAACTGCCGCTGACTTCCGCAACTTTCAGGTCGTTTAGTGAAAGAAGTTTGCTGTCAACCAATTCCGGCGCCTGGTCGTTTGTAATAAGCCCTACGTGTAATCCCTCCATTGTCAGTTTTTGGGCAACATTCCAAAGTAGTGTGGTTTTACCGGCTCCCAGAAAACCTCCGACGATAATAAGTTTTGTTGTTTTCATATTTGTTTTATTTCAGCTTTTTTGAATTTATCATGTACAATCGCATCCTCCTGATTTTCTTTTCATGAGAGGTTCAAGCATATAGAGGAAGAAAAATGCCGTTATGCTGCCGCCTATGACCGGCCCCAATATATAGACAAAGAAAAAACCTCCGCTGTTGTCCGGAAATGCTGCGTTTCCCCATCCCGCAAGCCATGCTACGATTCGCGGGCCAACATCGCGGGCCGGATTTAATCCCGCCTGGGTTAGCGGGGCGATCAGGCAAATAATAGATGTTACCGTCAGTCCGATAAAAACCGGTGCCATCGTATCACTTGGCCTTCCGACATTACATCCTTCCGTCAATGCAAAAATAAAGAGTAACAACAGAAAGGTGCCGAATGCTTCCGCCGCAATGGCCAATGGCATTGAAACGATAGCCGTTCCTCCCGGATTCGGATAAAATTCTCCGAACATCCGGGCCGTATCAACGGATGAGGCGGCGCCCCTGATGATGTGATGAGCGCTTTCATACGCTTCAATGGAAGGAGAAAATAACAGGTAGAGGGTCAGGCCGGCAATGATGGCTCCCGTAAACTGCGCTCCCAGATAGGCCGGAAGTTTTCGTACGGCCATTCGTTTGCTGATTACCATCGCGATTGAGACAGCCGGGTTCAGGTGCGCGCACGACAGGTGACGCGTCAGATAGATGGCCAGCATGACACCGAATCCCCAGGCTACACCGATTTGAAGGATGCTGTTATATTCTCCGAATAAAATGGATACTGCTACGGATCCGCATCCGAAAAGAACCAGTATAAAAGTTCCTAACAGCTCTCCGGCAAACTCTTTCATAATTCTTTTTTACTGTATTTTTAACAATACAAATTTACCGGTTATTTTTTTTTCTTGCACAGGCGACTGATAAAAGCGAAAAAAATATTGGTAAACACGAATATAAAGAAATTCGTATAGGTTCGGGGCCGATGTGTAGGAATCTCAAAACAAGGTACTTACTTCCGGTGGGAAGTATCCGAATTCTTTCATCATACTCCATGCTGCCGCCGGATTGAATCCGCGGCTCTGTTCGGTATGGCTGTCTGTGTCGCGCGGATTGGCCCCTATTTCGGCATATAACTGATTAACGCCGGCCAGTAAAGCTACCTGTATCGGTTCATGTACATTCATGGCACGCGAGGGATTTACAACAATATTTGTAACGGCTACTATTTTTGTCAGTTCCGGAGCGCTGATCTGTCCTAATTCATATAATGGGGTTCCCTTCACGGCAATCCTGCGCATGGCCGCCATGACTTCTAGTATCTCCACAGTCAGTTCTTCGTAACTATGCTCCGGGCCTATCGGCTCAATACAATAATAGAGTTCGAGCCCTGCCTGTTTGATTGCCTGTATTGTTTTTTCACGTTCTTTAGGGTCGGCCATCGTGTCGGAACCTTCGCGTAAACGGTTGATATGATAGGCCCCCGTGAATCCGGCATTTTTTAGCCGGATCGCGGTTTCCAGATTGAAATCGCCTATATTGGCTACCAACTTCTGGTCTTTCCGTAAGAGATGGCCGGCAGCTTTACCTATGGAAATAAACTTATCCTGCGGGTAATCGGCTGTTGTCATCAGAAAAAAATCATCAAAATAACTATTCTGTAACCAGGATAATT
>QMCE01000887.1_pt1 | contig 15988 bp, 2 predicted proteins | sample 1821851 | NCBI WGS metagenome assembly QMCE01 (sample SAMN09453174, study PRJNA476694) | Termite gut metagenome, whole genome shotgun sequencing project. | isolation source: worker | host: Odontotermes sp. | place: South Africa:Pretoria | collected 2016-01-28
TAAGGAGTAATTCTCTTTGCGGAAAGTTAGTTTTCCGCTTGTTACATACCAATTATTAATTAAAAATCTATTTTATGAAAAAAAGAAAAACAACAAGAGAGATGTTTCATTTTAAGCGATGGAGTCGAAAACGCTATGCTGTCTTTGCTTCGCTAAAAAAACAGGTGGTCATCAGTACCATTGCCTTAGGATGTTCATTTTTGCTAAAGCCCACCGATGGGATCGCACAGCAAAAAAGCGACAGTGTCATACACACATTGAAAGGCATTGAAATTTCAGCTGATGCTCCTCCGGATGGAGATCTGCTCGAAAACACATTGCTTCAAGCCGTGTTCACGCAAAAAGAGATTGAGCGAGTCCCCATACAATCGCTGTCCGACCTGTTGGAACACCTACCCGGTATTGATATCCGACAGCGAGGAGCATTCGGCACCCAAGCCGACATCAGCTATAGAGGAGGAAATTTTGACCAAACTATGCTACTCCTCAACGGGATCAACTTCACTGACCCGCAAACCGGACACTACAGCTTAAACCTACCCATCAGTCCGGAAATCATTAAAAAAATAGAGTTATACAACAATACAACCGCTTTTTTGTTCGGCACTTCGCCATTTTCGGGATTGCTCAATCTGATTACGCGCCCCGACACGCTAAACGATCTCCGTTTTTATCTGTCGGGGGGAATGTACGGGCTAATTCGCACCGGCGCCGCCCTCAATGTGAAGAGCGGAAAAACAGCGCACTTACTTTCCGCAGATTATAGTCATTCTAACGGTTATCGGCATAATACCGACTTTACGATCGGTAATGTTTTCTATCAAAATCTGACAAAATTCCAAAAGGGAGAGTTGGAGTTTCAATCAGGTTACAGCAACAAAAACTACGGTGCCAATGGTTTCTATTCGCTCCGTTTTCCGGATCAGTATGAATCGACAAAAACCGTTCTTGCCGGCTTGAGATACAAACACATCGGAAAAATAGAGTGGTCGCCGGCAATTTACTACCGTGCCAATTGGGATCGCTTTGAGTTGGTAAAAGGCGCAGCCCCTTCACAAAATAACTACCATCGAAATCAGATCGGGGGTATTAATTTCTTGACAGCTTTTCGGAGCATTGCGGGAAAGAGCTCCTTCAGCGCCGATTTTCGGATCGAAGATATTATTAGTACCTCGTTGGGAGAAGCGATTCAAAATCCTATTGCCATGAAAGTTGACACTCTCTTCTATACCCACCGCCGAACTCGGGGCAATTTCGGAATTTCCGCCTCACATCTCTACAGTGCGAAAGGATGGCGGGCACAAGTTACCTTGTTAGGACAACATTTTACGGATATTCGCAATAAGTTCTATCTTCTACCCGCCGGATTTGTGGCGTACCACTTTAAGAGTAGAGTATTCGGAGCCACGCATTTTAGTGGAAACCTCTCTTTATCAGGCTCTAAAACTGTTAGAACGCCCACATTTACAGATCTCTATTACAAAACCGGTGATATTTTAGGCAACTCTGCGCTGTTGCCCGAACAAGCGTATACCATTGAACTTGCCGGCGAACTCAATCTTCGTCAAAATATGGCAAAACAGCCCTATTTCAGTGCGTGGTTCGCCCTCTTCAATCGCTATGGTATTGATATGATTGACTATGTAAAACATGACAATGAGATAATTTGGCAGACTGTCAACCATACTAAAATCACATTTTATGGTTTTGACGTTTCCTTACAGTGGAATCCCCGTCAACAGTTTCACAGCAAATTTTTTATTCACAAGATCTCGTTAAATTACAGTTATCTCTACTCTAACAAAGAGAGCAAAGGCTATCAATCGCGGTATGTATCGGATCATTTGGTTCACCATCTCGCACTGCAGATCAGCCATCGGATTTACAAAGGTCTCGGTATGGATTACACTATCACTTTCAATCAACGAAAGGGTGAATACACCTCTTTCACAGAAGATTCGGCAGGATCTCCACATAGCTATCCTTCTTACACACTTATTGATCTGAAAATTTATTACGATTGGAAAATTTTGCACCTCTACATCGAAGCATCTAATATCTTGAATTATAAATATTTTGACTTAGGAGATATTGAACAACCCGGCATTTGGATCAGAGGAGGGGTAAAATGCAAAATCGGAATATGATAAGATGCTATGATACTATCCCAAAAAGTGTGTAAAGTTCACTAAATATTAATCTTTCACATTAAAGGAAAAAGGTTGCTAAATGCAACCTTTTTCCTTTAATATTTACTCTTTCAATTAATCATTAAAAATGAAGTCAACCCTCCTGTTCAATCTGCGATGATCCTCTGTATCGTTCGGATGAGAAGGATAGAAGATACCCATCGGAATTACTTCAATTCGTGCCGGTTTTATCCCTTTACGAATCATATAGTATCTTGCAGCCATAGCACGGTTACGAGATAGTTCGTCATTATGCGATGCCGATCCCAAATCACAAGTATGTCCCACAATAGAAACAGACGCATAAGGATATTTCTTCATCTGGGCGACTTTGCGGTCAAGGACTTCAATTGCCTCTTGATCAAGGTTATATTTATCCAAATCGAAATAGATAGACTCTTCGAGTTCGTCAATCACCGGTTGAGGTACCGGCACTCCCCTTCTCTTTCTTGGCGTAGTTCCTCCGTCACTTCCATATCCGGCTTCATCATCTCCATATCCGTACCCGGCTCCATTTCCGTATCCATTTTCATATCCGACGCCGGTGCCGTTTTCTCCGCCGGTTTGACCATTTCCATTCGGATTTGGCATATATACCGGAACAACAACAGGATTCACAATGATGGTATCACGTTCACGTCTACCCAACTGCTCTAAAATCTCTGCCATTCTCTTCGTTTGATTATCAAATTCATCATCGGTTGTCCTATCGCTCAATTTTCCTAATTTGATTCTCAAGCCCACATTAGCCCTGATTGATGAGGGATGGATCAGGTTGGTTTTATTACTGTTTAATATTCCGTTATAGGTCAATATCTCACCAATTGCGCCATCTTGAGGTGTTTTATCGGTAGCAATTTCCAATAGATCAGTAGAACTCTTTTTGATATTTAAAAATCCATAATCTGCTGAAATTCCTAATGTTAAATCTACTCTTCGACCCAATCCTATTAAAAAGCCCACTTCACCTACGATACCGAAACCTACTTTCAGCTGATTTTTCCCACTCCATAAAAGGTCAATCTGTCCATATCCGTGAAGAGTATCAAGATTGGGTCCTCCCTCGTCAGGTCTCAGATGTGCGGAAATTCCTACATTCCCGCTTGCACTTTGGTAAGTAGAGGCTACCGGAGCGCTAAGTTTTACTCCAAATCCTAAATAGAAGCCGTGCATCTCTTTTTTTCCCCATTTATATTGAAATCTCATTAGTAACGGGATATCAAAGAAATATGTCCTTTGAGTCTCTGTCCACTTTTCAAAATCAACTAAAATAGTGTTAATGTCTCCTTCATTATCCAATATACCCGGAAAAGTAAATGTTCTTTCATTAAAATAGCTATTTGTATTATAAATAGACAAATCAGCCGAAAGAGAAAGACCCAAATACTTATTAAAGTAGTATTGCGCACCGACAGAAGCTCCAAAACCTAAATCGGCTTTAGGGGTTCCGCCTTCCAATTTGTAGCTAAAATTTGTTCGACCAACGTTCCCTCCTGCAGTAATATACAATCCTTTTTCTTGTGCAATGAGAGTTGTCGAAATAAAGACTATTGATAGTGCTAAAATTAATTTTTTCATAGTTTTTTATCTTTTTTAAGTTCTCCTTCGGGAAAGAAGGAGAACTTTCCATGTTTAGTGTTATTTAATCTTTATTCATTCAAATTTTAGTATACAATTACCTTTTTCGTAATCATTTCATCCTGATCGGTAGTCAAACGTAACAAGTAGACTCCCTTCGCAAGTTCAATAGAGATTGTCTCTTTCAAAGAACTCATTTGGGCTTGAAGTACATTCTTACCGAACATGTCAAAGAGGTCAAGTTTCGCGGTTCCGAAGTCGTTGTTTGCCAAATTGGAAACATCTATCGTAAGTTTTCCGTCACTTGCAACCGGATTAGGATAAACATATACGTCTTCCTCTTTCTTAACCGGTATGATGGTAATCGGACAACTTGCTATACTTGTTCCGTCGGCATAGTATGCAACTACGTAATAAGTTCCATTTAACGCTTCACCGGATGAATAATCTTGCCTTTGTCCTCTTTCTCCTCCAATCGGAACGCCGTCTTTATACCATTGGTAAGTAACAAAGTGTTGTCCCGGATCCAGAATATAGATTATATCATCCCATTTTGTTATCAGCGTAAATTCACTTGCTTTCACTTCAACCTCATTGCTGTAGATTGTTCCGCAGGTACTGTTGATTTCCACATAGTAGAATCCGAAATGACTCTCTTCCGCAACATCCACACTATACGTTGAAGCCGTAGCATCCGGTATAAGCACTCCATCTTTGTACCATTGGTAAGTCAGACTCTTTCCTTTCACAGATACAGAGAGCGCAAATCCGTCCGTAGGACAAACGTCTACATTTTCGGGTTGTTCTACGATTTCCGTACCTTCAACAATATGGATAAAGAATTGATGTGAAGCGTCACTTTGACAACCGCCTAACGTACTCACCGTCAACACACCCGAATATAGTCCTTCCGGTATTAATCCCGGCAGTACTAACCTGATCGTATCTCCCGACAATGTTGCATTCGTAACATTATAGAATCCTACTAACAAGGCGTCATATCCAAAGTTTATGCTATACGTCATATCCATACCATCTTGTAGAGAATTAGTCACATAAGGTATGTTAATCTCGGTAGTTGTTCCGCAAACTTCCGTTAAAGGCTGAATTGTAATGTCCGGTGTCGGATTTACTACAACTTTCACAGAATCTCGGATTGTACATCCTTGGTATGTAATATTGATCATATAGGTAACCGTGATCGGATCCGCAGTATAGTTGTATAACATCTCAGAGATGGTCTGACCTATACCGCTGCCGTTATTGTTGTTGTTAATACCGTTAACAGCAGGACGAGACCAATCGTAGATCGCATTGTTCACATTTGCTCTAATGGTATAATCAAAACGGGTATCCGAACAAACCTCTCCCATATCCGTAACGCTAGTCATTCCGAACTCAGGATTAACCGTTATGGAGAATGTTCTCGTCTCTCCGTAGCACACTGAAGATCCGTTGATATACATAGTCGTCACTGTGTAGGTAGATGTAACCGGAAGCGTAGTCGTATTCATTGCCGTAAATTCCGGAATCGAATCAATACCGCGTGTTACGCTCATTCCGTTAACACCGCCACTTACGTGTTGTTCCCAACTAAACTGTGTTCCCGGCACATCGCCTTGGAAGAAGTAAGTCGGAACTTCTTCTCCGTGACAGAATGTAAAGTTCTGAACATTGTTGACAGTCGGTTTCGGATTCACCGTTACCCTCAAGGTATCATTGTGACCATCGGTACAATTTGTTGAAGTTGTTGTAATCACATACTCTACGATGATAGGAGCTGTTCCTCTGTTGATCAATACCTCTTCAATCAAAGATGAGTTGGCACTATTTGAAGCACCGCTATTGATCTCTGCATTCGGCAAGCGAACCCAAGAGAATTGTGCTCCCGGTGTTACGGACTCAATGTTATAAGACAATGTAGATTCGCTACAGATTGGCGCTAACGTCAATTCGCTAGTTACAACTGCGCGAGGTTCAATCGCAATGCTAAATTGAACGGATTGTCCCACACAACCGGCTGCACTGATCGGAGTTACTTCAAATGTTGCCGTCAACGTATTTATCGTAGTATTGAGTGCTACAAATGCAGGGATTACATCACTACCTGAAATTTGAGATCCTATAATATCCCCTCCTATCTGTCTCCATTCATAAGTAACACCTATTGCATTTCCAAGAACTCTTTCGGGCACTTGAGATTCTGCACAGTAGGTTTCGTTGAATATCGGAGCAATAGTCGGTTTAGCATTTACGGTAATCGCTACTCCCACGCTTGTGCTGATTCCACAATCTGTCTGTATTCTATACTGCAAGAATTTACCATTATCCGCACTTGTCATCACTCTTGTCAGAGGATCAAATATAGAGCCATCCAGCATCCATGTTCCCTCCACAGGAGTAGTTCCGTTCCAATCAGCAACTGTCGGTACTTGCAGATCTAAGTATTCTCCTTCACATACAGGATCAACGGTTGCAAGAGGATCAATAGCAGGTTTGTCAATAACTTTAACCGTCTTTGACATTCTTGATTGTGTTCCTCCCGGCATTTCCGTTATCAATAAGGTTACTTCATAGATACCTGCTTCCGTATAGGTCCAAGTAGCATTTCGCGTTGTCGCCGAATTTCCATCACCAAAATCCCATCTCCACTCGCTAATACTATGATTTGGTGTAGTAATTGTACTAATATCTCTAAATGTAAAGCTATTACCTGATAAGCATTGTTCTTCATTATTAATTGTGAAGTTTGCATACAGATCCGTAGTTGTACTTACAGAGATAGTTTTTGTAATAGTTGAGGTACATCCGCCATCCGTTGTCACCGTCAGTGTTACATTGTAATCACCGGATTGTGAATAAACATATACAGGATTTTCCTCTGTAGATAAAGCACTACCATCGCCGAAGTTCCAACTCCAACTTGTTACAGGACCGGCAGAAGCATCCGTAAAGGTTACTTCACCCATACCGGTAACTTCAGTAGAGAAGTCAGCCACAGGGATTGCATTTACAGTAATGATCACTCCCGTACCCAAAGCATCTCCACAAGCGGAAGCTACTCTGTACTGCAACAGTTTTCCATTATCTAATGCCGTCACAGGTGTCGTCAACGGATCGAAGATATGACCTCCCAGCAACCATGTTCCGGCTATTGGCATATTTCCATTCCAATTGATGTCCGGCATTGTTACTTGCAAGTATTCTCCGGCACACACTGCATCTACTGTGACAGTGTCGTACACGTAAGGAACATCCAATATTTGAACAGTTTTTGTAATACTTTGCTGTGTACCGCCGGGCACTTCCGTCACCACCAATGTCACTTCATAATGTCCGGGTTGCGTATAAGTATGAGTAGCATCTCTTGTTGTCGCCGAACCTCCATCGCCAAAGTACCACGTCCATGCGCCGATACTATGGTTTGACGTAGTGATTGTGCTCATATCTCTGAAGATAAAGCTATTTCCCGTCAAGCATTGTACATCGTCATTGATGGTAAATTCCGCACTCAAATCGGTTGTCGTACTTATAGAGATAGCTTTTGTAACATCGGCTACACATCCGTCTGCTGTCGTTACCGTGAGCGTCACGTTATAGTCACCTGATTGCGCGTAAGTATGTACAGGATTTTCCTCTGTGGACAAATCGCTACCATCGCCGAAGTTCCAACTCCAACTTGTTACAGGACCGGTAGAAGCATCCGTAAAGGTTACTTCACCCACACCGGTAATTTCAGTAGAGAAGTCGGCTATCGGAAGCGCACTCACTGTAATAGCGGATCCTGTTCCTATTGCCGTACCGCATTCTGTTACTACTTTGTACTGCAATAACTTACCATTATCTAATGTCGTCACAGGCGTAGTCAACGGATCAAAGGTATAACCTCCCAATAGCCATGTTCCGGCTACAGGAGCATTACCATTCCATTCAATCGTTGGTTCGGAGACATTCAGAAGGGTACCGTCACAAGTTGACACTATTGTGCCCAAGCTGCCGATAACCGGAATATCTATCACTACTACTCTATGGGTTACCGTATCACGAGTTCCTCCCGGTATCTCCGTAACAATCAAGGTAACATCATATTCACCCGCTTGATCGTAAGTATGTACTGCATTCCAAGTAGTTGCACTATTTCCATCACCAAAGTCCCAAAGAACACTACTAAATTCGTGATTTGGAGTAGTTAAAATACTTGTATTACTAAAGATGAAGTTATTAGTTCCCTGACATTGTACTTCATCATTGATCACAAATGATGCGGCAATATCCGTAGTTCTGCTCACACTTATTCTCTTTGTAATAGAAGCGGTACATCCGTTAACATTCGTCACAGTCAAGGTTACATCAAATTCACCTGTTTGCGCATAAGTGTGTTCCGGATTTTGTACGGTAGAAGTAGATCCGTCACCGAAATTCCAATTCCAACTTACTACATCGTTACTAGATTCGTCGGTAAATTGTACGACACCCGTACTCACTACCGTAGTTGTGAAATCGGCAGTCGGATCGGCATTCACCGTAATGATGCTACCTGTATTGATTGCCATACCGCACTCTGTCGCCACTTCGTATCTCAAACGTTTACCGTTGTCGGCTACAGTCATCAGATGAGTTGCAATGTCTATTACTTCTCCATCCAATACCCATTCTCCCGTCACCGGTGTATGTCCGTTCCATTCGATGGTCGGCACGGTTACGTTCAACAAGTTGTTTTCACATACAGCAGCAATTGTTGTTGTATCGTGAACAACCGGCACTCCTAACACTGTCACATAGTGGATCACAGTATCCGCAGTTCCTCCCGGGAATTCCGTAACAATCAATTGCACGCGATAAGTACCTGTTGCACGATAAGTGTGCGTTGTATTTCTATTCGTAACAAGAGGTGAGCCATCGCCGAAGTCCCAAGTATAAGAATCGATATGGAATCCGGAGTTTGTAATCGTACTACGATCGGTGAATACGAACAGATTGTTTTCCAAGCATTGTACATCATTGTCGATAGTAAATTCAGCTGTCAAGTCATTCGCCGCATCTACCCAAACTTCACGAGTAACGCTGTTCACACAACCATTGATAGTTGTTACCGTCAATGTTACATCATACATAGCCGAACGAGTATAGTTATGAGTAACTATCGGCGTAACGGTTGTCGTTTCCGTTCCATCGCCAAAGCTCCAGTGGTAACTTACCACATCATTATCGGTAATTGCCGTGAATTCCATAGTTCCGATAGAAAGCATACGTGAAGCGAAGTTTACGCTCGGCAAGTCAACCGGCACAATATACGCGGTTGGTCCTGTTCCGAAGTAAACATTTTCACAACTATTATCCATGATGTTAATTACCTGAACCGGAATATGATTATTCACTTCGTTAATCGTAATCGTTGTCGTAGAAGCTCCCGCCGGAATCACTGCCGAACCTGACATCACATTATCCACCATATAGTAAACAGTCACGTCTCCGTCTCCTGTAAGTCTGGTAAAGGTTACCGTACCATCACTATTTCTACATACGGTGTCTCCTTCGATAGCAACAGTCGGTAATATTTTCACCGTTACACTATCAATCGGTCGGTCAATGTCTGCCACTGTCCATGCACAACCATTTGCATCTGTCAAGCTATTCAATCTGAAAACTCTATCTGCAGTAATGTTGGAATATGTTATAGCATACACATTCGGCACATTGTCTCTATCCACATTTGACACTCCATCGAAATAGTTGATGGTGAAAGGTGCCGCACCACTCAGGCTCAAGTTCATCGTAACCGTTGTACCGGTGCAGACTTCGTTGTTATCCAAGTATAAATTAGCGGTAGGTCTTTCGTTAACAACCACGATGGTTTCACTGCTTACTCGATCCGCAGCCGCGAGTGAATCACCGTTAGCCTGCATCAAAGTAACCGTACTTGTCAATGTGGAAGCCGGATAAGAAGCTATTCCGACATACTTCAAAATAATGGTTTCGGAAGCTCCTGAGATAAGAGTTGGTATACTCCACTCATGAGTAGCTTCATTATAAGTACCGCTACTGAGGTTGTAATATCCTGCATATATCAGGTTATCTCCTACTGCGGTCTTCACTTTCAGGTTGTCGGCATTGTCACCTACATTATTGATGTTGACCACAATTTCAGCCGTGTCACCCAAGCAAATCGGCATAACTTCTTGTGTGATGCTAAATCCTTCGGTAGATTCGATAATTACCATAAAGTCATCCACTACCGTGCAATACGGGATTGTATTGGAAACTTTTTGCACCCGGAAAGAGCGTGTCGTGCTTACCACTTCCGTCATCGGATCGGCAATTATATCCTCAGCATCAGAATAATATGTGTAGGTATAACCTGCTTCCGGAGCACCTCCATCAACAGCTGTAGTCAAGTCAATCATTCCGGAGCCTGTACGAGTAATATTTTGGACTGTTAAACTTGGCAATGCATTTACATATAAAGTATCCGTAATATTCACTGAAACAGTATCATTCACACAACCGGTTGCATTGTTCACCACACTAACAATTCTGAATGCCTGATCAGCAGTTACGCCAGTCATCGGAATTCTAATTTCCGTAATGTGAGAAGGAATCACCGCCGTTTGTGTAAAGCCTTCATTGATTTTGTAGTAAACCGTCAAATTATCGGTGCTGCCTGTCAATAGGAATGCGCCATCGCTACCGTAGCAAATCGGAGTTTCTTCCACTGTTACCGTAGCTGTCGGCAATGCAAGCGGTCTTATAATAGCTGTCGGATAATTTGCAGAATAGCTGTACGTACAATCGTATGTGATATTATGCAATCTGAGAGCAACCACTCTAACCGTATCATTTACCAACACATTCGGTATCTCAACATTCGTATAAGCCTGTCCGTTAGACAAGATTACGGAATCCATGCTACCATTATTGATGGTATAGAATACTGTCAGAGCGCCCACACCTGCAAGACGATCCACTCTGAAGTAACCATTTGTATTGTAACATACGTCACCCAATGATGTAATACCCACTTCAGGTTTTGCAATTACATTGATCGTTTGTATTCTACCGGTTTCACCGTAATTTCTTACACAACCCGTTTCACTGTAAGCCACCGTTAAGATTCTTACCGTAGTAGCATCTGTAATATTTCTGATGAGAGAATCAACAGAAGTTTCACCATCAGAGATAATAGCAGTTGCGCTGTAAATATCATTAACAATATAAGTAATGGTCGTTTCCCCAACAGTTTCCGTTCTGATGAAAGTTACAGTTGCATCGCTTCCTTCACAAACGTGGTTGGTGGTAGTCATGCTTACCATCGGCAAATCGATAATGCCTATATAGCTTACAGGACCATTTCCAATATAATTTTTCTCACAGAGACTATCGGTTACACGAGTTACCTGAACCATTGACGAAGCATCTACTCCATAAACGGTTGCGTATGCTGTGGTTTCACCGCTCGGTATCACCACACTTCCGGCAGGAGCGCCCTGTACATTATAGAATACTTCCATTTCGCCCACGCCGGTTGCTCGTGTGAACGTAATTTGTCCGTCACTGCCTACACAAACAGTATCGGTAGCAATAGTCACGGATGGCAGCACATTCACCTTCACCGAGTCTTTTGGTCTGTCTATCGGGTTGTAGGTAATGTTACATCCGTTGGCATCCGTTACACTATACAGTGTGAATATTCTGTCGGAAGTAATATTTACAAATGTTTCATCATAAAGGTTCGGAACATTGTTACGGTTTACATCACCTACACCATTGTTATACACGATGGTAAACGGTGCGACACCGGTCATGCTCAACGTCATATTCACGGAAGATCCCGAACAAATTTCATCGGTATTGAGCGACAACGTTGCGGTAGGAATACTATTCACTACTACTGTTGCAATGCTGCTCACACGATCAACAGGTCTCAATGAGTCTCCGTTAGCATAAAGTAGAGTAACCGTATTGCGTAATGAAGATTCGGGAGTTACTCCGGTTGTTACATAGCGGATCGTAATGCTCTTACTTTCGCCACTCAACAAGGACGCTATTGTCCATCTTCCGGTTGCGTCGTTGTAGTTATTGTCAACAGAACCGCCGGTGTAATCCGCGTAAACCAAATTCGCACCATGTGTCACCATCAACTCTAAGTCATCCGCATTTTCGCCGCTATTAGTTACCGTCATCACAAATTCCGCAGTATCGCCCATGCAAACAGCCTGAACATCTTGTTCAATACTGAATCCGTCGGTAGATATAATGGTTACGGTAAATTGATCCACAATTTCGCAGAACGGAGCTGTGTCGGCTCGTTTCACTACCCAGTAGTCACGAGTTGCATTCACATCCGTAGCAGTCGGAATTACAACTTGCTGTGTCAAGCCGGCATCCGCATAATAGATATAGGTATAACCTGCTTCTGGAGTGCCACCATCAACGGCTGTGGTCAAATCTACCATACCTATACCGGTACGTTCAATATCCATTACCGTCAAGATTGGCAATTCTTTCACAAACAGAGTATCCTTCATAGCTGCCGTAGTAGTATCCAATACACAGTTCGTCGCATTGCTCACTACGCGAACAATATTCACTTCCATATTGGCAACCACGTTCCAAATCGGCATGCTGACTTCCGTAACATGAGGCGGAATCACGATTGATTGCGTCAAGCCGTTATTGATTTTATAGTAAACCGTTAAATTATCGGCTGATCCGGTGAAGATAAATTCGCCGTAACCGTTCATACATACCGTATCCACAACAGCATGTACCGAAGCTGCCGGCAACGGAATCGGAGCAATAATGATGCTCGGCAATTCGTCAGGAGCATACGTATAACTACATGCTATTGAAGAGGTTGTCATTTCAACACCAATAATCCGAATTGTATCTGCGGTCGTCACGTTAGGAACCGTGATCGGAGCACTATTTCCATTAATCAGGGTCGTCTGTAACGGAGTTCCATTGTTTACGGTGTAAGTAACATTGAGCATACCCGTGCCTGACAAGCGGTTGACTCTAAAATATCCATCCGTACCATAGCACACATCACCCAAAGATTCGAGCGCCACTTCCGGTTCAGGAACAACATTAATGATCCTCACAATATCACCTTCATCATACTCTCTTGTACAACCTGTTAATGAAGATGTCACACTCACCAAACGCACTGTAGTTTGTTCCGTCAGGTTATAGAGTATAGAATCCACACTATATTCTCCATCGGCAATGATCGCTGTTTTTGAAGTAATGTTATTTACCAAATACGTTACCGTCATTGTGCCTTCGTTTGATGAACGTGCGAATGATACCGTTGCATTACTGTTTTCACAAACGCGATTATCAGCAGTCATATTCACCGTCGGAAGGTCAAATATATGGATATAATCACTTGGACCATTTCCGCTGTAAACTCTTTCGCAGAGGCTATCTGCTATATAAGTTACTTGTACTGTTGTCCTGGATGTTACATCAAACACAGCGGTAGTAACGCTATTTTCACCACTTGGAATAACCACGCTTCCGGCAGGAACACCTTGAACGTTGTAGAAGATTTCCATTCTACCTACGCCATCTTCTCTGGTAAATGTAACGTGTCCGTTGTCACCCACACAAACCGTATCTGTAAGAAGCGTTACAGTCGGAAGTAGATTCACTTTTACCGTATCTGTCGGACGGTTCGTATCATCATACACAATACTACAGCCATTTGCATCTGTTATACTATTAAGCATAAAGATACGCTGTGAAGTAATATTCGGAATAGTTTCAACATATACATTCTGAACATTATCACGATCAATATCGCCTGTTCCCGTATTGTAGTTGATGCTGAACGGAGCTTGACCTGTAAGGCTTAAGTTCATCGTTATTGAGCTACCTGAACAGAGTTCGTCACTGCTCAAATTCAACACAGCACTCGGAATAGCATTTACCGTCACTGTAGCCTGACTACTTACGCGGTCTGCTACTCTCAATGAATCACCGTTGATAACCATTACCGTCGCCGTATTCCGCAAAGTAGCTTCAGGATATATCGCCGTTGCGATATAACGCAAGGTGATGCTCTTCGTTTCTCCTGACAAAACAGACGGGATAGACCATGTTTTATCAGCTACATTATAAACAGTTCCTGCAGATGCATTGATATAATCTACAAATACCAGATTGCTACCTGCAACATTAGAAACCGTAACATTGTTAACATCATCTCCACTATTTGTAAAGAATATTTCAAACGATGCAGTATCTCCCAAGCATACCGGTTGTACATCTTGTTCAATGCTAAATCCATCGGTTGGGATGATTGTTACCGTGAATTGCTCTACCGATTCACAATATGGGCTTGCGTTTTTCTTCTTCTTCACCCAGTAATTGCGCGTAGTATTCACATTGGTAGCTGTTGGTGTCACTACAACCTGTGTTAATTCTGCATTACCATAATAAGTGTAAGTATAACCCGGTTCTGAGATGCCTCCGTCAACAGCGGTTGTCAAGTCAACTAATCCTGCTCCGATACGGCTAATATCTATTGTCGTCAAAGCAGGAAGAGCTTCTACAAAGACAGTATCCTGTGGTTCAGTACCTGCTGTATAGTCTTGACGACAACCGAGCGTATTGTTTGCAACACCGGTTACTTTCAACACCTGATTACTCAAGACATTTGTTATCGGAATATTTACACTCATCGCATGTTGTGGTATTTGCACAATGTGAGTAATACCGTCATTAATCTGATAAGAAACTGTTAAAGATGTATTTAAGTCATAGTTTCCTGTTCTTGTAATAATGAATGTATTTTCACCTGTGTAACAGATTGTATCTCTTTCCACACTTACGGCTACGGTTGGCAAATCTACCACATAAAGAATTGCGGTTGGCATTTCGCTTACAGGATAGCTGTAACTACATGCTAAAGATCCTGTTAATGCCAACTCGGTTATACGAATGGTATCATTTGCCATCAGGTTATGAGAAGTAATCAGCACTTCACTTTGTCCGTTTGCCAAGATAACCTGTTGCGGTGCAGCATTATTTATCGTATAAGTAACTTGCATAGCTCCTATTCCGGCAAGACGAGTAATTCTGAATTGACCGTCTCCATTGTAACATGCCTCGCTTACAGCATCCACAGCTACTTCCGGTTTAGAAACGATACGAATTATTCTCTCAACACCACCTTCTTCATAATCTCTCGTACAGCCCGTTGCCGTTGTATGAACGCTAAGCAGACGTACTGTAGTCTCTTCCGTCAGGTTATAAAGAATAGAATCCACTCTGTACTCGCCATCGGCAATAATTGCTGTCTTTGTTAGAACGTCATTTACCATATACATTACCGTCATTGTGCCTTCATTGGAAGAGCGTACGAATCCTACCGATGCATCTCCATTCTCACAAACATTATTGTCGGCAGTTATATTTACAAGCGGAAGAGCTATTGCTTCAATGTAATTGATAGGTCCGTTACCGCTGTAAACCTGACTGCAAAGACTGTCGATAATTCCTGTAACCTGAATCACTGTTCTTGTAGTTACATCAAATACCGTTGCCGTTGCTGTCATAGCTCCGCTCGGAATGATCACACTACCGGCAGGACTGCCCTGTACATTATAGAATACTTCCATTTCACCTACGCCGTCGGTGCGAGTGAAAATAATTTCTCCTTCGCCACCCACACAAGTGGTATCAGCTTCGATAGTAACCGTCGGAAGTACATTCACATTTACCGTATCGGTTGGACGATCAATAAGGTCATACACTATGCTACAACCATTTGCATCTGTTATGCTGTTAAGTGTGAAAACACGTTGTGCTATAACATTAGATATTGTTTCGGTATAAAGAGCCGGAACATTATTGCGAACTTGATCTCCTATTCCGGTATTATAGTTAATAGTAAACGGTGAAGCTCCTGTAAGACTTAGGCTCATGGTTACATTCGAGCCGGCGCACACAACATCCGAACCTAACGACAATATAGCCGTCGGAATACTGTTCACTACAACCGTAGCCTGACTGCTCACGCGGTCGGATGCCCTTAGCGTGTCGCCATTAGCATTCAGTAAAGTAACCGTATTGCGAAGTGCACTCTCAGGTGTAGTTCCGGTGGTGATATAACGAATTGTGATATTCTTGCTCTCGCCACTGCCCAACGCTCCTACTTTCCAGCGTTTCGTTACATCATCGTAATCATTACCCGATACTCCGTTGTCCGCATAGTA
>QMCE01003697.1_pt1 | contig 15979 bp, 13 predicted proteins | sample 1821851 | NCBI WGS metagenome assembly QMCE01 (sample SAMN09453174, study PRJNA476694) | Termite gut metagenome, whole genome shotgun sequencing project. | isolation source: worker | host: Odontotermes sp. | place: South Africa:Pretoria | collected 2016-01-28
GCTCGCAAATCGGGCAAAAAGCGTCATTTTTGCCCGATGGAGACGTGATTTGGCGGTAAAACAAGTCGCGAGGCGAAGTCTCGCTGCCCTCGACCTTTTTACTTTGAAAATTGCTGAGATATTCGACCCATGTTTTACAAATTCAGAATTTGCGTGTATACTAGGCGGTATTAAAAAATCAGGAGCCTCATAATGGGACACGCCCAGTTTGAAATATTGAGCCTGACGCGGCACGGCAAGGATGAATTATTGGCGAACTTGCGCAAAGTCGTCATGCTGAAAGACCCGGCGGCCTTTCCCTATAAAGGGGCCGACATCGCCGTAAAGGAAGTGACCTTCAATGAAGTCGTGCCGGCCCAGCGCTACGTGCTGGAAAGCGAACTGAAAAAGGTCCAGAATCTGAAATGGGAACTGGCCAAACACGGCGTCGATCTCTTCGCCTTGAACGGCTATGTGACCATACGCACCAACATGTCGGACGAACCCATAGACGTTCTGCCGCCCATCATCGAAAGCGCGCCCGAAGCCAACGGCGAAACGGCGGCCATCATCAACGACGGCATGCACCGCATGTATGTGGCCCGCCTGGAATGGCGCAAGCCCGAAGTGGTCTTCATCAAGGGCGTGCCCAAAGAATATCCATACTACGCCTACCCCATCCCCGGCGGCAACTGGAACGAGGTGACCATTCTGCCGGGAAGCGAAATCCCGGCCGGCTTCATAAAAAAATGGCACCGCATCGCGGACAACAAGCTCCTGTACCGCGATTTCAATTCGGCCTTCATCAATGTGGGCGGCCCCAGAGGCCAAGGCAAATAAGATGCCCGGCCCCAGCCCCCTCATCCAGGCGCGAACCCTTGCGCCGCCGCCCAAACGGCGGTGAAAAAAGTGCCCGGCTTAAACCCCGAGCTTCTGGCCCAAAGGCTTCTGCCCCGCCCGCCCTGGGACGAATATTTCATGGCCATCGCCAAACTCGTCAGCACCCGCTCCACCTGCTCCTCCCGGCCGGTGGGCTGCGTCGTCGCGCGCGACCACCGCATTCTGGTTTCCGGCTATAACGGCCCGCCCAGCGGCCACCCCCACTGTTCCGAGCGCGGCGACGGGCGCGACATTTTTTGTCTGCGCCGCAGCGAAGGCGCCTCCGACGCCCAAAAGCACGATGTCTGCCCCAGCATACACGCGGAAGACAACGCCCTGCGCCTGGCCCGGCATTTGGGGCTGGACCTTGGCGGCTCGATCGTCTACCTCACCCTCGCGCCCTGCATACGCTGCATACGGCTTTTGCGCGAAGCCGGAATCAGGGGCGTATTTTTTGAGCTTCGCTACCGCTCCATCGACCAGGAACGGGACGCGGCCTGGGAGCGGGAGGCCCGCGAATCATTTGAAATTTACAAGGAAGCGGCCATTTCCCAAACTTCGATAGAGAAAATAGTCGGCGCCCTCACCGGCCTAACCTCCGAACGGCTCCTGCCCTCCGGCTGATTCCAGCTATGGCAACTAAGGACTTATTCCTAAATAGTTTCCGTATCGAATGACAATCCCTATGTGATTTGAGGCAAGCCTCAAATCACATAAACTAATTTTTAACCGCCAGGTCAATATGCTCGAATTAGCCCTGCCCGCCAAAAACGTCGTTGTCCTGAATCCGCGTGCGCGGCTGGCCCTCTGCACCCTGTGGACCCCCCCGGAATACGTGCTGAAAATTTTGGAGTCGCATGGCCTGGACCTTTCTCCTGAAAATTCGCCGCTGGCCCTGATCGGCGGGCTCTTCGGCGGCGGCCTGAAAATAATGCTGCGGAATTTGGCCCACAACCCGCAAATAGAGCGCGTGCTGCTGTACGGCAAGGATTTTTCCGGGGGCGGGGAGCAGCTCGCGAATTTTTTCGCCGGGCGGGTGGAGCGCACTGGCCGCAAAAGAACCTACCTTTTCGCGAACTCTGAAAGGCGGGAACTGGAACTTGTGGCCATAAAGGGCCGGGATTCCGTCTATATCATGGATGACCTTTTGCTCCCGGAACACTTCGAACGCCCGCCGGCAATAGAGGAAATAAACTTTGGCCGCCCGGAAGAGCTGCTTCGCGCCGTTCATGAATTCGCGGCTATGGCGCCCTCAAAAAAACCGCTCCCCCCAAGGCTTTTGGCTGAACTCCCCAGGGCCGAAACCACGCAATACCCCAGCGAAACTCGCAGCCATGTGGTGACGGGCGATTCCATAACGGAAACCTGGGAAAAGCTCCTGTGCCGCCTTTCGCGTTTCGCCGCCCCCGTCGTCTTTCGCGACGGCAAGAGGCGGCACGAACTTTTGAACATGAAGGCCGTGATTTTAAAGCCCGGCCTTTTCGATCGGGAAGAGCTGGCCCGCCTGAACATCTCCGAAGCTGAAATCGCGGCCTATAAGGAGAGCCTCCTGTCCGCCCGCTTCAGCGAGGCCGACGGCTCCTACAGTTACGGCAACCGGATGCGGGCCTATTTCGGGCGCGACATGCTGGCCCTGGCCGCCGCCGACCTGGCGCAAAACCTGGATTCCCGCCACGGTTTCATCACTTTGTGGGACAACGGGCGCGACCTGGAGGCCTCCGAATCGCCCTGCCTGGTTTCCCTGTTTTTCAGGAAAATCGGGGACAAAATCGACCTGACCGCGACTTTCCGCTCCCACAACGCCACCCGCGCCTGGCCCCGCAACGCTTTCGGGCTCCACGGGATTATGGAGGAAGTCGCCCGCCTGGCCAATAATCAGCCGGGCCGCTCCGAAGAGCGGGAACTTGCGCCCGGGGCTTTAACCGTTCTGTCCCTCTCCATATCCATCGACCCCTCCGATCTCGACAATGTGCAGGGTCATATCGACGATTATAAAAACCGCCCCCGCCGCATCCGGCAGGACCCTTGCGGCTATGTGAAAATAGCGGCGGACCAGGAAACGGGCGAAATAGTTTTGCAGCACTATTCCCATGAAGACGAGCTTCTGGACGAATACCGGGATGAAAATCCCGCCGCCCTGGCCCAAAAGATTTGCCGGGCCGAGGTGGTTTCCGACATCAGCCACGCCCTGTATATCGGCATGGAGTTGGAGCGTCAGAGCCAACGGCAGGCCCTGAAGATTAAGCCCTAGAGAGCTTTGCAAATAGAGGTGGAATTATGGCGAAGAATGTTTTAATAAGCGTACAAAATGCCATTGCAACCCTTACCTTGAACAGGCCGGCCGCCCACAATTCATTTAATCGACAGATGTTTGAAGATGTGACCGCGGCGGTGCGGCAGTGCGAGGCCGATAAGAATATAAAAATAGTTATCATAACCGGGGCCGGCAAGAACTTTTCCGCCGGCGGAGACATTAAGGAGATGGCCGGTTTTGATTTTTTGAACTATGAACTCGCCAGACTCTCCGGCGACATGGCCCTGTCGGTGCGTCAGTGTTCAAAACCTGTAATCGCCATGATAAACGGAGTGGCGGCCGGCGCCGGCTGCGGTCTGGCCCTGGCCTGTGATTTCCGCGTAATGACGGGAAAAAGCGTTTTGCTGACAGCCTTTTCCAATGTGGCCCTGTCGGGCGACACGGGTTGCATATATAGCCTCCATCAATTGGTGGGACTGGCCAAAACAACGGAACTGATGGCTTTCAGCGAACCTGTGAAGGGTGATGAGGCCCATCGCCTGGGCCTGGCCACCAGGCTTGTGGCGGAAGAAGAGCTCTTAAATGAAACCCTTGCCTTAGCGGAGCAAATAATGACGAGGCCCCTGGGAGCCTTGGCTATGCAGAAGAAGATATATTATGAGACCTTCTTCAAGGATTATGAAAAATATCGTCATTTGGAAGCGGAACAGTTGGATAAGGCCGGCCAAACAGCCGATCATATTGAAGCGGTGACCGCCTTTTTGGAAAATCGGAAGCCGGTGTTCAATAAAAATCGCCCTAAGTTTATGCCATAAAGCGTCCTAAAGCTTGTCGGCGACTATTATGCCGCAGCCTGGCGGCAGTTGGGTCGGAAGGCGGCGGATGTTGCCCAGCCCGGCGCGGCGCAGGAAGTCAATGAGCTCCGCCTCGGTGTAGGACTGGCCGCCGGGCGTCTGCAGGAGCATGTCCGACTGGGCCGGGCCGTTCAGGTCGTCGTCCAGAACGAATTCCTGGATGCAGAGGCAGCCGCCGGGCTTCAGGCACTCCGCGCCGCGCCGCACGAGCCGCTCCGCCCCTTCGGGCCTTTCCCCGTGGAGCGCCTGGGAGACCCAGACCAGATCGAAGCCTTTGGGCAGTTCGCTCTCCATGAAATCGCCGCCCACGAAATTTATCCGCCCGGACAGGCCATAGCGGGCGAAGATGTCGGCGGCGAATTTTTCTGTGGCGGGCCGGTCAAAGACCGTGGCCCTGATTTCGGGGAAATGGCGGCAAAAGTAAACGGCGTAAGTGCCCGGCCCGCCGCCCAGGTCCAGAAGGCTTTCGCGCCCCTTCATGATTCCGGCCTTGTCAAGGGTTTGCGCCACCGCGTCGGCCTGAAGGCGGGCGATGTTGAACATGCCCATGAGGAAGGCCTCGCTTTCGTCCGCGTCTTTGGAGCGGCCGGCCGCCGCGACGCTCCGGCCGCTTTTGACGGACTCGTCGAGCTTGAGCCAGGCGGGGAGTATATGAGACTGATGGCGGATGATGAAGCCGAAATAGTCTTCCGATTTGGCCGAAAGATAGCGCCGCGATCGCGGCGTGAGGCTGAGCGCATCGCCCCGGCGGCGCAAAAAGCCGCAGGCGGCCAGGGCGGTGGCCAGCATCCCCACGGCCCGTTCGTCGCTTTCCAGGCGAGAGGCCAGTTGAGCGACCGACAGCCCCCCTTCGACGTCCAGGGCGGTAAAAAGGTCCAGCTTTACGGCCGCCTGGACGGCGCAGGCCATCCAGGTCAGGCTGCCCAGGGAAAACAGGTCTTTCTGGGTCCAGTCGCCATGAAACATGGGAGCCTCCTTCAAGAAAATAAGCGTATGGAGCGGCTTACTTTTATGGTATCATAAAGATTAAGGTCAGTTATTTTTCAACCATAACATAAGGAGACTTTTATGAAAAGCCTAATCTTTCTGTGTCTGATCACGTTGGCGGCGGCGGGCTTTTCCGCGCCCCAGGCCGGGGCGGCGGAGGGGGAAAAATGGAACCTGCCCAAGCCGGCCGCAAGCGGCGGCATGCCTCTGATGGAGGCCCTGGCCAAGCGGCAGTCGAACCGCTCTTTCAGCGACAAGGCCCTTTCCGAACAGATGGTCTCCGATCTGTTGTGGGCCGCATGGGGCGTCAACCGTTCCGACGGCAAACACACCGCCCCGACCGCCAACAACAAGCAGGAAGTGATGGTTATGGCTGTCCTTGAGAGCGGCGTGTGGCTATATGATCCGGCCGGAAACTCCATGACCAAAATCATGTCCGCCGATCATCGGGGAACTTTCGGCGGCGCGCCTTTGAGCCTTTTGTATGCCGCTCCGGCCAACAGCGACGTGGCCGGTCTCCACATCGGCTCCATCTATCAGAACGCCGGGCTGTTCTGCGCTTCGGCGGGTCTGGCCAACGTGGTCAAGAGCACCGGCCGCGACGCGCTGAAGAGCGGCCAACTGGCCCTGCCCAAAGGCTACAGGGTATTCATAGTCCATTCCATAGGCTGGCCTCGCTGAAAAGCGAAGGGATGCTCCCGCATCCCTTCGCTTATACCAATTCTCCGTCAAATCTGCGATTTGCCGGAAAGACGCTTTTTGATTTTTAAGGCCCGGCAAAGCCGGAGTCTTAAAAATCAAAGCGGGGCGTCAAAGCTTCCTGACGGCCATGAACACCTCAAGGGCGTCCGATGGTTGCCAGTCCGGCGGATACCATTCGAAAGAGGGAGCGGCTTCGTCGCAGGCGTAGGCCGTCTGTTCCTTGAGCCACTTTTCATATAGGAAAGTGTAGGCCTCGCCCAGTTTTTCCAGATTCGGAACCGCCGCTTTGGCGTACAAACCGGCCGGAAGCTCAATAACGGCCATGCCCTGAGGCACGGCGGCGGAGGGGTCCGCTTCGAGCGCGGCCCAATAGTCGAAATCTTCGGCGTTCAGCATGACGCAAACGCCGAAGGAACCTTTGCAGGCGCTTTCAGGGGCCGCCGCTTCGTCCATTCTGCGGCCGAAAACATCCCAAATAGCGGGGCAGTCCTCGGCGGCTTTGGCCATTGTGGTTTGCACTTTAATCCCCACCAGGCGCCTGGCCGGGCATTCGGCCACAACGACATCGTATTTTTCCATATAAATTCTCCTTTCACTGTGATTTGAGCTTACAGGGACAGTTTTTCCCTGCCAGCCATGCTCTGAAGCAGGCCGGATTCCGCGGTGAATTTCAGCACGCGCAAATTGGGGTCGTCCCGGCCGCCGGGAAAATGCTCAAGGTGTTCATCCCGCCAGGCGATGGCGCGGGAAGCCGGGTCGTCCAGTATATCCACCTTTCCCCAGAAGCGCAATTCAATATAATTGGCCATATCTTCGAGTTCGGCGGCATATAACATGCATTTCGGGCGCTTCGCAAGCTCCCGGCTTTTGTCGCTGGATTTGTCCGTCAGCATCCATACGGTTGGAATATCCGACTTCACCACGCTCATGGCCCGTACGTTCGGCCGGCCATTTTCGTCGATGCTCGCCAAAAAAACAGTTTTTTCCGGCTCCAAGAGACGTTTCGCTTTTTCAATCATTTCATTCTCCTTTCATTTGCGATAAACATGACCTTATTATAAAATAGCAATAGTGACATCTGTCTGTCATATTCATAAGGAAATGCTGATCAATTTGGTGAAAAATGAAGCTGGCCCGAATAGTCTCGATCATTATGCTTTTGCTGCAACACAAAAAAACCACCGCCGCGAAGCTGGCCGGGATGTTCGAAGTGAGCGTCCGAACCATCTACCGCGACATAGAAGTGATCAGCCAGGCCGGGATTCCCGTGACCACCCAGACCGGAGCCAACGGCGGCATAGGCATAATGGAGGAATACAAGGTTGAAAAAGGGCTTTTCAGCGCCGCCGACATCGCCTCGCTTCTGGCCGGCCTGGGCAGCATCCCTCTCACGAGCGAGGAACTTCTGAGCGCCATCGCGAAAGTCAGGGGGCTGGCCCCGAAAGAGCAAATAAGGGACATCGAAGCGAAGGTCGGGCGGATCATCGTGGATCATACGCCCTGGTCCGGCCGCCGCCCCCTCAAATCCCATCTTGAGGAAATAAAGGCGGCGCTGGAAACCAACCGCCTCATAGCCTTCCATTACTATGACCAAAACGGGAAGGAAAGCGAGCGCACGGTCGAGCCCTATCATCTTCTGCTGAAGGAGGCCAACTGGTATCTTCTGGCCTGGTGCCTTGCCCGGCGGGACGCCCGCATGTTCCGCCTCTCGCGCATGTCCGGGCTGCGCGTCCTGAATGAACATTTCACGCCCAGACAACCCGATTTCGGCCCCCCCGAAGAGCCGCCTGAAGTATCTGAGGTGCAGCTTCTGGTGGACGAATCCCTTAGGGGGTGGATGGCGGACGTCTGCGGCCAGGAAAATATGGAACCTTGCGGCGACAACAAATTTTTGGTCCATTTCCCCTTCATCGAGAGCGACTATGCCTATGGCATGATCCTGTGCTTTGGGGACAAATGCGAGTGCCTGGGACCGGAACCGGTCCGCCGGGAAATCAAACGCCGGGCCGCCGGTCTCTTCAAGCTGTACCAGTGAAGTCCGGTAAAAATAGATTGCGAAAAATTGATTTATAAGGTACACTCTACAAGTTTGGAAATAAAGCCGGCGTAGCTCAGTGGTAGAGCAACTGATTCGTAATCAGTAGGCCGCGGGTTCGACTCCCATCGCCGGCTCCAGTGGTTAGGGCAATTTGCCCCTAGCCCCTTGAGCATTATTTAGGCTAAGGTACCCGCCTGGTACCCACGAGAAATTGCTTTTTTAGCGCCTAGAGTCTATCATGGTTTTTGAACGAATGAAAAACCCAAAAACTCAACTGCCAATATCAAAGAGCAGGCACCATAAATTGTCACGGAGTTGACCAGCCGATGTCAGAGCAGCAAATAGAGCAAGGTCTGATCAAAAAGCTAACCGACCTCAAATACATCTATCGTGATGACATTCGCGACCGCTCCGCTTTGGAGGATAATTTTCGTAAAAAATTTGAAGAACTTAACCGCGTCAACCTAACTCCCAACGAATTTCAACGCCTGCTGGAACAAATCATTACCTCGGACGTTTACAGTGCCTCACGGATATTGCGTGAACGTAACAGCTTTGAACGTGATGACGGCACCCCACTGCATTATACCCTGGTAAATATCAAAGACTGGTGCAAAAACACCTTTGAAATCGTCAACCAGTTACGCATCAATACCGACAATAGCCATCACCGCTATGATGTGATTCTGCTTATTAACGGTATCCCGGTAGTGCAGATTGAGCTAAAGACCTTGGCAATCAGCCCGCGCCGGGCTATGCGGCAAATTGTCGATTATAAAAATGACCCGGGCAATGCTTACAATAGGACATTGCTGTGCTTTCTGCAACTCTTCGTAGTCAGCAACCGTAATGACACCTGGTATTTTGCCAATAATAATAACCGCCATTTCAGTTTTGACGCTGATGAACGGTTCCTGCCTTTATATCAATTTGCCGAAAAAGATAATAAGAAAATTGTCCACCTGGATAGCTTCGCCGAAAAATTTCTGGCCAAATGCACATTGGGCCACATGATCAGCCGATACATGGTATTGGTTGCCAGTGAGCAAAAGCTTTTAATGATGCGCCCGTACCAAATCTATGCCGTGAAAGCCATTGTTGATTGCATCCACCAAAACTGCGGCAATGGTTATATCTGGCATACCACTGGCAGTGGGAAAACGCTTACGTCCTTCAAAGCGTCGACATTGCTCAAAGATAACCCTGATATTGAGAAATGCCTGTTCGTGGTTGATCGTAAAGACCTTGACCGACAGACACGAGAGGAGTTCAATCGCTTTCAGGAAGGGTGCGTTGAAGAAAACACGAATACAGAAACCCTGGTGCAGCGGCTTCTCTCCGATGATTATGCCGACAAGGTCATTGTAACGACCATCCAAAAACTTGGCTTGGCCCTGGATGGCGGCAATAAGCGCAAATACAAAGAGCGGCTGGAGCCTTTACGGCAAAAGCGCATGGTGTTCATCTTCGACGAATGCCACCGCTCGCAGTTTGGCGATAACCACAAGACGATTAAGGAGTTTTTCCTAAATTCTCAGATGTTTGGCTTCACAGGGACGCCAATTTTTGAGCAAAATGCTATTTATCAGCAAATTGAAGGGCAACAGGCTTCCTATAAAACCACTGAAGATATATTCCAAAAAGAATTGCACGCCTACACCATCACCCACGCTATTGATGATCGTAATGTCCTTCGCTTTCATATAGACTATTACAAGCCAGAGGGCGCCTATACGCCAAAGCCTGGAGAACAACTTGCCAAGCAGGCCATAGTTGAGGAAATTCTGAAAAAGCATGATGCCGCCACTGCGGGGCGCAAATTCAATGCCATTTTGGCGACAAGTTCCATCAACAGCGCCATAGAATATTATGCCCTGTTCAAAGATGCGCTAGCGGCAAAACAGGCCGCAGTCAGTGATTGGCAGCCACTTAATATCGCGTGCGTGTTCTCGCCGCCAGCCGATGGCAACAAAGACGTGCAGCAGATTCAAGAAGACCTGCCGCAGGAAAAAGCTGATAATGAGGAAGCGCCAGAAGAGAAAAAAGCCGCCCTCAAAAAAATCATTGCCGATTACAACGCTCTTTATGGCGCCAATCACAGTCTGACTGAATTTGATCTTTACTATCAGGATGTGCAAAAGCGCATTAAAGACCAGCAATACCCTAACCAGGACTTGCCCCACGCCCAAAAGATTGATCTGGTTATCGTGGTTGATATGCTGCTTACGGGCTTTGACTCCAAGTACCTCAACACGCTGTATGTGGATAAAAACTTGAAACATCATGGCCTTATTCAGGCTTTTTCCCGCACCAACCGTGTGCTGAATGATACGAAGCCGTATGGCAACATTCTGGACTTTCGCTTGCAACAGGATGCCGTCAATGAAGCCATCGCTTTGTTTTCCGGCGAAAAAATAGACCGTGCCAAAGAAATCTGGCTGGTCGATCCCGCGCCGGAAGTTATTAAAAAACTTGAGGCGGCCGTCCAAAATTTAGATAAATTCATGCAATCACAAGGCTTGGAATGCACCCCGGAAGAGGTGCCCAACCTGAAAGGCGATGCGGCCCGCAGCCAGTTTGTGAATCTATTCAAGGATGTGCAACGGCTCAAGACTCAACTTGATCAGTATACCGATTTAGCCGATGAAAATGCGGAGGCCGTAAAACAAATCATTCCTGAAGAACGCTTGCAAGGCTTCAGGGGGGCCTATCTGGAGACAGCGCAGCGCTTGAAGGCCGAGCAAGACAGGAAGGGTGACAAAGCCAGCCCAGAGGTGCGGCAACTTGATTTTGAATTTGTTCTGTTCGCCTCCGCCATTATTGATTATGATTATATTATGAGCCTGATAGCCAGATATACTCAGGAAGCGCCAGGCAAACAGAAAATGACCCGCGACCAACTCGTTGGGCTTATTCAGTCCGACGCCAAATTTATGGATGATCGTGAAGATATTGCCGCTTACATTGATACGCTCAGTGCGGGGGAAGCCCTTGATGAAAAGGATATACGCCAAGGCTATGAACGCTTTAAGGCTGAAAAGAATACTCAGGAGCTTGCTGATATTGCCGCAAAATATGGGTTGGAACCAGCAGCGTTGCAGGGTTTTGTTGATGGCATTATTCAGCGTATGATATTCGACGGTGAGCAACTCAGCGACCTTCTCGCGCCTCTGGAGTTGGGCTGGAAAGCCCGTACTCAAAAAGAATTGGCTTTGATGGATGACCTTATTCCCCTGCTTCATAAACGTGCGCATGGACGTGAGATTTCGGGGTTGAGCGCTTATGAGCAATAAAGTGAAACAAAAAAATACATCTTGCATGAAGCCAAGATTGCGTTTTCCAGAATTCAATGATGATCAGGATTGGAAGAGGAAACAATTGAGTCAACTGGCCTGTCCTGTTACTGACAAAGCTGCACCCAATGATAGCGATGCTGCTTTGACTCTATCCGCTGAACACGGTCTTGTGAAGCAGGATGAGTATTTTGGTAAAATAATTGCGAGTGAAGACGCCAGCAGATACACCAGGATCGTTTACAATGATTTTGTCTATAATGATAGAACTACAAAGCAATCTGTTTATGGAACAATAAAAAGACTAGCGAAATACCAATATGGTGTAGTGTCGCCGCTCTATAAATGTTTCCGCTTTAATGCAACAGAAAGTTCTATTTTTTGGGACGCATATTTTGAATCGGGCTTGCATAATAGTGGTCTCCGCGAACTAATAAATGAAGGTGCACGAGCAGGTCGTTTTAATATTTCAATTCACAAATTTTTTTCAACATCAGTCTTACGCCCGTCCCACAAAGAGCAACAAAAAATAGCGGATTGCCTTGCCTCCATTGATGATCTGATTGATGTGGAGACTAGCAAGCTTGATGCCCTGAAGAAGCACAAAAAGGGACTGATGCAGGTGCTTTTTCCGCAAGAAGGCGAAACAGTGCCAATGGTGCGTTTCCCAGAGTATCGAGGTATCTGGGAAAAAAAGAATTTATCAAGCTGCATTCAACTTATATCTGGCCTACATCTATCGCCAGATGAATATGCACCGAACGGAGAAATTCCGTATTTTACAGGTCCTTCAGATTTTACAAATAATTCTTCCGGCTTAAAAAAATGGACAAAAAAATCCTTTAACACTGCACAAACTGATGATATTCTCATCACTGTCAAAGGTAGTGGTGTTGGTGAGCTTTGGTATTTAACTCTTCCTTGTGTTGCTATTGGGCGCCAGTTGATGGCCATTAGATCAAAAAATTGTTTAAATCAATTTGTATATCATATCTTGACAGCGAAAACTGATTGTTTTAAATCATTGGCTACTGGAAACTTAATCCCTGGATTGTCTAGGAAAGATATTCTGGACATAGAGCTTTCTTTGCCCTCACCTGCCGAACAACAAAAAATCACCGAACACCTAACTTCTATTGATGAACTTGCTGCGCTCCATGCCCAAAAATTATTTTTGCTCAAAGTACATAAAAAATCTCTACTGCAACAGCTATTTCCCCCAATAAATGAGGCGAAGTGATGAGTAACACACCTAAAATTCATCAATACAAGACATTATCAGGATTGGTTACAAGGTTGCGAGATGACATCAACAATCATGATTTTGTTCTAATATATGCCTATAACGGGACTGGGAAAACCCGCCTTTCCATGGCCTTTAAAGACAAAGGGAAGAAATCTAGTACACGTCATTTCCGTGCAGGGGACAGCGTTGGGCAACCGTTGAGCCGTCAAGTTATTCAAAGCGACACTCTTTATTTCAACGCCTTCACGGAAGACCTTTTTACCTGGGATAATGACTTGGAAAATGATTGTAACCGTTGCTTGCTTATAAACTCAAAACCCGCCTTTTTCTCCGGCTTTAAAGAATTGGCTCTTGAAGATAGAATATTCTCATACCTTGAACGCTACGCTGACTTTGATTTCAAAATTGATTACGAAAAATGGGCCATTAATTTCTCTCGACAGGTGATCGAAAAGGGAATAAGCAAACCAATCGATAACATTAAAATATCGCGCGGTGAAGAAAACATTTTTATCTGGTGTATTTTCCTAGCCATTTGTGAATTGGCTATAGATGGGCATGGCTCGTATTCATGGGTAAAGAATTTTTATATTGACGACCCCATTTCATCTTTGGATGATAATAACGCAATCGCCGTGGCCAGTGACCTGGCAAAACTGATGAAAAGAGGAATTGGAAAATTCAAATGCGTTATTTCATCACATCACGGTTTATTCTTCAATGTTATCTGGAATGAATTTAAAAGTTCAAGAGCGAAATTCAAAACCCACTTTCTGTACCGCCCGACCTCTTCAAGTATTTATACCTTGAAATCATGCGATGAAACTCCTTTTTTTCATCATGTGGCTATGCTGAGCGAACTGAAGACGGCCGTGGATAGCGATACGCTCTATACACATCATTTCAATGCCCTTCGCAGCATTTTGGAAAAAACAGCGACTTTCTTTGGTTTCAAAGAGTTTTCCGCGTGCATTCATGGCGTGGAAGATGAGACGCTTTTCGCACGCGCGTTAAACCTTTTGAGTCATGGGAAATATTCAGTTTATGAGCCGCGAGAAATGGGAGATGACAATAAGGCGTTATTCAATAGAATATTCACAGCCTTTTTAGACAATTACAGGTTTGTCCTTCCCGAATTAACCCCGAACTCAATGAGAGCGACAAAAAAGCCATGACAGAAGAAGAACAAAAACAACTGGGAGCTACCCTCTGGGCCATCGCCGACCAACTGCGCGGCGCAATGAATGCGGACGACTTCCGCGACTATATGCTTTCTTTTTTATTTCTGCGCTACCTGTCGTATAATTACGAAGCGGCGGCAAAAAAGGAATTGGGGGTTGATTATCCAGACAACAGTGATCAACCAGGCGCCACGCCGCTGCAAATATGGTATGAATGCCACCTGGATGACATCGAAGTCTTTGAAAAGCAGATGCGCCGCAAGGTTCACTATGTAATTGAGCCGCAATATCTCTGGGGCAATATCAAAGAAATGGCCCGCACCCAGGATGGCGAGTTGTTGCATACCTTGGAAAAAGGTTTTAATTACATTGAAAACGAATCATTTCAAAGTACGTTTCAGGGCTTATTTTCAGAAATCAACCTGCGTTCAGAAAAACTGGGCAAGGGTTATCCTGAGCGCAATGCCAAACTCTGCGTCATTATCACGAAAATTGCCGAAGGGTTAGCCAAGTTCACCACGAATGGGGATGCGCTGGGCGGTGCTTATGAATACTTGATCAGCCAATTCGCCGCCGGCTCAGGCAAGAAGGCGGGAGAATTCTATACGCCGCAAGAAATCTCCAGCATTCTGTCCGCCATCGTCACCCTGGATGGCCAGGAACCTGGCACAGGCTTCAGGGAGCATCTGGAGAGTGTCTTAGATTTCGCCTGTGGTTCTGGCTCACTCTTGCTGAATGTGCGCAAACACATGGGATCGCGGCGTGGTATTGGCAAAATCTATGGTCAGGAAAAAAATGTCACCACTTATAACTTGGCGCGCATGAATATGTTGCTTCATGGGGTAAAAGATTCTGAGTTTGAGATTTTTCATGGAGATACCCTGACAAACGATTGGGATATGTTGCGGGAAGTCAACCCCGCCAAGAAACCCTATTTCGATGCGGTGGTGGCCAATCCTCCTTTCAGTTACCGCTGGAGCCCAGGCGAAGACATGAGCAATGATATGCGATTCAAAAATTACGGACTGGCCCCCAAGTCCGCCGCTGACTTCGCTTTCCTACTACATGGTTTTCACTATCTGAAGCCGGAAGGTGTAATGGCCATTATTTTGCCCCACGGCGTGCTGTTCCGGGGCGGTGTGGAAGAACGCATCCGCTGTAAGTTGCTGGCGGATGACAACATCGACACAGTAATCGGCTTACCAGCCAACCTGTTCTATTCCACCGGCATACCGGTGTGCATTTTGGTGCTGAAAAAATGTAAAAAACCGGACGACGTGCTGTTCATCAACGCCAGTGAGCATTTCGATAAGGCCAAACGGCAGAACCGCCTTTTGCCGGAGCATATCGACAAAATAATCGCCACCTATCAAAAACGCAACGAAGAGCCTCGCTACTCTAGGCGCGTAACGATGGACGAGATTAAAGGCAATGACTATAACTTGAATCTCTCCCGCTACGTCAGCACCACTGTGGCGGAAGAAGAAGTGGATATTGTAGCCGTAAACAGAGAATTGATATCGTTGGAGGAGAAAATCAGAGGAGCTACAGACCAGCACAACCAGTTTCTTAAAGAGCTTGGTTTACCACTGTTGCCATCGTAAAAAAATGAACGAGGCGTAAAATATGACCCCTGAACATATACGGAAAATGTTGACCGATGGCGAGGGCCTGACAGTCGAATTCAAAAAATGCGTGAATGAACTGAGCAAGAGCGTATGGGAGACGGTCTGTTCGTTTGCCAACCGTTATGGCGGTCATCTTTTGCTTGGCGTGGAAGATGACGGCACGCTCATCGGGGTGAATCCCAAGGCAGCGCCGGGGATAAAGAAGAATTTCGTCAGCACGCTGAACAATCCGCAAAAGACGTCACCATCCCTGTTCCTGAATCTCGAAGAGATAGAACTGGACGGCAAGTTGCTGCTCCACGCCTACATTCCCGTAAGTTCGCAGATACAGTCCTGTGCGGGCCGGATATATGACCGCAATGAGGACGGGGATTTTGACATCACGAACTCAAGCGATCTGGTGGCGCATCTGTCGATCCGCAAATCGAGCCAGTTCACCGAACGCGAGGTTTTTCCATACGCCAAAGAAAAGCATCTGCTTCTGGATAAATTGATGCCGCTGGTGCGGAACATGGCAATCGGAAGGGTACAAGAACATCCGTGGAAGACTATGTCAGACATGGATATTTTAAAAAGCGCCGGTCTCTATGAAGAAGATGTTAAGACTGGTAAGCGTGGCTTCAACCGCGCGGCAATACTTCTGTTTGGCCGGGATGAAATTATCCAACAGGTCGCGCCGGGTTATGTCACCGATTGTTTGCTTCGTGTAAAAAACACCGACCGATACGATGACAGGGAGCGCGTTGAAACAAATCTCATAGAAAGTTTTGATGCACTAATGGCTTTCATTGCCAAACATACCAACGATCCCTTTTTCCTGATAGATAATTTGAATGTAAGTGTCAGGAGTCATATTGCCAAAGAAATCGTTTCAAATATCCTTGTCCACCGTGAGTATTCAGGAACTTTTCCGGCCCGCATCATCATCGAAAAAGATC
>QMCE01000891.1_pt1 | contig 15975 bp, 13 predicted proteins | sample 1821851 | NCBI WGS metagenome assembly QMCE01 (sample SAMN09453174, study PRJNA476694) | Termite gut metagenome, whole genome shotgun sequencing project. | isolation source: worker | host: Odontotermes sp. | place: South Africa:Pretoria | collected 2016-01-28
GCAACTTCGCCTTCGGCGGCGCGTTCGCCTACACCCGCGGCGACTACGAAGACAAGACCGCCCTCTCGAACGACTCGAAGATCGACAACTATTCGTTCAACGGCTACGCCACCTACTCGGCCCTGAACGGCGTCTTCGCGTCCCTCTTCGGCGGCTACACCCACCAGCAAAACGAAATCGGCACCACCTATCGCGGCGGCGCGACCGGCGTCCTGTCCCATAAGGCAGACTACGACAGCGACTACTGGAACATCGGCGGCCAACTCGGCTACGACTTCCAGCCCGTCGACGGCCTGGTGCTCCCCCCGTCCATCGGCCTCCAGTATATCCACGGCACCGCCGATTCGCACAGTGCGTACACCTGGAACTCGCCGACCAGCTTCTTCTTCAGTACGATTGACGACGCGACCCAAGAAGCCCTGTTGCTCCCGATTGAAATCGCGGCGAAGTACACTGTCAACTTCTCGGATTGCAGCCGCCTGACAGTCGAAGGCAACCTCGGCTACAGCTACAACTTCATCAACAGCAACACCTCCGCCAGCATGGCGATCGCCAATGTCGCTACCAACGGCGGCCCCGGCGGCGACCCGGTCTTCATCGACGGCTACGACCGCGACGCCGGCCGCCACACCTTCAACGCCGGCGCCGGCCTCCGCTACACCTTCAACCGCTTCGACATCGGCCTGAAGTACGACTACTACCTCCAGCAGGACGCCCACGCCCACCGCGTCATGGGCAGCGTCGGCGTCAGCTTCTAAAAGAGGAAGCGTCGCCAGAACCACATCCCACAAGGAAGAGGAACTTCTCAACATTCCTTTTCCTCCTCCGCCCCTCCCGGATTGTGCCGGGAGGGGCTTTTCTGACCGCCGCCACGAACCGCAAAACCGCTTTTACTTCCTCACCGCGAGAGTTCCGCAACCACGAGAACCACCACGAGAACCGCCTAACCGCAACCGCTTAACAGCTTTTTTTATAAAACCAACACATGTATATTCGCTGGTACTTCGGAAAGATCGGCTGCCTGCTTTTTCCAAAAAAAGCGGTTTGCAGTTGCGGTTCTCGTGGCGGTTCCTCGTGGTGGTTCCTCGTGGTGGTTCTCGTGGTTGCGGAACTCTCGCGGTGAGGAAGTAAAAGCAGTTAGGCGGTTGCGGTTTTTGATTGCGTGTGATACGCTATAGGTAATGAATAGTTGCATCCGCATGAATGGGAGAGCTTCCAATGACTACGGGCATGAAAACGAAAACGCGGGCAGTAAAAAAGACCGATCTGCCGCCTTCCGCCAATGTGATTACCTTGTCCGGCCGCAAATACATCATCACGCCACTGGACGAATTTCAGGCGTGGGAGGAAGACCGGCGGCTGGCATCCATCATGCGCGAGCGGATGAACGATGGAGAGCGGATGATCTCTTTTGAAGAGTTTGAAAAGCGACTCGACCAAAAGAACCGGAGAGCGAAAAGATGATCTACCGGATCCAGATCCATCCAAAACTGGACGATGATTTTACCGCCATTCCTCTTGCCACGCAAAAGCGCATGAAAGACGCCATCCGCTCCCTGGCGGAAAACCCCCGCCCCGCAGGCGCCATAAAAATGGCCGGATTTGAAAATGCCTACAGAATCCGCGTCGGCGACTACCGTATCGGCTATCAAATATTCAACCGCGAAGTGATAGTGACCGTCCTCGTCGCCGCAAAGCGCGATAGCGTCTATCCGCTCATGAAACGGCGGCTGCGCAAATTGAGGATGAACGGAAACGCTTGAAACGCCAAAGTGGCATGTCATGACAAGGAGCTAAAAAAAAACCTGAAGATCAAAAAAACATTTTGCTTGCGCTTCCCCCGGCCCTCTGGTACAGTACATGCACATTCTTGCCAGAGACGCATTCCATACATTTCCTGGACACGGGAGGAACAGACGTGGGCGATACCTACAGCTTCACCGTCAATGGAACACTCCGCGAAACTGAGGAAAACATCCCCCTGCTCCGCTATCTGCGCGACACCCTGCATCTCCATTCCGTCAAGGACGGCTGCTCCGAAGGCGCCTGCGGCACCTGCACCATCATCGTTGACGGAAAAGCCGTGCGCGGATGCATCCTCTCCACCGCAAAAGCGGCCGGGAAAACCATACTCACCGTCGAAGGCTTGAGCGACCGGGAAAAAGAAGCGTTCGTCCACGCCTTCGGCTCCAAAGGATCCGTCCAGTGCGGCTTCTGCATCCCCGGCATGGTGATGGCGGGAAAAGCCCTGATAGACAACGTCCCCGACCCGTCGGAACAGCAAATCAAACAGGCCATACGCGGCAACGTCTGCCGCTGCACCGGCTATAAGAAAATCATCGAAGGCATCCAGCTCGCCGCCGCCATCCTCCGGGGCGACGCCAACATCGATCCCGATCTGGAAAAAGGCGACGACTACGGCGTGGGCAAACGCGCCTTCCGCATCGACGTCCGCGAGAAGGTGTTGGGCTACGGCGAATACTGCGACGACGTGGTGATGGAGGGCATGGTCCACGCTTCGGCCGTGCGCTCGAAATACCCCCGCGCCAAAGTCCTCTCCATCGACGCCGCCCAGGCGAAAGCCCTCCCCGGCGTCATCGCGGTCCTGACCGCCGAAGACGTGCCCCACAACAAGGTCGGCCATATCCAGCAGGATTGGGATGTCATGATCGCCGTCGGCGACGTCACCCGGATGACGGGAGACGCCGTCTGCGTCGTCGTGGCCGAAACCGAGGCGATTCTGGCGCAGGCGAAAAAGCTGATCGCCATCGACTACGAGGTCCTGGAGCCGGTCCGGAACATCCACGAGGCCAAGGCCCCGGACGCGCCCAAGCTGCACGAAAAGGGCAACCTCTGCCAGTCGCGGCACGTGACGCGCGGCGACGCCAAAAAAGCGCTGGCGGAATCGAAATACACCGTCACCCGCTCCTACTCCACCCCGTTCACCGAACACGCCTTCCTGGAGCCGGAGTGCGCCGTGGCCTTCCCCTACAAGAACGGGGTGAAGGTCTACACGTCGGACCAGAGCGTGTACGACACCCGCCACGAGATCTGCATGATGCTGGATTGGGAGAAGGAGCCGGAGCGGGTCGTCGTCGAAAACAAGCTGGTCGGCGGCGGCTTCGGCGGCAAGGAGGACGTGTCTATCCAGCACATCGCGGCGCTGGCGGCGTTGAAAGTGGAGCGGCCGGTAAAGGTGAAGCTGTCCCGCGCCGAGTCCATCGCCTTCCACCCCAAGCGCCACGCGATGGAAGCGACCTTCACCCTGGGCTGCGACGAGAACGGCATCTTCACCGGGCTGGACTGCGAGATTTATTTCGACACCGGCGCCTACGCCTCGCTCTGCGGCCCGGTGCTGGAGCGGGCCTGCACCCATTCCGTCGGGCCGTATTGCTACCAGAACACCGATATCCGCGGCTTCGGCTATTACACCAACAACCCGCCGGCCGGGGCGTTCCGCGGCTTCGGCGTCTGCCAGAGCGAGTTCGCCCTGGAGGCGAACATCAATCTGCTGGCCGAGATGGTGGGCATCTCGCCGTGGGAGATCCGCTACCGGAACGCCATAGAACCGGGGAAAGTCCTCCCGAACGGCCAGATAGCCGACTGCTCCACCGCCCTGAAGGAAACGCTGGAGGCGGTGCGCGACGTCTACGAGAAGAACCCCGGCCGCGCCGGCATCGCCTGCTCCATGAAAAACTCCGGCGTCGGCGTCGGCCTGCCGGACAAGGGCCGCGCCCGGTTGGCGGTCAGGGACGGGACGGTGGAGATCTACTCCGCCGCCTCCGAGATAGGCCAGGGCTGCGCCACCGTGTTCATCCAGATGGTGGCGGAGACGACCGGCCTGCCGCTCGGGCGCATCCGGAACATGGGCTGCAACTCCGAGCTGGCGCCCGACTCCGGCACCACCTCCGGATCGCGGCAGACGCTTATCTCGGGCGAGGCCATCCGGATGGCGTCGGTGGAGTTGGCGGAGGCGATGCGGGAGGTCGGGGGGGATGTGGCGAAGCTGGAGGGGCGGGAGTTTTTCGCCGAATATTTCGAGCCGACCGACAAGCTGGGCGCGGACAAGCCGAATCCGAAGAGCCACGTGGCGTATGGGTTCGCCACCCATGTCGTCGTCATCGACGACGCCGGGCGGGTGACGGAGGTCCATGCGGCCCACGATTCGGGCAAGGTGGTGAACCCGATAGCGATTCAGGGCCAGATCGAGGGCGGGGTGTTGATGGGCCTGGGGTACGCGCTGACCGAGGATTTCCCGCTGAAGGACTGCGTGCCGCAGGCGAAGTTCGGCACGCTCGGGCTGATGCGGGCGACGGACATCCCGGACATCCACGCGATTTATGTGGAGAAGGAGGAGTTGCTGGGCGTGGCGTACGGGGCGAAGGGGATTGGCGAGATCGCCACCATCCCCACCGCGCCGGCGGCGCAGGGGGCGTATTACGCGCTGGACGGCGTGTTCCGGACCAAGTTCCCGATGGAAAACACCTTCTACCGAAAGCCGAAGTGAATGAAGCGAAACAAGAAGGGCCGCGCCAAAAGCGGGGCGCGGCCGTCGCCTGTTTCCCTGCCGTTGTCCGCGCCGCCGCCGGGGCGGAGGAATACGGTGCTTACCGTTTCCCTGTTGCTGGCGCTGACGGTGATGGTGGCGGCGGTGTTGGCGGCGCTGGAGAACCTGAAGGCGGCGGCGCTGAAGGATTGCCCGACGTGCTATTCCATCCCCGGGCGGGTCGTCCCGGGCGGGGGGCCGCGTCCATGAGGCGCGGCTTGCTTTTTTTCCGGCGCGGAGAGAAACTGCGTCTGTGATTTTTCCCGACCCGGAGGCCGCATGGACAAACTTCGCACCCTGCCCGAACTCGCCGCCGAATGCGAACGCTGGCGCGGCGAGGGCAAAACCATCGTCTGGACCAACGGCTGTTTCGATCTGCTCCACGCCGGCCACGTCCGCGCCCTGGAGACCGCTCGCGGCCTGGGCGACGTCCTGATCGTCGGCCTCAACTCCGACGCGTCGGTGAAGCGTCTGGACAAGGGGGGGAATCGCCCGATCTGCCGTCAGGAGGATCGCGCCGCCGTCCTCTCGGCGCTGGAGGCGGTGACGCGGGTCGTCATCTTCGACGCGCAGCGCTGCGCCGCCGAAATCGACGCCATACGGCCGAATATCTGGACCAAATCCGGCGACTACACCCCCGAATCCCTGGACCCGGAGGAGCGGGCGGCGGTCCAGCGGCATAACGGCAAGATCGTCATCACGCCTCTCGTCCCCGGCTTGTCCACCACGATTCTCGTGAGCAGGATACGCGGGGAGTGAAGCGCGAAAAATAACGGGGGCCGCGCGGGCCGCGCGTCCCCCGGATGTTCCTCTCGCCTTGCCGCGCTACAACGCGCCGTTGGCCTTGTGGATGGCGATGATGTCCTGGACGTTGGCCTTGGTGATGATGATGGGCTTGATCAGGTATTCCTCGGTCGTGATGCTGCCGTCGATCATCCCGAGCGCGATGCGGATGGCGTTCGAGCCCATGTCCACCGCGTCCTGCAGGACCGAGGCCGTCAATTCGCCCGCTTCGATGGAAATGCAGGAATCGCCCAGACCGTCAATCCCGTAAAACTGCATCTTGCCGATGTCCCGGCCGTCGGCCTTGCACGACTCGATGCAGCCGAGCGCCATCCCGTCGTTCATCGCCAGAATCGCGTCGATTTCCGGATAGACCTGGAGCCAGTCGTCCATCAGGCGCATGGCCTTTTCCTTCGCCCAGCCGTCGTTGTTCTTCACGTCCAGAATGCGGATGTCGTCGCGGCCGGCCTTCTTCAGCGCGTCCTGGTAGCCGCGCCAGCGCTCGTCGCTCCCGAGATCCGCCGGCGACGAGAGGATCACGCACACCTGGGCCTTCTGCGGCAGCAGCTCCGCCGCCTTCTCCCCGACGTTGTACCCCAGGAGATAGTTGGACGCGCCGGACGACGAGGACACGCCGTCGCTGCCGCCGGAGAAGTTGGTGATGACCGTGCTCACGCCCTGGCGCTTCGCCTCCTGCAGCATGGCGTCGGTGTTCTGCGCGTGGTGGACCTTGTCGAAAATCAGGGCGTCGTAATCCTCCAGGACGCACTGATCGATCAACTGCTGCGTGTTCGCCGGATCGCCCATGAGATCGAAGACCTTGTACTCCGCGTCGGGGCGGGCCTTCTTCAGGGCGTCGACCGTGGAGTTGCACAGCCAGCTGTAAAACGGATCCGCCATGCTCTTGGCGGAAATCATGATCTTCACCGGCTTTTCCCCCGCCTCCCCGACCCGCGCGAAGGCGGCCAGGCAGACGATTGCGGCGACGGCCGCGAGAAACCGCGAATGCTTTCCGACACTGCTCATGCGACTCTCCTCCCAAGAAATGAGAAACCTGTGGAAAAAACGCGAACGACTTCCAACTGACGCGCCGGCGGCGCGTTCGGAAATGAAATCCGGGCGCGGGCGGAGGATCACGCCCGCTTTTTCACGCGGCGGCTCTTGCTCAGCAGATCCATCGACACCGCGCCGATGATGATGGCGCCCTTCACCACGCTCTGCGCGTAGGACTGGACGCCGGTGAGGTTGAGGATGTTGCCGATCATCCCCATGATGACGGAGCCGATGAACACGCCGGGAGCGGTGCCGATGCCGCCGGTGAAGCTGGTGCCGCCGATGACGGCGGCGGCGATAGCGTCGCCGTGGTAGTTCATCGCCGTGTCCGGCAGGCCGGAGTTCACCCGCGCCATTTGCAGCACCGCCGCGATGCCGGTGAACACTCCGGTGATGATGAAGGTCTTGACGATGGTGCCGCCGACGCTGATGCCGGAGGCGTTGGCGGCGTCGGCGTTGCCGCCGACGGCGTAAATGTCGCGGCCGAGCGTGGTTTTCGCGAGGATGACCCAGCTCACGAGGGCGATGCCGGCGAAGAAGACCACGGGGATGGGGATGGAGCCGATGAAGCCGGAGGACATCTCGCCGTAATCGCCTATCTGGTAGATGGGCTGGCCCTTCGAGTACATGTAGACCGCCCCCCGGGCGATGCTGTCCATCGCCATCGTGGCGATGAACGCGGGCAGCCGCACCTTCGCCACCAGGATGCCGCTGACGGCGCAGCAGACCACCGCCGCCAGAATCGCGGTCGCGAAGGCGATGACGAAGGACTGGGTGGAGAGGTAGGCGCTCACCGAAATCATGCCGGCCAGTGCCACCACCGACCCGAGCGACAGGTCGATGCCGCCGGAGATGATCAGGATCATCTCGGCGAAGGCGAGGATGCCGGTGATGCTCAACTGCCGGAGCACGCTCAACAGGTTTTTCGTGGTCAGGAAATAGGGGCTCAGGAGCGAACACACGGCCATGAGCACGAAAAAGGTGATGTAGATGCCGTAGCGCCTGGCGAAGGCGTTGATGCGGTTCTCCCAGTCGCGTTCTTTCATTTCTTTCCTCCCGTCGACAGCATGACGATCCGCTCCTGCGTCATCTCCTCCCGCGACAGCTCTCCCGTGATGCGGCCGCCGAACATGACGTAGGCCCGGTCGCACATGCCGATGAATTCGGGAAGCTCGGAGGAGATCATGATGATGCCGATGCCGCGGCGGGCAAGCTCGGTCATGAGTTTGTAGATTTCGTATTTCGCCCCGACGTCGATGCCGCGCGTCGGTTCGTCCAGTATGAGCACGGTCGGCTTCGCCATCAGCCATTTCGCCAGCACCACCTTCTGCTGGTTGCCGCCGGAGAGGGTCTGGACCGCCGCGCCCGGCCCGGACGCCTTGACGCGGAGACGCTCGTACTGGAGCCCGACCTCGCGCGTCTCCTCCCCGCCCCGGATGAAGCCGAGGCTGGATATCGTCTTCAGGCTGGCGTAGGAGATGTTTTCGCGGATGCTCCGGCACAGCACCAGGCCGAAGCGGCGGCGATCCTCCGACGCCATCGCGATGCCGTGGCCGACGGCGTCGGCGACGCGGCGGATCGTCACCTCCCTCCCGCGGACGCGGACGACGCCCGAGTCCATCGGCTCAAGGCCGAAAATGGTGCGCGCCGTCTCCGTCCGCCCCGCCCCCATCAGGCCGGCCAGGCCCACGATCTCCCCGGCGCGGACGCTGAGCGAGATGTCCGTCACGCCGCTCCGGGCTGAGGTCATGCCCTCCACCTCCAGCACCGGCTCGCCTATCGGGACAGCCTCCTTGGGGTAGACGGCGCTCAGTTCGCGGCCCACCATCAGCCGCACCAGCGATTCGGGGGTGTACTCCTCCTTCGGGGCGGTCTTGATGTGGCGGCCGTCGCGCATCACCGTGATGTCGTCGGCGATGCGGAAGATCTCGTCCATCTTGTGCGAGATGTAGAGGATGGTGATGCCTCTGGCCTTGAGCTTGTGGATGTTGGCGAAGAGGCGCTCCACCTCGGCGCTGGACAGGGCCGAGGTCGGCTCGTCCATGATCAGGATGTCCACCGCGTTGGCGGTGATGGCGCGGGTGATTTCGAGGAGCTGGATGTCGGAGACGCTCAGTTCGCGCATACTGCGCGTGAGATCGTAGTCCAGGCCCTCGGCCTTGAGAATCGCGGCCGCGCCGGCGCTCACCGCCTTCCAGTCGATGAGGCCCCAGCGCCTGGGTTCGCGGCAGAGCATGAGGTATTTCTCCACCGAGAAGTCGGGGAAATACTGGAGTTCCTGGTATATCATCGCGATGCCGGCCCGCTCCGCGTCCAGCGAGCTCGAAAACGCCGTCTCCCGGCCGTTCACCAGCACCCTGCCGCCGCTTTGCCGGAGAGAGCCGTTGAGGATTTTCATCAACGTCGATTTCCCGGCGCCGTTCTCGCCCATCATCACGTGGACCGCGCCGCGCCTGACGTCGAAAGACACGTCGTCCAGCGCCTGCACGCCGGGGAACAGCATGGAGACGTTTTCAAACCTGATTTTTCGCGCGTCCCGCGCCGTATCGGCCGTCATGCCGGTGATTCTCCGGAAAGGTGGAAGACATGGACGCCCGAACCGACGTCCACCCGCAGGGAGTCGCCTTCCGGGACCGCGGCGAGGGCCCGGCCGTTCAGCGTCAGCCGCGCCGCCGCCGCCGGGCGTCCGCGCAGGGGAATGCGGACGCTGCCGCGGCAGTTGAACGGGATCGTCGCCTCAAGCGTGAACGAGCCGTCTTCCCCGACGCTCCAGGCGCTGCGGACGACGCCCCTGATGCTCGCCACCGTCGCCGACAGGCGGCGCATCCCCCGGGGAACGATCGGCTTGATGACGATGGCGGCGAAGCCGGGGGCCGACGCGTCCGGCTGGATGCCGGCAAGGTGTTTGTGGAAGGAGACGCCGACCGATCCGTTCATCGGGTGGTTGTGCGAGGCCATTTCCGTGAGCGGGCCGCCGGTGATGTGCTCCCAGCGCTCCCAGATGGTCGTGGCGCCGTTGGCTATCATGTAGCCCCAGCTCGGGTACGCCGTCCGCGTCAGGAGCGAGAAGGCCAGATCCTCGAAACCGTTCTGGAGCAGCACCTCGATGATGTAGCGCGTGCACAGGTTGCCCGTGGTGAGGCTGCCGCCGTCCCGGGATCTGATGTCGGCGACGAGGTTCTGGAGGATGGCGTCGCGATCCCCGGGGTTCTCCATCCCCAGGTAGAGCGGCAGGGTGTTGCTGCCCTGGCTGTTGGCGGCGAAGCATTTTTTGTCCGCGTCGAAGTATTCGCGCAGAACCGACCGGCGGATCGTCTCCGCCTCTTCCCGGTACATGGCGGCGTCGCCGTCCCGGCCGAGCACGCCCGCCATCGCCGCCATCAGCAGGCAGTCGTAATGGAAGTAGCAGGAGCCGATGAGCCGGGTGGGCGTGATCGCCGACACCGCGCCCGCGCCGATGCTCTCCGGATTCGCGCCGCCGAGGGGGCCGGCCCAATCGCCCATCTGGGAGTATTTGACGACGCCCCCGTCCGAGTTCCGCTTCAGGTAGCCTATCCACTTCGCCATCGCGTCGTAATTTTCCTCGATGACCTGTTTGTCGCCGTAGTGCAGGTACAGGTTCCACGGGATGAGGAGGAAGGAGGAGCTGACCGGATCCGCCGGCCGGAGGCCGTAGCGGAGGAACGGCGCGGTGTCCGTGATCGCGCCCGTCGTCCGGCCCTGGGCGTCCCTGATGTCGCGGAGCCATTTGGCGTAGAGCTGGGGGAGGCGGAAGTTGTAGAGGGCGCATTCGTTCCGTACGGTCATGTCGTTCAGCCAGCCCAGCCGTTCGTCGCGCTGCGGGCAGTCGGTGGGCAGGCCGTGGAGGTTGGCCGCCTCCGTCCACTGGATGTTGTTGTACAACTGGTTGAGAAGCGCGTTGTCGCAGTCGAAGCCGCCTATCCTCTCCACCGCCGAACGGACGACGCAGCCCAGGAACATGTCCGGCGACGGCGTTCCCCGGAGTCCCCACACCTGCATGTAGCGGAAGCCGTGGTAGGTGAAGCTGGGTTCGTACGTCTCCCGGCCGCCGCCTTTCAGGGTGTAGGCGTCGGTGGCGCGCGCCAGCCTGAGGTTTTCCTGGTTGACCGAGTGATCCGGGTGTTCCAGCTCGGCGAACTTCATGGTGACGGTATCGCCCGCCTGGCCGTCCACGGTCAGGCGCACCCAGCCCGCGAAATTCTGGCCGAAATCGACGCCGTAGCTGCCGTCGCCGACAGCGTGGACAGCGACGGGGCGGAGCGTGTCGACCACCTTGATCGGCTCCAGCGTCTGGGCGCGGTATGCGCCGCCGGGTGGTTCGCGCTCCACCGGGTCCGCCCAGGCGACGCCGGGAGGGCTGTCCGCCTCGCGGTGGCCGGGGCGGTCCCAGCCCGGCATTTCCCGGCGCGCGTCGTAGGTCTCGCCGTTGTAGATGCCGTTGTAGGTGATGGGGCCGTCCGTTGTGTAGCGCCATTCGTTCAGCCCCGAGAGCAGCCACTCCCGGGAGCCGTCGCGACGCATGAGAAGAATCTGCATGGAGAAGGTGTTTTCCCCGCCGCCGACGCGGTCCTCGCTCATGCGGAGATTGTGCCAGCCGTTGCCGGTGGCGAGGCCGAGGGCGTTGTCGCCGGGCCGGAGGGCGGGGGTGATGTCGTAGGTCGAGTAGAGGATGGTTTTGGCGCAGTCGGTCCAGGCGTTGTTGAGCACGGCGTCGCCGATTTTCTCGCCGTTGACCGAGAGGATATGGTAGTTGGGGCTGGCCACGAACGCCACCGCCCTCTCCGGGACCTGCTCCAGCCGCAGTTCCCTGCGGTACCAGAAGGCGTGCCTCTCCACCGAGGGGCCGCCTATCCACAGCGCGCGCCAGGCGGCGTCCGGCCCCATCAGCCCGGTGGTGAAGGAGTGTTCCGCGCTTTTCACCTCGCGGCCGGCATTGGTCGTCAGTTCCACCGTGTAGCGGTAGCAGCGGCCGGTGGCCAGGGGCTGGCCGGCGTAGGGGATGTTGACCGTATCGGCTGCATCGACCCATCCCGTGTCCCAGGCGAGGCCGCGCTCCGCCGCCGGGTCGTCGGCCGCGTCGCGTACGCGTATTCTGTAGCGGGTTTGCGCACAGCCGGCGTCGGTGCAGTCGTAAATCCATGAGAAGCGGGGCGTCGGCGTGTCCAGGCCGACGGGGTGGGACAGGTATTCACAGAATGCGCGCAGGGCGGAATCGCTCATCCACAAGTCTCCGTAGGTAGGGTCTGTAAGGGCAGTGGGTCGGGAAAGAAGGGGCTAGAGGCCGGAGCCGCGTGTTGCTGAATCGTTTCATCACAGTATAATTTGGGAAAAATTCATGTCAAATGATTTTTCAACTGCTTTTCCGTACAATGAGTTCCGGGGAGAACAGGACATCGTCGGTGTGCACGGTTTTGGCGGCGATCATGGCCATGATCTTGGCGCAGGCGGTGCGGCCCAGCTCCAGCGCCGGCTGGCGGATGGTGGTCAGGGGGATGGGCATCAGGCGGGAGAAGGCGAGATCGTCGTAGCCCACCACCGCCAGATCGCCCGGGATGGCGATCCCCCGTTCTATGGCGAACTGGATGACGCCGTAGGCCATCAAGTCGTTGCAGGCGAAAATGGCGGTGACGTGCTTGTCGACGAGGCGTGCGGCGCCGAGCAGGCCGGATTCAAGGCGGAAGTCGCCCTCTTCCACCAGGGACGGGTCGAACCTCATCCCCGCTTCCCGCAGCGCCCGGATATAGCCGTGGAGGCGGTTGTGCGGCCGGCCCATAGGCCCCGGGATGACGCCTATGCGGGTGTGGCCGCGCTCTATCAGGTGGCGCGTCGCGAGGCAGCCCCCGAGTTCGTTTTCGACCTCGACATCGGGCGCGGCGAGGCCGGCATACGGTTTCCCGACAAAAATCACCGGTCTTCCCTGCCGGTGCAGGCGTTCGACCAGGGCGCTGACGTCGCGCTCTTCGTCGTGGGCGGAAATGGCGAGAAGCAGCCCGTCTATGCCGCTGTCGTCGAGGCGTTCCACGCAGTCCGAGGCTTTTCGGCGGATGACGGTGTAGGTGTTGGCGAGCAGCGTGCTGTAGCCGTTCCGCTCCGCCTCCACTTCCGCGCCTTTGGCCAATTCGGCGTAAAAGGTGTTGGAAATGTCGTCTACGACGATGCCGATGCGCATCGTCCGCCGCGTGATCAACCCCACGGCCATGCGGTTCGGCTTATAGTGGAGGTCTTGGGCGATGGCGAGGATTTTCCGCCGCGTCGCCTCCGGTATCCGGTGCGGCCGGTTGTTCAGCACCATCGACACCGTGGAGACGGAAAAGCCGGTATGTTTCGCGATGTCCTTCAGCGTGACGCCCACAGAGGAGTGCTCCCTACCCGCTTCGGCGGTTTCGTTATGGATGCATGGGACAGAGGGGTGAAGGAGGCGCCGGAGATCTCGCTCATGCGTTTGCCTTTCTCCGAAAAAGCGATGCCGGCGCCGGCGTCATCGCCGTTGCCGTCTGTATTTCCTTATTATCGGATAGTTGCGTATATTCTTGAAGGCAAAACGCTTGGGCAGGTGTTTTCCCAATGCGCCGCGCCGCGCAGAAGAAAACCCCCCTTTTCCGCACGGGGCGGAAAGGGGGGGGAGGCAAGGTTTTGGATCGCAGCGTTTCATGCTTGCGGCGTGGCGGCTGTTTCCTTTCGGGTTTGCCCCAGACGCCGCATCGCGCTGGCAAGGAGCTTCTCCTGTTCGGCCCGGTACTCCTCCAACGGCATTTCAACCCACCTGTCGCGAATAGCGCGGATTTCCTCAAGACCGAACGTATTCATCGGGGTGCTTTTTGGGAGATTCACCGGGTTATCCTCCAAGCAGAACTGACGGCGAGAGTATGCGAAGCGGTTTCAGTCTTTCGAGCAGATTGACCGAGTCGACCGCGGTCATTGCCTTGACATTGACAATATGGGCAAAATTCCACGATACTATCGCGTCGCAACCCGCCAGAGCCGCCAGCGCAATATGCCTCGCATCGATCCCGCTTTTTCTGGGCAGTCCGCCAATGCGGATATATTCGGTTGCCAATCGTTCCGATTCGTCGGTTTCCGCAACCAGGTCGTAGCGCACCGTTTTCAACTCGTCAGTCATGAACGTTCTTTTTGGTTCGGGACATTGTTCCAGTTCCGCTATGACAGGAGTACCCACGACGATTTGGTACTTGTCTGCTCGCAAATCCTCCCAGAGCAACAACGTCTCCTGCATACGATCCGGGCGATCAGGCGCGTCGAGATGGCTGATGACGGATGTTTCAACATATACCCGCAGTTTTTTTCCCATAGAGGTCCTTCATGACCCGCCGCCGCTGTTTCCGGTCACGCCGCGCCGATCAACTTCTTCCCAACTTCCACCGCCGTCGCCGCGTCCGGGGTATACGCGCTCGCGCCGATCTCTTCGCAAAACGCCTGCGTCACCGGCGCTCCGCCGATCATCACTTTCGCCGGCGAATTCGCCACCTTCAGCGCCTCCACGCAATCCCGCATACTGGGCATGGTCGTCGTCAGGAGAGCCGAAAGTCCCACGATGCACGCCTTGTTTTCCAATGCCGCGCTCACAAACCGCTCCGGCGGGACATCCGTCCCCAAGTCAACCACCTTGAAGCCCGCGCCCTTGAACATCATGCACACCAGATTCTTCCCGATGTCGTGCAAATCCCCCTTCACCGTCCCTATCACCACCGTCCCCAGCGGCTCCACCCCCGCCTTCACCATCGCCGGTTCCAAAACCGCCATCCCCTTGTTCATCGCCCGCGCGGCGATAAGCACCTCGGGAACATAGACCTGGTTGTTTTTAAACTTCTCGCCGATCACCCCCATGCCGGCGATCAACCCCTTCTCAAGGATGTCCCGCACCGGCATACCTTCGGCCAACGCCTCGGTAACCAGTTTCTCCACTTCCTTCGCTTTGCCCTTCTGCAACTTTTCACTGATCAGATCGAGGTCGGCCATTGGGGATTCCCCTTCTTTTTTGACGATGCCCAAGAAAACACTCCCGGCGACGGCCGCGCTCGGGCCGTCACCCCTTTCTATAGGTTAGTATAAGAGACGAAACTGGGCGCCGCTATGATTATAACGGCATTTTCTGGTAATTTCATGCTGTCAACAGCGCCGATCCGGCATTGCCTCGTCTTCGGTATAAGTTGTTTTTTTATTGCCTCTTCCCTGGCGTTTGTGCATAATGCACGGTGATTGTTGTTGGATTTCGGCTTTCCGGGTGTCTGTTGATAAGGTTGAGAAAATGAAAACAATGATGAAAGCAGCAGTTGCCGTCGCGTTCGTGGCGGCGTTCGTGGTTGCCGCCGGTTCCGTGTCGGCCCAGGAAACGGTCAACGCGCAGACTCCGGTTCCGCAACAGCAGACCATCAGCACCGAGGAAGCGTTTACCCTCATGGCAGGCGAGGCGGAGAAGGGCAATGCCAACGCCATGCTGACTCTTGGCACCATGTATGAGCGCGGCATCGGCACGCCGCGCAACTTCACCAAGGCGCTTGAATGGTATGGTAAGGCTTCTGCCGCCGGGCTTGCCGAGGGGTATTACAATGTGGGCGTCTGTTATGAGATTGGGATGGGGACGGCGGTGGATCAGGCGAGGGCGTTCACCAACTTCGAGAAGTCGGCGGAGCTTGGGTTGAGTCAGGGGTTGTACAAGTTGGCGTCGGTGTATTTCACGGGTGTGGGCACGGAGAAGAACGAGCCGTGGGGGGTTGAGTTGCTGGGTCGTGCCGCTGCCGCCGGGCATTCGCAGGCGTCGAATGATTTGGGTGTAGTGGCGTTTGAGGGGAATTATGGGCAGCCGAAGGACATGAACCGGGCGTTTGAGTATTTTACGCGTGCGGCGGAGTTGGGCAATGCCGAGGCGATGAAGAATTTGGCCGTGTTTTTCCGTGATGGTCTTGGGAGGCCGGCGGATCCGGCGCAGGAGTTGAAGTGGTATGCGTTGGCGCGTTTGGCCGGGTATCCTGCGGCGCCGCTCAATGCCGCCATTGAGAAGGTGAAGGGGTTGATGACGGAGGAGCAGGTGCAGCAGGTGGAGAGTGAGGCGCAGGCGTGGGTTCAGGCGTTCCAGCAGCGGAATGCCGCTGCGCAGCAGCAGGCGCAGCCGCAGCAGTAGGAGCGCGTGGAGAAAAGTGAAGAAGAGAGAGAGGCGCTCCCTGGATGGTGGGGAGCGTCTTTTTTTGTGTATGGGAAGCGTATCAATGGCTCTCAGCGAAGCCCGGGCGGCGTCCCCTGCGCGTTGCAACCGAGCACGAGAGTGTGAAAGGGTGTCCGGCACGGACCGCCGGGGTCCGGGGGCGGCGTTAGCCCCCGGAATCCTTAAATCAATAAAAAAGTCAAATAATTCTGCTGCTGTCCTTCCCCGATGGCGAACGGCCGGACGGGGAACGCCTCCGCGAGATCGCGGCGGCTGCCGCCAAGGCGCTCGGCTACGGCGAACACCAGCGGATCGCCGTCGTCCACGACGACACCGACAATCTGCACATGCACCTCATCATCAACAAAATCCATCCCCGGCGCCATGCCATCCACACGCCCCGGTATGATTT
>QMCE01002713.1_pt1 | contig 15967 bp, 12 predicted proteins | sample 1821851 | NCBI WGS metagenome assembly QMCE01 (sample SAMN09453174, study PRJNA476694) | Termite gut metagenome, whole genome shotgun sequencing project. | isolation source: worker | host: Odontotermes sp. | place: South Africa:Pretoria | collected 2016-01-28
TCCGGCTCGGCCCGCAGCACCGGCTCCAGCGGGAACTCGTGCGAAAGGTTTGAGGACAAAAAGCAGGGCACGCCGGCGGCGCGCGTGAGGGAGATAAACTCCGGCAGGCCGGGATGCAAAAATGGCTCGCCCCAACTGTACAGCCCGATGTGGGCCACGTTCGGGGTGATTTTGAGGATGTGGGCCAGCATCCGCTTGTAGCGTTCGGCGGTCATTTTCTCGGTGCAGGGCTTGCCGGGGTAGTTGCCTTGCGCGCAGGAGGGGCATTTGAGGTTGCACAGGCGGGTGACGTCCAGCTCGTAAATGGGCCCGAGGATGTCGTAGGCGGAAACCCTGTCCGCCTCGGCGAAGCCATGCCGGGAGAGCTCTTCGGCTATCTGTTCCTCGTACTGGCGGGCAGCGATAACCACAAAGGCGTTTTCGGCGCTGTGCAGCCTGAAAAATTCTTCGGGGCCTAGCACCTCAAGGCCCATCAGGGGCTTTGCGCGGCGGGCGGGGTCAAGGTCGATAAATCCGCCGAGGGCGCCTATGCCGCTGCGGACGATGTAGGCCCCGGCGCTGCGGCCCGTCACCTTCGCGCCCCACACCCAGAACTCCCGCCCCTTCGCGGCCCCCCGCAGGGCGGCGGCGTTCGTTTCAGGCTTCATCGCCGGGTTCCTCCTCGTTTTCTTCCTCAAAATTGATGCGTTCCTTCTCCACCACCAGCGGCCTTTTCTTCACATATTCGAAAATTTGCAGGATGTACTCCCCCAAAAGGCCGATGAACAAGAGCAACACGGACATGAAGCAGAAAAAGCCGATGACCAGCGGCGCCATGCCGCCGGGGAACCACTCCCAGTACATCAGCTTCAGCACCAAATACACAACGGCCACCGCGAAGCTGAGGCCCGAGAGCACCATGCCCAAAAGCGTGGCCACCCGCAGCGGCACCTTTGAAAAAGACGTGATGGCCCCGATGCCGGTGTCGAACAGTTTCAGAAAGGTGTAGGAGCTTTTGCCGTGCTTGCGCTTGTCTTGCGTGTAGGGCACCACGGCGTGCTCAAAGCCCACCTCGCTTACCAGCCCGCGCAGGTAGGGCGGCGGCCAGGCCTGCATGCGCAGCACGCGGGCGGCGGCTTTGTCGTAAAGGCCAAAGCTGGAATAGTTCTCCACCATCTCCACCTCTGAAACGGAACGAATAAGCCGGTAATAGCCCTTGCGCACCAGGTGCATCAGGGGGTTCGTGCGGCTTTTGCCCTTCACCCCCAGCACCACCTTATAGCCCTCTTCCCACTTTTGCAGGAATTCCGCAATGGTCTCGGGCGGGTCCTGCAAGTCGCTCACCATGGTGATAACGCAATCTCCCCTGGCCGCGCCCAGGCGGAAGAGGTAATAACCGCTGCGATCCGGCCCGAAGTTCCGGGCGTTGAGAATCACTTTGAATCGCTTGTCCTTCTCCGCAATGGCGCGCAGCACGTCGGCGGTGTGGTCGGTAGAGCCGTTGTCCGCCAGCACGCACTCGAAGTCGTACCGGGGAAACTTATCCATCACGGCAACGAGGCGGTCGTATAGCTCCCAAAGGTTCTGCTCCTCGTTGAAGCAGGAGGAAACAATGCTCACCTTCTTTTTTTCCGCCATGGGTTCTCCCCCTTTGCTTACATAAGCTATGTACTTAAACTCGCCGGGTCTATTTCGTGCAGATGCCGCCTGTAGTGCGCCAGCATGGCCGCTATGCCCTCGGCCAGGGGCGTAAAGGCGATGCCGCTTTCCCCGGCCAGGCGGCTGTTGTCTCCCACATAATCGGGGGCGGCCTCATCGCTCAATATCTTCACGGGGGCGGCCGCGCCGCTTTGGGTGCGCACCATCCCGGCCACCTCGCTCAAGGCCCGGCCCTGCCCGCAGGATAAATTATAGTCCGCGTGGGCGGGGTTTGCTTCCAGCGCCCAACGCACCGCTTTGGCAATGTCCTCAATGTACACAAAGTCGAAGCGGCAGTCTCGCCGAAGCGTGAGCGGCAGGCCCAAAAGCGCCTTGCAGCACAGGCCAGAGATAAAGCGCGCGCGCCAGTTTTCCCTGGGGCCGTAGCCGGAAAAAAGCCGCAGGTTTATGATGTTCTCGCTCGCGCGGGCGTATTCGTTCATCACATACTTGCCAAAGCCGTAGGCGTCGGCGGGCACAAAGGCGCCAATTTCTTCCTCGCGCACGCCGTTCAGGCTGCGGCGCTTGTCGTACTCGGCGCCGCTGCCGAAATAGACCATGCGGCCGTAAAGTTCCCGGCAATCAGCCAGGGCGAAGAACATACGCAAATCGGCCTCAAGCTCGCCCCCGGCCCCCTGCCCGTGCACGGCGCAGTGCAGCACGGCGTCCACGGGGTTTTTGCGCAGCCAGGCCCGCAGGGCCGCCGCGTCGGTCAAATCCAGCTCGGCGCGGCCCGGCGCAAAAATCTCGTAATCGCCCGCCAGGCGTTCAGCCAGGCTGCCCCCCACAAAGCTGCGCGGGGACGCGCCGGTGATGAGCAGCCGCTTCATGCTAGGCGTCCTCCCAGCGGGGCATGCAGGCGTCCTTTTCGGGCTCGTCGAGGTAGGGCCACATATCTTCCAGCGCGGCGGTGGCCATGCCGCCGCCGGGCAGCCGGCGAGAGAGAGCGCGCGGCTGCATCACCTGGTCGGGAGACATGCGCACGGCGCACAGGCAGGGCCCCTCGGCGGCAAACATGGCGTCTATCACGCCGTCTATCTTGCTGTGTTTATCAATGTGGAAGGTGGGCAGGCCGTAGGCGGCGGCCACTTTCGCGGTGTCCGGCAGGGTGTAGCCGCTTTGGGCGTCGCTGGCCACAAAGTGGCCGCCGAACATATTTTTCTGCATATTGCGAATGGAGACGTAGCCGCCGTTCTCCCACACGAATATCTTCACCGGCAGCGCAAGGCGGTGCAGGGTTTCAAGCTCCTGAATGTTCAGCTGGAACGCGCCGTCGCCGTTCAGCAGCACCGTGCGCTTCTTGCCGCCCGCCAGGCAGGCGCCAATGGAATAGGGCAGGCCGAAGCCCATGGAGCCGAGGCCCGCCGCGTTCTTTATCTTCTGGCCGGGCTTGGCCCGGAACGCCTGATAGGTTATCTCCCCCGCCGCCGCGCTGCTCTCCGGCACCAAGATATCACCCTCGGCCATTTTGGCGGCCAGATGCCGCAAAAACACGTAGGCGTTCACATATTCGCCGTCTTCCTCGGAAATACCGGCCCCCACGGGGTAGCTTTCCCGCATGCGGCGGCAATAAGCCAGCCACTCGGCGGCGGGCCGCGCTTTCAGCTTGGCCAGCGCCGGCACAAAGCGCGCCAGCGAACAAACCACGGCCTCTTTATCAAAGCCGAGCTTGTTTATTTCATTTACGTCGATGTCCACCACGAACTTTTTCGCCCTTGGGGCAAAATTCTGCTGGTTGAAGGCTGTGATGCTGGGGTCGAGCCTGCTGCCCAGCACCAGCAGAAGGTCGCAGTTTTGCAGGATGAAATTTGCGTAGCGGTGACCCATGCCGCCCGGGCAGCCGAAAAAGAGCGGGTGCTCCGCCGGCAAAAAGTCCAGCATTTTCCAGGTGCACAGCACGGGCACTTCATTGGCCTCGGCCCACGCGCGCAGCGCATCGCACTGCCCCGCGGCCCACAGGCCGTTGCCGGCCAGAATCAAGGGCCGCCGCGCGGCCTTTAGCGCGGCCCCCAGCGCCGAAACGTCCGGCTCGCCCGCGGCCTCGGCCTCGGGCACGAAGGGCCTTTGGCTGCCTGGGTCTATGTCGGCGTCCTGCACGTCCAGCGGGATGGACAGCCACACCGGCCCCTTGCGGCCGCTCGTGGCCTCGTGCCAGGCGCGTTCGAGGTGATAGCGCGCCTCCTCGGGCGCGTCCAGCTCGTGGGCGTACTTCGTGATGGGCGCCACGATGGACACGATGTCCACCTCTTGCGAGCCCATCTGCCGCAGGCCGCGGCCCTTCATGGAATCCGCCCGCTTGCACTGGCCGGAGAGGAAGATGACGGGGGTGGAGTCTATCCACGCGGCGGCCACGCCCGTAACGGCATTGGTGGCGCCGGGGCCGCTGGTTACCAGCGCCACGCCGGGCGCGCCCGTGTGCTGGCCCCAGGCCTCGGCGGCAATGGCGGCGGCCTGTTCGTGCTGCACCACCACATAGTCAAGTTTATCGCTTTTGCCCAGCGCGTCGCACAGGTGCATGGCGCCGCCGCCCGGCAGCATGAACACCGTGCGCACACCCCTTGCGGCCAGCCAATCGAATAGATAGTCCGCTGCTCTCATACTCGCATCACTTCTGGTCCCAGGCCTCCAATATCCGAATAATTTCCCAAATGCCGCCCTGGCCCGCCGGGCGCGTGAGCACCACATCGGCCAATTCTATCACGTCGCGGATGGCGTCTGCCGGGCAAATGCCAAGGCCCGCCCAGCGCACGGGTTCGCGGTCGTACTTGCCGTCGCCCACATAGCACACGGCCTTGGGCGAAAGGCCGTTTTGGGCCGCGTAGGCTTCCAGCTCGGGCAGCTTCTTCTTGCAGCCCTTTACAAACCAGTCCCAGGGGATGCGCTTCTCGAAATAATCGGCCATGGGCGTGGCTTCGCCCGTGATGGCCGCAATTTTATAGCCGCGTTTGCGTATCTCAAACACGGCGTCTATGTCTTTCAGGTTGATGCGCTTTTGCTCCTGGCCGAAAGCGTCCACATAAAGGCAGCCGTCGGTGAGCACGCCGTCGATGTCGAACACCACGAGTTCAATCATGGGGCGGGCCTCAGCTTGTTGCGCACGGCGCATTCGGCGGGGGTGAGGTTGCGGCTGCCATCGCCCATCACCTTGAGGGCGCGGTGATAGTCGTTCACCAGTTGCTTCAGCTCCTCCGGTTCCAGCGAGGCCGCTTGATCCGAGCCGTACATCTCGCGGTCCAGCGTGATGTGCCGCTCCACGGCTACGGCTCCTAGAATGAAGGCCATCATGGACACGAAAATGCCCTGCTCGTGCCCGCTGTAGCCAACGGGGCAGGAATACCGCTCCCGCAGCACGGCCATCATGCGCAGGTTGGCGTCCTCCTCGGGCATGGGGTAGGTGCTGTTGGTGTGCATCAGGGTGTAGGGCACGCCGCTGAAAAAGGACAGCGCGGTGTCTATTTCTTCCCAGGTGCTCATGCCGGTGGAGATATAGGTGGGCTTGCCCTCCTCGGCAATCAGTTCCAGCAGGTCGTTGTTCGTCAGCATGGCCGAGGCCACCTTGTTGTATTCAAGGTCGAACTGGCGCAGGAAAAGCTGAGCGTCGGTGTCCCAGGCGGAGGCGAACCAGCCGATGCCCTTCTTGCGGCAGTAGGCGTCTATGGCCTCATACTCCGCCTGGCCGAATTCGAGGGCCATTTTCTGGTCTCGCTGGGTGCTGCCCCAGGGGCTTTGGCGGGGCGAATCCAAAAATTCCCTGGTATACACCTTTTCCACCGTGCGTTTTTGGAACTTTACCAGCCCGCAGCCGGCGTGGGCCGCCGCGTCTATCAGCTTTTTGGCAATGTCCAAATCCCCGTTGTGGTTAATGCCTATCTCTGCAATGACCATTTCGCACCCCTCCGTGTGGCGCGGGCTTCCGTCCCCGCGCAAAATAGGGGCACTCGCCCCGCCCGTATCCTCATGATTCTAGCATACCAGACATTTTTTTACAAGAAACGCCCATGCTTTTTTACCGGATGCCTTGCTTGACTTTGCACACAACAAGGCGTATACTTTATTTCAAATTTTTTAACTATCTATCATCTTATCATTCGCAGCTTTGGTAAGCGATGGACAACCTCGTATCCTGTCATCCTGAGCGAAGCGAAGGATCTTTCCCTCCGTATAGCCATATGTTGCCCGGCTCAAAGATTCTTCGCTTCGCTCAGAATGACAATAAATCGTCAAATCATCGCTTGCTCGGCGGGGAGGGAGGCAGCCGCGTGCTGGAAAAGAAGTTCGAGCAGTTGTACCTGTGGTTCCGCGCCAATTACTACAGGCGCATGGTGCAGGAAATAGGCACCCGCAAGGGCAGCCTTTCGGCCACCGAAAGCTACTGCGCCGAAATCATCTACCTGCTGTGCCAGCCCACCGCCACCGAGTTCGCCCGTTTTTTGAACATCAGCGTGCCCAACGCCAACTATAAAATAAACGCCCTGGTGGAAAAAGGCTATGTGCTGCGCCAGCCCTCCAGCAAAGACCGTCGCGAAAGCCTCTTGGTGACAACAGACAAATTCCGCCGCTACTACGAGCTGAACCACAAGGACACCGCCCGCCTCATCCGGCGCATCCGCCGCGCCTTTACGCCCGAGGAGGAGGCCCAGCTGGACGACGTGAACCCGATGCGCCAAACCCGCGAACCTCAACCCCGCAAGATGACAAAGAGTAAGGGAAACCCCATGATACATATTATCACAGACACTGGCTCCGACCTCACCCTGGCCCAGGCCGCCGCAATGGACGTGGAACTGGTGCCCATGAGCGTCAGCTTCGGCGAACACCCCTACGACCAATTGGCCGACGAGCATTTCAGCCTGTTTTACAAGCAACTGACGGAGGAAAAGGCCCTGCCCGTTACCAGCCAGCCCTCCCCCGGCGATTTCCTGGCCCGCTTTCTGCCAGCGGTGGAGGCCGGGGATTCCGTGGTGGCCATACTGCTTTCCAGCCGGCTTTCCGGCACGATGCAAAGCGCCCTCATCGCGCGCGAAATGGCCGATTCCAGCAACATCTACATCATCGATTCCCAGCAGGCCGCCGTTGGCCAGCGCCTTTTGGTGGAGCACGCCGTGGCGCTGCGGGCCAAGGGCCTTACCGCCTCGGAGATAGCCGCCGTCGTGACTGAAATGTCTGGCCGGGTGCGCCTGTACGCCGCGCTGGACACGCTGAAATACCTGCGCAAGGGCGGGCGCATCCCCCGCAGCACCGAGGTGCTGGGCACGGCCCTCGGCATCAAGCCCATCATCCAGCTCGCGGCCGGGCCCATTGTGATGGCGGGCAAGGCGCGGGGCCACGCCGGGGCCGTCACCTCGCTGGTGAAGCTGGTGGAGCAGCACCGCAACTTCGACCCTCTGACCCCGGTGTACTTCGCCTACACCGCCTCCGAGGCCATGGGCGGCAACTTCCGCAAGCTGGCCTGCGCCCATTTCAAGCTGAAAAACACCGTCATCTACCCGGTGGGGGCCACCATTGGCACCCACATCGGCCCGGGAGCCATCGCCTTGGCCTATCTTGAGCGCCCCGACGCCTTTGAGCAGGACGGCGAGGCCAAAACGGAGGAATAACGCTGAAACCGGACACCATTTTATTCGATTTGGACGGTACGCTGCTGCCCATGGATATGCCGGCCTTTCTTGAATGCTACATGGGCCTCTTAGGGCAGTTTTGCGAGAAGCTGGGCTTTGCCCCCAAGGCCACTGTGGACGCCGTGTGGAAGGGCACCGGCGCCATGGTGCGCAACACGGGCGGCGTTACCAACGAGGAATGCTTTTGGGCGGCCTTTTCCGCCGCCCTCGGCCCGCGCGTTTTGTCGCTAAAAGACGAGTTTGAGCACTTCTACGTCACCGACTTTCACAAGGCGCGCGCGGCCTGCGGGCCAAACCCGCTGGCTGCGCCCCTGGTGCGCAGGCTGCGGCGTGCGGGCCTGCGCGTGGTGCTGGCCACCAACCCCTTGTTTCCCCTTTCCGCCGTGCGCAGCCGCCTGGCCTGGCTGGGGCTGAACACGGAGGACTTCGACCACGTGACCAGCTATGAAAACAGCCGCTACAGCAAGCCGAACCCGGCATATTTCCACGAAGTGCTGACAAACACCGGAGCCAAGGCCGAATACAGCCTGATGGTGGGCAACGACGTGGACGACGACGGCGCCGCCGAAAAGGCCGGCATCGGCCTTTACCTCGTCACCGACTGCCTCGTCAACGCCTCCGGGGCCGAACTGTCCCGCTGGAAAAGCGGCAGCTTTGAAGAATTGGATGCGTATTTGAATTTTTAGTTGCCAGGGCAAGGTTTGTACAAACGTACCTCATGTGTTTTCGTAAGGGACGCCCCCTTGGGCGTCCCTTTTTGGCGCTCTGATATCGGGTGCGGGCAACCGGGGACAGTCGCCCCTACGAAGGGCACATGGGGCTTCCTTTCCGAATGACATACTGTTTTCACAAACCCCATCCCTTTGCATAGTCCCCCTCCGCGCCTTCGCCCTGCGCACCTCAGTGCCGTATCATCAAAATTATGCGCCCATCGCAGCCTTTTATGCTTTATCCTGCCGGAACAAAAAGGCACTGAATCGGGCCGAAGGGCGCTTTTCCGGGGGCTTTAGCCGCCATTCTTCAAATAGCCCATAAAAGCGACGCGAAAAACTGCCCCGCCTTCGCGTGTATGTGACAACTGCTTCATCATATAATTGGCAGTGTCCCCCCGCTGAGTTTTGGAAAGCCCGGTGCATTAATTTTCACCACATTTTGGGGGGAGGAGGCGCCATGTTGCGGACTGAACCCGTGAATATTATGTTCGTAGGCGCGTACCCGCCCAGCAGCCTGCCCTGTGCCAACCACAACCGCAACACCGTGCGCAGCCTTGCCGGCGGCGGCCGCATGATACCCAAGGTATGCGCCGTGTGCCCGCAGCCGCGCTACGATTTTGATGACGTTGTTGTAGACCAGTTCAAGCAAAACAGCCGTTTCGCCCACATCGGCGCGGCGCAGCGCATGAACGAGTCCCACGCCGATTTGATGGTGCTCAGCTACGAGCACAATGTGTTCGGCGGCCAGCACGGCGAATACCTGCTGGATTTGCTGGAACGCCTGGAACGCCCCTATGTGGTGGATTGCCACCACGCCGCCCAGCACCCCCACCCCGAGCAAAAACAAGTGCTGTCGGACGTGTGTTACTACAGCGCCGGTGTGGTGGCGCCGGGCCAATATGCCGCCAAGGTGCTGGCCGAGGTGTACGAGGTGCCCGCCGGCAAGCTGCACGTTGTGCCCCATGGTGTACCCCAAAGCCCCACTGGGGAACGCGAGGCGCTGAAAGCCTCCGCCGGGCTTTCCGGGCAGTTTGTGGCCAGCAGCTTTGGATATATCTGCCCCGCCAAAGGGCTGGAATATGCAATAAAAGCCGTTGCCGAGCTGAAGCGCGAGTATCCGAACATCGCCTACCTGGTGGTGGGGGAAGGCCGCCCCGGCGGCAAGCGCGAGCGGGATGAAAACTACCGCGCAGGCCTGAAAGCCCTGGCCGCCGAGCTGGGAGTGGAGCGCCAGGTGCGCTTTGCCGGCCTGCCCGCCAATACCGCCGACCTTTTGAACTGCCTGGCCATGAGCGACGTATACCTGACCCCCTACATCTGCGAGGATGCGGGGGTAAGCCACACCTTGGGCTGTGCCGTGGGGCGGGGCCGCGTGGTGATATCCACCCCCTTCCCCTACGCGCGGGAGATGCTGGGCGAGGGCTGCGGCCTGCTGGCCCGCTTCGGTGACGCCCACTCCCTCGCCAACTGCCTTGCCAGCCTGATTGAAAGCCCCGGCATGAAGCGCCAGATGGAGCACAACTGCCGCCGCCGCGCGCAGGAGCTGGCCTGGCACAAAACCGTGCGCAAGTACGAAAAAGTGCTGGCCCACGCCTGGCAGAAGCACTACCCGGACACCCTGATGTAATACTTCATTTGGAAAACCATGCAGAATAACCAGCCGTCAGGAAGGCGCATTCCCCTTTCACGCCCCGCGCCTCCATCATATAAATGCCTCAGCAGCGCAAAGCCCGGGCGCCACGCCCGGGCTTTGCGCTTGGTTGATTTTTAGCTGGTGATGGAGTAGAATAAAGTCGAATATTTGCGGCGAGACACACGGCTTTCCACGGGGGTTTGGGTGAAATATAAACTGCGGCACAAAGTGTTCTACAGGCTTCTTTATCTGCTTGCCGGGCCATTTGTGAAGTGGCTGGCGCACTACCGCTGCACCAAGGCCCCGCCGCTTGCCTGCCCGGCGCTTATTGTGGCCAACCACACAAGCGACCTCGACCCCGCCTTCGTGGCCCTCAGTTTCCCCAAACACCTCTACTTCGTGGCCAGCGAGCACGTCACCCGCTTCGGCTTCGCCTCAAGGCTCATCCGCTTCGTGTTCGGCCCCATCATCCGCGTGAAAGGCAAAACCGACGCCAAGGTGGGCATGCAAATTGTGCGCGCCCTGCGCGCCGGGCACAGCGTGTGCCTGTTCGGCGAGGGCAACCGCAGCTACAACGGCCTCACCCGGCCCATTTTTCCCGCCACGGGCAAGCTGGCCAAGGCGGGAGGAGGCGCCCTTGTCACCTATTGTTTGCAGGGTGGCTACTTTGCCAGCCCGCGCTGGGCCGCCAAAACGCGCAAAGGCCCCGTGCGCGGCGGCGTGGTGAACGTGTACAGCCCCCAGCAACTGGCCGGCATGAGCGCAGACGAGGTGAACGCCGCCATCCAGCGCGACATTGACGAAGACGCCTACGCCCGCCAGGCGCAAAACCCCCGGCCCTACCGGGGCAAAGCCCTGGCGGAGTATCTTGAAACCGCACTCTACCTCTGCCCGCAGTGCGGGGCGCTGGGCAGCCTTGTTTCACAGGGGAACACTTTCGCCTGCCGCTGCGGCCTTTCCGGCAGTTACGATGAATTCGGCGCCCTTTCCGGCGAGGGCTTCGGCTTTACCGGTGTGCGGGATTGGGACGCCTGGCAGGCCGGCCAAAGCGCCGAACTGGCGCGCCGGGCCGCCGGAGGGCCGATTTTTTCCAGCGATAACGTCAACTTGTACCAAATACAGGCCGAGGTGGGCAGCCGGGCGGCCGGCAGCGGCCCGCTGGAGCTTTACGAAGACCGGCTGGCCTGCGCCGGGCGCGAGTGGCCGCTATCCGCCATTGCCGAACTGGCCGTCAACGCCCGGCAAACCCTCACCTTCGAGGCCGAGGACGAGGCCTGGGAAATCAAATCGGCGGCGCCCATGAGCGCCCTGTGCTACCAGCGTTTGTTCGAGTATTTGAAAGCGAAAGCCCGGCAGCGGCGGCCGGGCGCTACGGCGGGCAGCGGCGGCTAGTGTGCTGACCGAGTTATAAATTGGTCAGCACACTAGGGCGTGGCTTGGCCAGGTATCCTGTCATTCTGAGCGAAGCGAAGAATCTTTCCCTTCGGATTCATGCGGGCTTACCGGCTCAAAGATTCTTCACTGCGTTCAGAACGACATGAAGAATGGGGTAAAAGGGAAATCTCGTTATTACGGCACACGGGAGGAAGAGATGGATTTTTCGGCGTCCAACACGGCACTGTGGGGCGTGATGCTTCAAATGGGCATCATCGCCGGCATTCTGCTATTGGCCAACTTTTTGCGGCGCAAGCTGCCCTTCGTGAAAAAAAGCCTGATGCCCACGGCGGTGCTGGGCGGCTTTTTGCTATTGCTGCTGCGCGTTTCGGGCCTGGTTCCCATCAATTTGAGCATTCTGGAAATGGTCACCTATCACGGCATTGCGCTGGGCTTCATCGCCATGTCCCTGAAAGTGCCCGAGCGCGGCGGCGCGCTGGCGGGCCGCCTGGACGGCCCCAAAAGCGGCGCGCTCATTGTGAGCACCTATGTGGTGCAGGGCATTTTGGGCCTTGCTGTTTCGCTGGGGCTGGCCTACACCATCATGCCCGGATTCTTCAAGGCCAGCGGCATTTTGCTGCCCATGGGCTACGGCCAGGGCCCGGGGCAAGCCAACAACATCGGCTCCACCTACGAAAACCTCGGCTTCGCGGGCGGGCGCAGCTTCGGGCTGTCCATCGCCGCGGCGGGCTACCTTTCGGCCTGTGTGGTGGGGGTTATTTACCTTAACTACCTCCAGCGCAAGGGCCGCATCAGCACCATTTCCGGCGAGGAAATCAGCGGCAGCGTCACCGTAGAGACCTTCCAAAACGAAAACGAGATACCCATCTCTGAAAGCGTGGATAAGTTAAGCGTACAGGCCGCCTTTGTGCTGGTGGTGTACCTGTTCAGCTATCTCGCCATCTGGGGGCTTTCCTCGGCGGCCGGGCTTTTGGGGCCGGGCGTCGCAAACACCATCTCCACGCTTTTGTGGGGTTTCAATTTCATCGTCGGCTCGGTCGTCGCCATCATACTGCGCAGCGTTATGAAAAAGCTTCGCAGCGTCCACGTGATAAACCGCCAGTACCAAAACAACTACCTGCTCTCCCGCATTTCGGGCCTGGCCTTCGACGTGATGATTATCGCGGGCATCGCCTCCATCGAAATCAAGGACTTGCAGGGCTACTGGCTGCCCTTCCTGCTGATGACCGTGCCCGGGGCCGTCGTCACCCTTTGGTACCTGCAATGGCTGTGCAAAAAGGTGTACCCGAATTACTACTACGAGGGCCTGCTCTCGATGTACGGCATGCTGACGGGCACCATTTCCAGCGGTGTTTTGCTGCTGCGCGAGGTGGACCCCGACTACAAAACCCCCGCCGCAAACAACCTGGTGCTGGGCAGCAGCTTTGCCATCATCTTCGGCGCGCCCATGCTGGCGCTCATTGGCATCGCGCCCAATTCCAGCACCATGACCCTCATCGTCCTCGGCCTTTTGCTGGCCTATATACTGCTGCTTCTTTTGTTCATCCTGAAGGTGAAAGGCCGCGACAAAGCGTGCCAACCAACCAATAAAACACAAGGTGGTACCGATGGCCAGTAAAAAAGAACCCCTGCCCCCGGTTGAAAACGAGGCCCCGGGCGCTGCCAGCCTGGCCGACCGCGCGCAGGACGCCAGCGCCAAAAAAGGCCGCATGAAAGGCAAGTTTAAGCCTCGCCCGGAAGACGCGGCGCAGCCGCCCGCCGGCGGCGCGGAACATTTCGCCGCCGCGCCGCCCGCTGCCGATGAGGCCGGAGGCGCGCCCCCGGCCGATAACGCCGCCCAAAGCGCGACCCCGCGCCGCCCCGCGCCCGCCCCGGCCCCGGAGCTAAAGCCCGCCGCGCGGCGGCCGAGGGCGCTTTCCGCCAGTGTGGTGAACGCCGCCAAGAACCGCGCCCAGCCGCCCGAGGAAGCCGGGGAGGCCGCCGGGGCCAAGCCCCGCGCGCCCGAAGCCGAGGCCAAACCCGATGGCAGGGGCGCGGATACCGGCAAGCCCGCACGGCCCGCGCGAAAGGCCAAAGCCGAAAGCGCCCGGCCCCAGCCGCCCCCGCCCGAAGAACCGGCGCCCGCGCCGCCCGAGACCCCGCCCGGGGCCCCGGCGCCACCCAGCGAGGCCGAGCTGGCCGAGGCGCGCCAGCGCCGCACCCGGCGCATTTTCGCGGTGCTGTTCCCGGCCTGCGCCCTGCTGCTGGTGGTGGCGCTGTTCCAGTACATCGGCACCCAGCAGGAGTATGACCGGGCCGAAGCCGAGTACGACGAACTGGCCCGCCAGGCTTTTCCCGATTCCTCTGACCCAGCCGGCCTTGAAACCGAGTATTTGCCCGTGGTGGAGGAGGAAATGCTGCTGCCCGAGGAGGAGCGGCCCATTACCCTGGCCGAGGTGATGCAGCGCAACGAGGACTGCGTGGCCTGGATAGAAATACCCGACACCCAGGTGAACTACCCGCTGGTGCAAGGGCCGGACAATGACCGCTACCTCAACCGCACCTTCCTTGGCAACGTGAACTCCGCCGGGGCCATATTCCTGGATTACCGCAACAATCAGGACATGAGCTCCCTGCACTCCATCATCTACGGGCACAACATGAAGAACGGCAGTATGTTCGGCAGCCTGAACAACTATGTAAACGACGCCGCCTACATCGAGGCCCATCCCATCATCAAGGTGCACAACGGCAGCGAGGTGCTGAACTACCGCGTGGTGTCCGCCCGCGTGGGCGACAAATGGGACGACGCCTACCGCGTGGACTTTGCCGAGGCGGGCGCGCTTTCGGCCTTTGCTCAGGCCTACGGCGCCCCTCCGGGCGTCACCCGCCTGCTCACCCTTTCCACTTGCACCAACGGCCCCAAAGAAGAACGCGTGCTGGTGCACGCGGTGTACGAAGAGGGCTGAGAATAGGGCTGTTGCAGAACACCATTCTGCAACAGCCCCTCTAGAACCTGTATTCATCTATTATCTACACAATGTTCCCGCTGTACACCACTATGGTGAACTCCCCGCAGGGGATGCGCTCCAGCTCTCGCTCGGCGAGGGCCTGCCAGGCGGAGGCGCCGGCCAGTTCGGCCAGGTATTCCTCGGTGGAGATGAGGAAGCTGCGCCCGTCGGCGCCGGCCTCGCCATACCAGGAGGCCCGCGTTTGGTACATACGGGGGCTTATGCCCTCCTCGGTGATGTCCACCAGCCGCACCTTCACGCGCTCGCCGCTCAGCACCGTCACGCTGTGGGCGGTTTCAAAGCCGGAATAGCCCAGCGTGAGGCCGTGGGCCTCGAGGGTTTGGGTAAGCTGGTAGAGCTTGCCGTCCTGCCCGTAGTTTGGCGGCAGGCGCACGATGCCATACAGGCTGATGACGCAGAAGAGGCCCAGCGCAGCCGCGCCCAGCGCCACCGCCCGGCGCAGCACCGGCAACTGGCCGCCGCGCATCCAGCCGTGGCGCAGCAGCACCACCGTCACCACCAGGGCGCTGGCCGCCATGGGGGTCATGCGCCAGTTTGTGTCGTAGGTTCTGCCAAAAATGTGAGAACCAAGCGTCGCCGCCGTGAGCGCCCAATGGTACCACAGCAACAGGCGCACCCGCCGGCTGCGAATGCGCGCGTACCAAAAGGCCGCCGCCAAGGGCAGGAAAAACAAGACGCCCGCCGCCAATATGCGCGCCAGTTCCACCGCAGCGCGCGGGCTAACCAGGTTTTCGCCGCCGGCCACGCTAAGGCCCAGCAGCGTCATCCAGCTTTCGGCTATGCCCAGCACATGCTCCGCCCAGCTGCCCGGCGGGCTGAACACGAGGTAACTGTCGGAGTAGACGGTTTCCACCCCGCCCCACATAAGGCGCGCGGCCGCCATGCCCAGCGCCGCCGCGCCCAGCAGCACGCCGGCGGCAAGGTAAGCCGGGCGGTTGGCGCGCCCGGCCAGCTTGCGCTCGGGGTCGAAGTAGCGTTCGGCCAGCACGGCCAGGCCCGCCGGCAGCGCGCAGAACACCGCCACCTGGGGGCCGTCCAGCCCGCATAAAAAACCCAGCAGGCCCAGCGCCGCCAGCCACAGGCCCTCCCGCCGGCCAAGGGCGGCGCTCTCCACTTTTCGCCCCGCCTTCGGGAACAAAAGCCTAAACAGCACACCCAGCATCCACAGCGAAAACAGGATGCCGAGGCTGTAGTAAATCACGTGCTCCCACATAATTTCCCGCAATTTTGCCGAGGCGCACAGCCCCAGCAGCAACACGCCGAACAGCGCAAGCCGCCCCGGCGCCGCCATGGGCAGCGAGGTGCAGAAGAACCACAGCGCCGCCATAAACAGCAGCGCAAACAGCGCCATGCCGATGAGATGGGTGGCCATGGACATGCCGAACAGCGGGAAGAAGGGCAGCATCAGCAGCGAGCCGCCCATGGGCAGAAGCGTGGCGTAGGCAAACTCGGGGTCGATGAGGCGGCCCGAATCGAAGCTGGCCTGCGCCCAGTACAGGGTGTCGGTGGTGTCGGCAAAAAAGGCGCCGCGGGCGGGCCACAAAAGATAGTACAGCACCGCCGCCGCGCCGGCTGCCGCCAGCGCCCCCGCCAACCAAAGCGGCAGCCTCAGCCTCCAATTTTTACGCACTCCATCGCCCCCTCAGGCAATGCAAAGCCCCGCGCCAAATCCCCAAAGCCCTGCAAATTGATTGTAACAGTATAGCAGAAGCGGGGAGGGGATAGCAAGGCGCATTTCCCCCGCCCCACGCCAAATCAATTTTCATTTTATGTCTTGTCGCCCTGAGCGCAGCGAAGAGTCTTGTGCCCGAAAAGATAGATACTTCGCGGGGGCGCAGTGTGCCGAGGGTGGCGGGGCGCACCATGTGCCGAGCCTGGCTTGGCGAAGCCAAACAGGCGAGCCCGCCGCCAGGGCCTTGC
>QMCE01001098.1_pt1 | contig 15964 bp, 19 predicted proteins | sample 1821851 | NCBI WGS metagenome assembly QMCE01 (sample SAMN09453174, study PRJNA476694) | Termite gut metagenome, whole genome shotgun sequencing project. | isolation source: worker | host: Odontotermes sp. | place: South Africa:Pretoria | collected 2016-01-28
GTCATCAGCACGGGATAGTCCCGGCTGGACAGGGCCTGAAGCATGAGGGTGCCCATGCCGGGGATGTTGAAGAGGTATTCGATGATCATGCTGCCGCCGAGAAGGCCGGGAAGCAGCCCCGCCGCGAGGGTGATGAGGGGGATGAGGGAATTGCGGAAAATGTGCCGGAACAGGACAGACCATTCCGACAGGCCCTTCGCCCGCGCGGCGCGGACGAAATCCTGGCGGATCGTCTCAAGCACGGAGGCGCGGGTGAACCGGCTCAGGCTGGCGAAGCCGCCGTAGCTGAGGCAGGCGACGGGGATGACGTAATGGAGCGCCGTGCGGCCGAGCGAATGCCAGAACGTCTCGTCCGGCCTCGCGGCCTGCGACAGCCCGCTGATGGGCCACCAGGGCAGGTATTTGGAGACGAAGAGGATCATCAGGAGCCCCAGCCAGAACGCGGGCAGGCTGTACAGCACGAGAAAGAACAGGGAGAAGAAGCGATCCGCCCACGACCCCCTCGCCACGGCCGAGTACAGTCCGAAGGCGATCGAAACAAGATAGATGACGGCGAACGACCACAGGTTCAGTTTGATGGTCGCGGGAAGTTTTTCAGAGACGACGTCCCATACCGGCGTTCCCAGGCTGAGGACGATGGAATCGCCGAAATCGCCCCGGATGACGCCGCCCCGGCCGCGCTCGGGATCGCCTGTGAGCCAGAGCCGGTAGCCGACGTACCAGGGCTTGTCGAGATGGAAGCGGCGGCGGAATTCCCGGGCGGCCGCGCTTTCGCCCTCCTTCCGCACGCCGACGCCTCCCTCGCCGCCGCCCGCGTCCTGCGCCATGAAGCTCGCCTTGACCGGATCGCCGGGGGCGAGGCGCATCATGCCGTAGCTGGCGACGGTGATGACGAACAGCGTGGGAATCATCCACAAAAGGCGTTTCAACAGATACGAGCGCATGCCGGAACCCTGCCTCCTCATCACTCCCCGCCGGGCCATTTGTTGCGAGTATACCCGCCGTCCAGCGGCACGTCCATGGCCGCGTCGCGTCTACGCCTGCCCTGCCGCAGCTGTTTCTTTTTCACCACGGCCCGCCGGAACGATTCGACGAATTTGTAGGAGACGCAATACGCCGGGATCGCCAGCGCGAGCCCCACGATGACGCATCCGAGCCACAGGGGAAGCTGCATGTCCCAGCCCATGGACAGGAGTTCGGAGAAGGCGTGGCGCACCCCGTCCCACCACGCGGCGAAGCGGCCCGTCTCCCCGGCCGCCTCCGGCGGCGTGATCATCCGGCGGAGAATCGCGGCGAGGTCCGAAAGGGGCGGCCCGCCGGCGATGAGCCAGCCGATCCAGTAGTTGAAGGAATAGATGGGAACCATCGTCGCCGGATTGGTGAGCCATATGGGGAAGATCGGAACGAGCTTGTTCGCCCTGAATATCTGGCACGCCGCCACAGCGACGATCATCTGGATGCCGATGATGGGAAGCCAGCCGACGAAAAAGCCGATCGCCACGCCCAGGGCTATCTGGTGCGCCGTGCCTGTCGCCCGGCCGAGTGCGCGCAGGGCGCGGCGCATCAGGTGTCTGGACCTGCGTGGGGAAAAAAACGAACCTGAAGTCATCGGCCCCCCGGCCGCCAGAGAAGCATTGCGTCGCCATAGGAATAAAACCGCCACCGCTCCTCCACCGCGCGGCGGTAGCAGGCCATGATTCGTTCGCGCCCGGCCAGGGCCGAGACCATCACGAGGAGCGACGATCCCGGCAGGTGGAAATTCGTCACCATCCCGTCCACAACCCGCCAGCGGTAGCCCGGCCGGATAAACAGGTCTGTCCACCCGGCATGCTGTCCGCCTCCCCCGTTGCCGTCCTCATCCAGGGCTCCTGCCATGGATTCGAGCGTCCGCGCGCTTGTCGTCCCCACCGCGACGATCCGCCCGCCCCGCAGCCTTGTTTCACGAACAGCCTCCCGCGTCGCGGCGGGAACGTCGCACCATTCGGCGTGCATACGGTGATCGGCGAGGTTGTCCGCCTTGACGGGCCGGAACGTCCCGGGGCCCACGTTCAGGGTGATTTCGGCGACGCCGATTCCCCGTTCCTGCAGCCGCGCGTCAAGCCCGCGCGTGAAATGCAGCCCCGCCGTCGGCGCCGCCACCGCGCCGGGGCGGCTGGCGTACAGGGTCTGGTACCGCTCCGCGTCTTCCGGCGCGGGGCGCCCGCCGGGGCGGAGTATGTAGGGGGGAAGCGGAACCTGCCCGCATTCTTCGAGGGCGGCGAGAAAATCGGCTCCCGCGCGGGAAAACGAAACCCACACCATGCCGTCGTCGCCGCGCTCGCCCGCCGTCGCGACAAGCTCTCCGCCGCCGCCGAAACTGAACTGCCTCCCCGGCGCGAAACGGTTCGCCGGACGCGCCATGCAGAGCCAGCGCTCGCCGTCCGGCCCGTCCTCCTTCCTGACCAGCAGGAGTTCGGCCGCCCCGCCGCCCCGGCGTTTGCCGAGGAGCCGGGCGGGAAGGACGCGGGCGTTGTTCCGCACCAGGAGATCGCCCGGCCTCAGAAGATCGGGAAGATCGGCGAAAACCCGTTCCTCGGGCTCTCCTCCGGGAGGCAGAACCATGAGCCGCGAGGCGTCCCGTTCCGGCGCGGGACGCTGCGCCACCAGCTCGGGCGGCAGGTCGAACAGATACGAGGCGAGGAGATCGTCAGACCCCATCCGACCCGCCGCCGTCCGTATAGACAGGGCCGTTGAATTCGCCGGGATTGGGGAGGATTTCGCGGCTGCTGGAACGGGAGCGGGAGCGGTCGCTCCCGCCGCCCGCCGCCGCGTCGGCGACGAAATCCCGCACTTCCACCAGCACCTCGACGGTGAGGCCGCCGGGGATGAGGCTGTCGATGATGTCGCGGACTTTCTTTTTGACGCTGTCGATCCGGTTCAGAACGTCTTTCCTGCGGCGGAGCTTCAGCTCGACCTTGCAGAGCATGGGCTTGCCCTCGCCCCTGGGCTGGAGGAAGACGACCGGGTCGACGATGTCCGCTTCCGCCCGGAGATCGCGGAGGATGAGCATTTCCATGGAGGGGACGGAAAATTCGGTCATGCCCTGATCCGTCGACAGGCGGAGGTTGCTCCGCAGGCCTCCGGTTCTCCATTCCTCCGCGAGGACGTGGATATTCGCCGCGACGAGGGCGGCCCCGACGAGCAGGAACAGAACGCGGGAACCCCACGAGGCGACGATGCCGTCGGGGAGGAGCCGGAGACCGTCTGTCGAAAAGACGGTCAGGAGAAACAGATAGGCCCCGGCAAGAACCGCCGCGGTCAGATTGGCGAAATCGACGATTTTCCGCATGATATTCTCCCGGTGAACAGGCGGCCCGCTACGAATACAGCTTGTCCACAAAGTTGATGTCGAAATCCGAATTGACGAACGCGATGTTCTCCAGCATGGCGAGATGGAAGGGGATGGTGTTCTTCACCCCTTCGAGGATGAACTCCCGGAGCGCGCTTTTGGCTTTTTCGATGCACAGGGCGCGGGTTTCGGCGTGGACGATGAGCTTGGCCACCATCGAATCGTAGTACGGCGTCACCCTGTACCCGGAATAGATGAACGAATCCGTCCGCACCCCCGGCTCCTGCGGCTGCACGAACAGGGAGACCTGGCCGGGGCAGGGGGCGAACTTCCTGTCCGGGTCTTCGGCGTTGATGCGGAACTCCATGGCGTGGCCCTCGTGCCGGATGTCCTTCTGCCGCCATCTGAGCGCCTCGCCCGAGGCGACGCGGAGCTGCTCCTCGACGAGATCGAGTCCGGTGACCATTTCGGTGACGGGGTGTTCGACCTGGATGCGGGTGTTCATCTCCATGAAATAGAATTTGCCGTTTTCATACAGGAACTCGATGGTCCCCGCGTTGGTGTAGCCGGCCGCCCTGCAGAGCGCGACAGCCGCCTCGCCCATGGCGCGGCGGACGTATCTGTCCACGACGGGGGAGGGCGATTCCTCGATCAGCTTCTGGTGGCGGCGCTGGGTCGTGCAGTCGCGCTCGCCCAGATGGATGCAGTTCCCGTGCTCGTCGCACAGCACCTGCACCTCGACGTGCCGGGGCTGGGTGAGGAATTTCTCGATATACAGGCTGCCGTCGCCGAAAGCCGCCTCGGCCTCGGCCCTCGCCGAACTCATGGCGATCCGGAGGGCGGCGTCGTTGTGGGCGACGCGGATGCCTCTGCCGCCGCCGCCGGCCGACGCCTTCACGATGACGGGGTAGCCGATGATATGGGCGATTTTCAGAGCAGCCTCGTCGTCCGGCACCACGCCTTCGGAGCCGGGGAGGGTCGGCACGCCGCATGATTCGGCCAGTTCTCGCGCGCCCGCCTTGTTGGACATTTTCGCCATCGCCTCGGACGAGGGGCCGACGAAGGCGATGTCGAGGCTGCGGCAGATGTCGGCGAAGTGGCCGTTTTCCGAAAGAAAGCCGTAGCCGGGGTGAATGGCGTCGACGTCGGAAATCTCCGCCGCCGAGATGATGGACGGGATGTGCAGATACGACCGCGCGGATTCGGCCGGGCCGATGCAGATGGAGACGTTCGCCATGCGGACGTGGAGGCTTTCGCGATCGGCTTCGGAGTAGACGGCGACGGATTCGACGCCGAGCTTGCGGCAGGCCCGGATGACGCGACAGGCGATTTCGCCGCGATTGGCTATGAGAACGCGCTTGAACATGAATGTCTTTCGCTTGCAGGTCTTGTTTGTTTTTCAGGCTTTTCTGACGAGGAACAGGGGCTGGCCGTATTCGACCGGTTCGCCGCTTTCGACCAGAACCTTTTCGATTGCGCCGTCCACTTCGGCGCGGATTTCGTTCATGATTTTCATGGCTTCGATGATGCACACGACCGAATCCTTTCGCACGGCGTCGCCCTCCTGGACAAACGGCGACGCTTCCGGCGACGGCGTGCGGTAGAAGGTGCCGACGATGGGGCTTTTGACTGTGACGAGCCCCGGATCGTTCGCCGGAACCGGGGCTGCGGCGGGTGCGGGGGCGGGCGCCGCCGCCTGGGGAACGGCGGGGGCGGGCATCATGACGGGTGCGGCGGGCGCGGACGCCATGAACGCGCCCTGTTTCCTGAGCGCGACGGAGAAATCGCCTTCCTCAAGTTCGAGTTCGACGATGTCGTTGTCTTTCATCATGGACAGAAGGGCGCTGATCTTTTCAATGCTGCTGCTCATAAGCGGGCCTCGGGGGTCTCTCGGTTCCGTCTGAGTTCAGACAGAACCTCATCGTTCAGAAAACGCACATTCACAAGTGAGTCATCCATTATAAGGATAGCTCGCGGCGGCACAAGAAAACTCCGGTTGCGGTGGATGCGCCGGAACCGGCTTTTATACTGAAGCGCGCTGACAATTCGGCTTTCGATCCCCTGGGGGATCGAAAAACCGAATTGTCAGCGCGCTTCAGCATAACACCATGCTGTCCAGGCTTTTGGGAAGCGAACTCAGCGTCTCCGCGCCTGTTGCCGTCACCAGAACCATGTCCTCCACGCGGATGCCGCCGGAACCGGGGAAATAGACCCCCGGCTCGACGGTGACGATGTTCCCCGGCGCGAGAGGCTTGTCGCTGCGGGGCGAAAGCCGGGGGGATTCGTGAACCGCAAGCCCGACGCCGTGGCCCAGGCTGTGGGTGAATTTGTCCGCCAGCCCGCGCGCGGCGAAGACGTCCAGGGCCTTTTGGTGAACATCCTTCCCCCGCGCTCCGGCCCTGACGGCGTCGATGCCTGCCTGCTGCGCGTCGAGAACAGCCTGATACCGTTTGCGCCACGCCGCAGGGACGTCGCCCGCCCACAGGGTCCGGGTGAGGTCGGAGCAGTACCTGCTCCGGATCGCGCCGAAATCGATCAGAAGCATTTTGCCCGCCCTGACGATCCCGCCGCCCGCGTGGGCGTGGGGAAGGCTGGCGTTGGCGCCGGATGCGACGATGGTTTCGAACGAGGCGTTTTCCGCGCCGTGCCGGCGCATCTCCCATTCGAGATCGTTTTTCACCTCCGTCTCGGTCATGCCGGCGCGCCAGCGTGTTTTCGCCGCGAGAAAGGCTTTTTCCGCGCAGTCCAGCGCCGCGCGGACAGCCCGCGTCTCGGCCGGGCTTTTGACGGCGCGGAGGGCTGCGATGCACGGTTCGGCGTCGACCCAGCCGGACACGGCCTTCGCCTCAGCCTGCATCGCCTGGAAGAAGGCCGCGGTGAGGGAATGGGGGGTGTGGCCCATTTTTTTGACGCGCAGTTTTTTGATTACTCTTCCGGTGAATTGGGCGAAATCGCCTTTCCAGAGGAGCGTTTCCATGCCGCAGGCGGTTTTTTCCGCTTCTTCGGCGTAGCGGGAATCGGTGACGATCCAGCCTGTTCGCGCCCTGACGGAAAACACGGCGACCGAATCCGACCCGGTGTATCCGGTGAGATAGTAATAATCGTCGCGGTTGTCGAGCGCCGCGCCGCCCAGGCCCTGTTCGGCCAGCGCGTCGAGGAACCGCGCGGTCCGCGCGGCGAATTCGGTTTTCGTCATTGCTTTGTCCGTATCAGAATCTGCTGCTGCTTCGCCCGCTGCGCCGCGTCCATCACTTCGACTATCCTGCCGTACTGCGACACCCTGTCGCCGTAAATCTCCAGAACCAGCGCGGCCGGATTCGCCGCGTTCGCGCGGGCCTCGGCGATGCGCCGCTCAAGATCGTCCACCGACGCGATTTCATCCTGCCCGAGATACACCGTGCCGTCCACATCCACAGTCACGGTTATCCGCTCCGGCTTTGCCCGCTCGCCCTGCCGGACCGCGCCCGCCATGGGCAGATCGACGGCAATCCCCGCGTCCGGCTCAAACCGCGCGGCGATCATGATGAAAATGATCAACAGGAACATGCAGTCGATAAGGGGCGTGAGATTGACGACGGCGGAGCCGGCGCGCCTGCGGGCGGTGAATTTCATGCCGCGCCCCCGGAACGGGGCGCCGCCTTTGCCCTGGGCATGGGCCGGATGCGGGCCATGAGGTGGATGGCGTATTCCTCCATCGTCAGGACGACGTCCTCGACGCGGCGGCTGAAATAGACGTAGGCGACATAGGTGGGAATGGCGATGGCGAGGCCGAATATGGTGGTGACGAGCGCTTCGCCTATGCCCCCCGAAATGGCCCCGATGTCCTTGACGCCCGAATGACTGATCGACATCATCATGCTGAACATGCCCGACACCGTCCCCAGAAGCCCCAGCATGGTCGAAATGCCTGAAATGACCTCAAGCGCAAGCGTCCCCCGCGACAAATCATGCATGGCGCGGCGGCCAGCCCCTTCGACAATCGCTTCGGCTTCTTCCCGGGGAAGGCTCCGCGTGACGAGAACAGACGCGATGATCTCGGCGAAACCGCCGCCTTCGCGCTTGCAGACGGCGAGGGCGTCGGGGATGTCGCCCTCGTCCCGGACGTTTTCCGCGACCATGACGAGAGGCGAACTCATGATCGCGTTCCGGCGGAGGATGAGAAGGCAGTAGATGATGAAGGTGACGCCGACGATGGCGACGAGAAGAAGAACATACATGACAGGCCCGCCCTGCTCGAAAAGCGACGGATCGGGCCTTGGAATGGAAGTGGCGTCCATGGACTGAAAAATACCCTGTCTACCGCGTACAACGGGAAGTCTTACCCCTGCCGCAGAAATTCGCAGATGCCCTCGCTCAGCGCCTCGGACGTTCTCCGGCGCCATTCATCCGTCTTCATCCTCTGCGCTGTCCGGGGATTGGACATGAATCCCACCTCGACCAGCGCGGCCGGGCCGAAATACGTCTCCCGCAGCACAGCCAGGTCCTTCGACCGCACACCCCTGTCGTTCTCCCCCAGCCTCACGCACAGCGATCTCTGGAGGGAACCGGCCAGCGCCGGGCCTTTCGCCCTCGACTGGCTCGCCAGCATCGCCAGGGCCTGTTTGCCCCGGACCGCGTCCACGCCGCCGCCCACGCGATACCTGTTCCGCACAGCCTGCTCGCGGGCGTTGTCGGTGATTTCGCCCGCGAGAACGAATGTTTCTATGCCGGCCGCGTCCGGGCTGTTCGAGGACGCGTTGCAGTGAATCGAAACAAACACGGCGTTCGGATGCCTGTTCGCCGTCGCGCTCCTCTCCGGCAGCGGCACAAACACGTCCGCGGATCGCGTCAGCACGACGTTGCAGCCGCGCGCCCGCAACAGGTTCGCCGTGCGGGCGGCGAGATCGAGATTGACGTCCTTTTCCAGCAAGCCGGCATGGCTCGCCCCCGGATCGTCCCCCCCGTGCCCCGCGTCGATGATGACGGTCCTGCCCGACGCCGGCTGCCACGCGGGCTGGGCCGGGACATCGTACACCCCGGCGACCTCGGCCGCGGGAGCGGGAACGGCGATGACTGTCGTCGGCTGCGCCGTTGCATACGGCATCGGCGCGATCGCGATCGAGGCCGGCTGCTGCCGCCCCGGACGCTGATGCGCCCGCATCGCCTGCCGCTGATCATTGCCGCACCCGGAAAGGACACAGGCGAGAAGGGCGAGAGCGGCGCATTTCCTGAGGGCATACAGATTCATTGTCGCGTCAATCCTGTGGAAAACACCCGGTTCACCCAAGCCTCGTCATCTTGACGAACCCGTTCGCGCGGGCGCGAACCTGCGCGGCGGTGAGTTTGGTCAGGGACGAAAGCGCCACGCCTTCGCAGGCGTAGCTGGCCACGGCCGTGGCGTTCGCCACGGCGGCGCGGAGGGTTTTGGCGTCTGTCTTCTTCGCCTTCGCGATTGTGCCCATGAAGCCGCCGGCGAAACAGTCGCCCGCGCCTGTCGGATCGGCGATTTTGGCGAGGGGGAAGGCGGGGAAGGGAGTCACGCCGTCCTTGTCGACGAGGAATCCGCCGTGCTCGCCCTTCTTGAGGACGAGGAACTGGAGGCGGTATTTTTTGTGGATGTCCAGGGCGGCCTTGACCAGATTGTCCTCGCCCGCGATGAGGCGCGCCTCGGCGTCGTTCACGATCATGCCCTGGCAGCGGCGGATCAGCTTGTCAAGGGCGGGGCGGCTGTCCTTGATGTAGATTTCGATGGTGTCGCAGACGGCGAGGGGCTTGCCTTTGACCTGATCCAGAACCTTCATCTGGAGCTCGGGCTGGGAACAGGCGAGGAAGATGTATTCGCTGTCGAGGTATTTTTTGGGGAGAACGGGATCGAAGCTGCCGAGCACGCCGAAATGGAGGGCGTCGGTGTCGCGGTTGTTCATGTTTTTATGATAGGTTCCGTGCCAGCGGAAGGTTTCTCCGGGGAGAATCTGGAGGCCGTCCAGATCGGCTTTGCATTTTTTGAACCCGTCGAGGTGTTTTTTCGGGAAGTCCCTGCCGACCACGCCCACGACCCGCACGGGGTTGAAGAAGTGGGCGCTGTGGATGAAATACGAGCAGCTCCCTCCGGGAACGTCCTTGTGGATTTTGCCGCCGGGCATTTTGATCGTATCCAGGGCGATGGAACCGACGACAAGCAGTGACGACATGGCTTCTCCCCTTGTTTCCGTTGTGCGTTCGCGTTGTGCATTCGCTTTGTAAAGAACAATGCCGCCCCCCGGGGACGGCATTGCGCGGAGTGCGGGATATTGTCCCACGAAGCCGCTGTGGATTCAAGCGTAAAAAGTAAATTTTCACGCTACGCCTCGCCCACGAATCTCCTGCATTCGCTTTCGCCCTCGACGACGCCGATTTCGACCTTGAAGGCGCGTTTTTCCAGCGGCTGCAATTCGCTTGCGCGGAGAACCTCCCCGTCCCTGTCGTCCAGCAGCGCGGTTCCCGGTTCGAGGCCGCAGACGTATTCGCGGCTCCGCAGCATCTTCCATTCGACAAAATACGGCAGGGTGCGCGCGTCGAACTTGACGAACACGCCCATGCCTTTTTCCCCGAGGTTCGGGTTGAACAGGCAGGCCGCGGCGTTGCCGTCCGCGTCCGGCTTGAAATAGTGGTAGAAACACTGCTCGGCCTCGCCGTCCACAGGCGCGGAAAAACGTTTGCAGTCCCTGACCTTTTCCGGCGGCACGCCCGGACGCGCCTCGATCTTTTCGGCCGGGGAGGTGAACAGCTTTGTCTCCGCGTCGAGGAAGGGGAAGCCGAACTGGCAATGGTACAGAAGCAGGCACATGGACGGGGCGAAATCCTGATTCTCGATTTCGTCCTCGATACAGATGGAGGAGCCGCCCATTTTCGCGGTGATTTTCCGCTTCAACACAAGGTCTTCGGCGTAAAACCGGCTGTGCCGCATTTCGCCCGTGACGACGTATTCGCATTCGTCGCCGTTCCAGTTTTCGGCGACGCCCACCTTTTCCGCCGGGATGTTGTTCATCTCGCCGTGCAGCTCGTATTTCTTTCCATTGAGTTCACGGGGACTGCCGATGTTGTGCAGGCCGCAGGTGGTGAGGGGGCCGCCGAAAAAATTGTCCATGAAGCCGGTCGAATCGATCTTGGAAAAATAGGCCGGGTGGCGGATGCCCGATTTGGAAAGATAGCCGAAGGGAACGCCCCTGTAGCCGGCGGCCGAAACGTCCAGGCAGCGAGACGGCAGAACCTCGAACCGGAGGCGGCCTGTATCGACGCTGATCGCCTTTGTTCCCGCCGCGCGGCCGCTGTCGTATGTGTATTCCCTGATGCCCGCGATCTGTTCGATGCTGCCGGTGCGCCTGAGAAGCTCCGGCCTGGAATAGGATTTTCCGAACATGTCCGCCATGATGCGCCCTCCCTCCTCTGTCTCTCTGGAAAATGAATACCGGAACGCGCGGCGCGAAGCGCCGCCGGAATGATGATGCTAGCAGAATCCTCTCCTTGACACAACAGCCGCGATCCCTCATTATTCATGCATGGCCGAAGATTCCAGACGCCGCGTGGAGATGGAAGCGGCGTTGAAACAGATCAAAACCATCCAGAAACGCCAGGCGCGCATCAGGAAACGCACCTGGCGTCTCGACGTCTCCGTCCCCAGGCTCTGCGCGCAGGGGGTCGGAGCGTTCTGCGTCGGCATCCTCGTCGGCATGGGCGCGTTCGTCCTGTTCTGGATCGCCTTTTCCTGACTCGTGACGACAGACCCTGATCCCGTCCAATTATATACAGTATACAATCCATGGAGCGCCTGCCCTTGTCCTGTTGCCGCCTTGGACTCGATCTCGGATCGACAGCCGCGAAAGCGGTTCTTCTCGGTCCCGACGACGGTATTCTCGAAACGATTCTCGACCAGTCCGGACGCCCTCCCGCCGAAATCGCGGACGACATCGCCCGCGCAGTCCGGGAACGCCATGCTCCGGACTCCCTCTCCACCGTCGCCACAGGCTACGGCCGCGCGCTCGCGCAGACCGCAGCCCGGAAAATCACCGAAATAACCTGCCACGCGCGGGGCGTGCGGCATCTGCACCCGGACGCCCGCTCCATTCTCGACATCGGCGGGCAGGACGCCAAGGCGATCCGGCTGTCCCGCGACGGCTCTGTCGAGGATTTCGCCATGAACGACCGCTGCGCAGCCGGAACAGGCTCCTTTCTCGAAGTCGCTGCGCGGCGGTACAGGCTGGACATCGGGGAGGTCTCGGATTTTTGCGGCGGCACGGCGGAGCAGGACCCGGAAACCGCCTCTTTTGAAATCAGCTCCACCTGCGTCGTCTTCGCGGAATCCGAACTCGTCTCCCTCAACGCCAGGGGAACGCCTCCCCGCGAGGCGCTCCGCGCTGTTCACCGCGCTGTGGCGCGGCGTGTGGCTCTTTTATTGAAACAGGTCGGCGCGGACGCGCCGCTGTATTTTACCGGGGGCGTCGCCCGGAACAGCGCCCTTCGCGCCGCAATCGAACAAACCACCGGATTGCCGCTCCGCACAGCCAGCCATGCGCAGTTCACCGGCGCTCTGGGCGCGGCGCTGTTCGCGTGACTGGTTTCACGATAAAACAACCTGTAAAAAATTGAGTTGAGCGGTGGCGGGGGAACGTGTATGATGTTTTTCACTGGTTTGTAAAACTTTTGGGTGACGCATTCCCGGAATACGGATACATTCCGGGAAGAGAATGGCATCATTGCTTTGGGAGAGGGTAGAAATGACGCCCGAAATTGTCGATAGGGACGAAATTATCGTCGTTGGCATCCGCGCCGTCCTGGAAATCGGGGCGCACGCCGCCATTGCGCTGTGGAAGGAACAGTTTGCTCCCCGGAAGGGCGAGGTCAAACGCGTGGACAGTAACTATTACGGCGTGTTCAATATTCTTCCGGGGGAAAGCAAGACAGGCCGGTGCGAATATGTCGCAGGGGTCGCGTCCTCGCTGGAAAACATACCCGAGGGCATGGTGGGGTGGGTCATTCCCTCGGGGAAATACGCCCGGCTCCGCACCCTGGGTCTGCCCGGCATCTCCGGAGCGTGCAGGGACATGATAACCGAATGGCTTCCCGACTCCGGCTTCAAGCGCATGGACAGCCCCATTTTCACCTGCACCGGAGCCGACTGCCCCGAATCGCCTGAAATGGAATGGGACATCTACGTGCCGATCGAGACGCCGGAGGAGGTGGAGAATCTCAAACAGTGGGGGCTGTATCAGTCCACGCGCCGGTTTGTCAAGAACGGAAGCGGCGTTCGCGAGATATAATGCGGCTCTAATGCGGCAGGGAGGAATGATTGTCCGGACATTGTTCGACTCCGATGCGGAGAGCATGCCATGCGCACTGAATACGAATTGAAGGACGGCGTGTTGAAGGTCTTCAAGGAGATGGACTTCGACTACGACGTCAGTTTCGATCGCGCATGCAGCGAGCTTGTTTCCTCCAGGGAAGCCAGCCTCGTCATCGATCTCTCCCGCATAAACCGGATAACCTCCACCTACATCGGCCTCATGGCTGCGGCCTTTTTCCAGGCGCAGGCCCAGGAGAAGTCCATCGGGATCATCGCGCAGGGGGCTGTTCTCAATGCGCTGCGTCTTGCGGGTTTTTCCAATTTCATGAAGCTCACCGATTCGGGCCGGTTCAAGGCCGCTCCGGCGGAGAGCGTTGCGGAGGCATTGTAATGGGCGATTCCGTCGGTATGGGCGGCATGGGGTTCATGGGCATGGACCCTCTGTACATGCTTGTTTTCGGCGTCACGATGGCTCTGTCCCTGATCGCCCAGTGGTGGATCAAGGCGGCGTTCGCCAAATACAGCCGGATCGGCAATTCCCGCAACATGTCCGGAGCCGAGGCCGCCGAGGAAATGCTCCGGGGCGAAGGCGTCGCCGACGTGCAGGTGCGGCGCTACGAAGGCGGCATGCTGTCTGATCATTACGACCCCCGGACGAAAATCATCAATCTCTCGCCCGACGTGTACGACAAGAGGAGCCTCGCCGCGGTGGGGGTGGCCTGCCACGAAGCAGGGCACGCGCTCCAGCACGCGCAGGGCTACGCCGCGCTCGCGCTCCGGAGCTTTCTGGTCGGGCCGACCACGTTTGCCTCGAAATTCGCCATACCCCTCATCATGATAGGCTTTGTCTTCCAGTCTCTCGGCCTGGCGAAGGTGGGGCTTGTCCTCTTCAGCGTGACGTTCCTGTTCCAGCTCATCACCCTTCCTGTCGAAATCAATGCCTCTGTGCGCTCCAGAAACGCGCTTGTGGCGCATCGCATTGTGGCTGTGGGCGCGGAATCGCGGGGCGTGTCCACCATGCTGACAGCGGCCGCGTTCACCTACGTCGCCGCCGCCATCTCGTCCCTCATGACGCTGCTGTACTGGGCGTACCGGCTTGGACTGCTGGGAGGCGGAAGACGGAACGATTGACTGCGGCCCGTGGAGGAGAGCGCAATCATGGCGTACGATATATACGATGATTTTCATTGGTATATCGAGCATCAATACGAGTTTGTGGAGAAATACAACGGCAAGTGCCTTGTCATCCGCGATCATGAGGTTCTGGGGGCGTACGGCAGCGAAGAGCAGGCCCTTGAGGCTGCGTTGCAGCGCTATTCCTTCGGGGAATTCATGATTCAGCCCTGTTCCGCCGGCCCCGAGGCATACACTATCCATAATCCCCGTTTATCGGCGTTATTGGCATGACTTCCATTCAATTTTCCCATCGTCGAATCCATGCCTATACGAGCGTGTCTTCCACTCTGGAAAGCCGGCTGGAGACGTTCGCCCGCTTTTGCGGATATGTGTCCCCGGAGGATGAAGCGTCCGTATCCGCCCCGATCCATGAATTCAAGGGACTCTGGGATACGGGCGCGACGAATACCGTACTGTCCGGGCGGGCAGCCGGGAAAATGGGCCTCAATCCGTACAGGGTTGCGAGAACCGCGACAGCGTCCCACATCATTGAATGCCCTGTGTACATGATTTCGATTTTGCTCCCCCTGAATGTTTTCATTTTCAATGTGCCTGTGACCGCCATGGATTTCCCGGAACCGGATATCGATTTTTTGCTGGGCATGGATATTATTCGCCTGGGCGATTTCGCCGTCACGCATTCGGGGGAGCGGACGAAATGCACCTTCCAGATTCCCTCCACCCATGACATTGATTTTCGCAGGGAACTTGATTCTTTGCATGAATAGAAGCTGTTGCCGTCGAAAGCATATCGTCATGACAGCCGCTCCCAAAGGATTCAGACTGCACATAGGCGTCTTCGGCAGGCGGAACGCCGGAAAATCCACCGTCAATCTGGCCGCGGGCCAACACGTCAGCATCGTCTCCTCCACGCCGGGAACCACAACCGATCCGGTGGAAAAGGCGATGGAATTTCCTCCCCTCGGGCCTGTGGTCTGGATCGATACGGCGGGGATAGACGATTCGGGCGAACTGGGCGCATTGCGCTCGGAAAAGGCCCGCGCGGCTTTCGACAGGACCGATCTGGCCGTGATCGTCTTCTGCGGCCGCTGGGGAGAATACGAACAGCGGCTGGCGGACGAATTCGCGAACAGGGGCGTCCCCGCCATCGCCGTGGCGAACAAGACAGACCTCGATGCGCACGGCGCCTCAGTCGACTATGGCGCGCCCGCCGCGCTGCCCTGCGTGCGCATGGCTGCGGGCAGGGGAAAGGGGCTTGAGGAATTCCGGCAGGCCCTGCTCGCGGCCGCGCCGGAGGAATGCGTCGACGCGCCCGCGATTCTCCGCGATCTCGTCCCTCCCGGCTCCTGCGTGGTTCTCGTGACCCCCATCGACAGGGAAGCTCCCAAAGGCCGGCTCATCCTCCCCCAGGCGCAGGCGATCCGCGATGCGCTGGACAGCGGGTGCAGGGCTGTCGTGTGCAGGGAAACGGAACTGGCCTCAGCCCTCTCCGATCTCCGGACGCCCCCCGCGCTCGTGGTGACCGACTCCCAGGCATTCAGGGCTGTGGACGCGATTGTGCCGGCCGCTGTGCCGCTCACGGGGTTTTCCATCCTGTTCGCGCGGGCGAAGGGCGATCTTGCCGTCTTCGCCAAAGGGGCTGCGGCTATCGACCGGTTGCGGGACGGCGACACGGTCCTGGTCGCGGAATCGTGCGCGCACCACAGCGGGGACGACGACATCGGCAGGGTGAAGCTGCCCGCGCTGATCCGCAAGCGGAGCGGAGCGGACGTGCGGTTCACGTTCGCGTCGGGCCATGATTTTCCCGTCGACGCAGACGGGGAAAGGATTGCCCTGGTTCTGCACTGCGGCGCGTGCATGACGAACAGGCGGGAGATGCTGTCGCGCCTTGCGCGGGCCGGCGCGGCGGGGGTTCCCGGTGGTGAATTACGGCATGGCGATAGCCCACTGCCTGGGCTTGATGGAGCGGGCGCTTGGGCCGTTTCCGGAAGCGCGAAAGACATTTGCGGACGCGAAGCTGATTGAGAAATAAGAAATAGGCATCGAAAAGCCGCCCCGAATCGACGGGGCGGCTTTCTTTTTCCACATATGAAATCGCTGATTTACTTCGTGAAGTCCATCTTCGACATCTGTTCGTAAATCTTCCAGCGCAGAGCCTCTTCCCACGCCGCCTGATTCGCGAACGCTTCCGCGACAGCCGG
>QMCE01000893.1_pt1 | contig 15961 bp, 20 predicted proteins | sample 1821851 | NCBI WGS metagenome assembly QMCE01 (sample SAMN09453174, study PRJNA476694) | Termite gut metagenome, whole genome shotgun sequencing project. | isolation source: worker | host: Odontotermes sp. | place: South Africa:Pretoria | collected 2016-01-28
GTGTACGAAGAGGGGCGTTACACGCAGCGGAATGTCTTTGATTCCGAGGGTGCGCTGGTGTCGAGTGAATTCGAGTATACCTCACAAACCCTGCGAGGCACGGCGGGTGAGAATATAGCGAGCGACATCGCAGTGAATGATATTTCACGCATATGGTATCGCCGAGACAGGCTGAACACCGCACTCTATGCCGTGGATGATGAAGGCAAGGTAGTCACGCACGCCATCTATGATTCATGGGGCAACCCGCAGACAGAGACGAATCTTGACATCAACTTCTCTGGCATTGAGATGTATAATTTCACAGGCCACGAGTGGGATGAAGTGTTGGGCATATACTTTGCGCAGAACAGGTTCTATGACCCTTCGATTTACCGTTTCACGCAGAAAGACACCGTAAAAGACGGCATCAATTGGTATCTCTACTGCTTGAATGACCCACTGAATCGCTATGACCCTGATGGATTGCTGAACCTGAATATTGATGGCGCTGGCGGTGGTAAGAAAGACGACCCACAACCAGACCCCACCATGCCACCGGATGCCTTGCAAAAGTGGTATGCAGAACAAGCCGCAGCCGCGGCTGCAGCTGCGGCTGCGGCTGCAGCAGAAGAAGAGGCGCGTCGTCGAGAAGAAGAGAAACGTAAAGAAGACCCATATTATGGTTTGCCGCCGCAGGCACAGTATGATCAGGATGTGATAAACCAACGAGATGATGCAGTGTGGGCAGTGTATTACTATAACAATTACGGTTACTATTGCGGGCCGAAAAACGGAGACGACAGGGGAGGAATTCCTGACGACGAATATCCAACAATAGAAGCCGCAACAGAGGCATGGAAGAACAAGTATAAGGGGAAAAGCCAAGGTCAAGAGTACGGAGCGATAATCTATCAGAGATACAACCCTGAGACCGGAAAAATAACATATTTCCTAAGTGAAACTTTTGAGGGAACCGGACCGGCAACAGGAGACCCGGGAGGAAACGTAGTAGCAGGATTCATCTATGAATATATATTTGGTGGAATGTATGCATTAGGTGACCCAACCGTTGAGATGATTGCTATGATACATAGCCATCCTGAACCGCCTGGAGTATTTAATGATTATCCGTCAGATGGCGACATGTTCCTACTTAATCTGCCTGGTATAGGTGAAGTATATATTGTTCCATATGAAAATTCAAATAATATGCCACTTATTGTTGTGGTATCTGACAAAGACTCCTGGGATTTCCCGGGACATAACGCACCAGGAGGACCTTATGAACCGAAAAAATAAGCTACTTGGGATTATTTTAATCCTATCATTGATTTTCATTTGTGCATGTGATTATGACCCGTATGATGGTCAGCGTCCTGATGACTATCCATATTCTCAATGGGTGTGTGAAGAGTATAATATTTCATTTTCAGTGGGTGAAAAATATGAATTACTTGATGCAGTGATGGAAATTGATGGCGAAACAATACCATTCGAATTTGCATGGTTTATGTATGGTAACACATTGAACATAAATTTTGACATAGATGGTGAGTTTCAATACTTAGAGGGTTCGGGAAGTTTTGGAGAAGAAGCCTTCTCTATTTACATTGCCGACACGAAAGGATATTACCCCACAGAAGAGGTTACGTTAGAATTTCAAAGGGTTGATGAGTAAAGAAAAAGCAGGAACGATGCAGTCAATTCTGATTGCATCGGCTTTTTCAATCTACCGGGAATAGAAGAGGTCTATGTTGTTCCGTACAAACCGTCTGACCCATCTAACGGTAATCTGATTATTATAGTGGCATCAGATGTTGATTCTTGGGATTTTGAAGGGCATGATATGCCAGGAGGTAATTATGAGGAAAAGTAATTTTTTTTAGTGAGTCTAATTTTGTCTGCAGTCCTTTTTTGTTCATGTGACGTTGACCATTTTGCGGGACAAAGACCTGTAGAAAAGCCAAATAGTCACTGGGTTTGTGAAGAATATAATATATCCTTTTCTGTGGGTGAAAAATATGAGAGATATGATTCGTTAATTCAAATTAATGGCAAATTAATACCATTCACATTCCTTTGGTTTGATTTTTACAATAATGTAAATATTAACTTTGAAGTAGGAGGAGAAACTGTAGTTTTAGAAGGCATAGGTGAATTTGGAAGCGAAGTTTTTTCCATCTACATTGCCGACACGAAAGGATATTATCCCACAGAAGAAGTGACACTTGAGTTTGAGAGGGTGAAGTAACCGAGACAGGCTGAACACCTCGCTCTACGCCGTGGACGATGACGGCAAAGTCGTGACGCACGCCATCTATGATTCATGGGGCAACCCCAAGTTCAGCACCTCGTCCGTTGGTTCGCGCAGAGATGGATAAATTCAAAGTAGAAATGCAGAGCGGCAAGAGAGAAAGTCAAGATAGAACGCAGCGATGAAACAGGACACAGATAAAAGATAATATGTTGTGTCAGCGTACTAAGAGGCAACTTGTGAAATCATCACGGTGTTTCAGTCCTATTTATAGCCCAATTTGCACGAATTTACAAGAACTTGTAAGAATCAAAACGGCTCCGTATAGCCGTTTTTGGCTCTATCACTTGCTTGCGAGATAGGTTCAAATCCTGTCACCTCGACCAAAGCAAAATGCTCGGCCTTTTTAGGTCGGGCATTTTGCTTTGATAAAGGACAGGATTTGAAAGAGGGAGCGCATAGATGCCGCAGTGCGGCGTCTGCAACCGTACGTGTCCTGTCACCTCGACCATCCATCACAAACTACGCTTGCGCTGCGTATGTGATGGATTCTTTATTCTAAGATGAGCCTTTTGATTCGCCGCAATAGCACTTCCGTGCTTGATTTGCGCGAAAATGTCAGATATAATGTTTATATAGAAAAATGATGTATTAATGAAGCGGAAATCCATGTATTGAAGTTTCGGAGAATCGTTATGAGATATGATGTTTTGCAAAGCATATTCAGAAAGCCGATAAAGATGGCTTTCTTCATTCTGCTTGTAGCGATAACGGTAGCTTTTCTATCCATTGGTACATATCTGTTTTCATCAGTATCAAGTGGCTTAATAGAAATTGAGAATATATACCGTACAGTCGGAACAGTAGAGCAAATCAACAGAACTGTCGAAACTGAAGAGGTATATGATCGTATATTAGACAAATATGATTTACGTTTGCGCCCGATTTACGAAAACCCGATTGATATTGAAAGCTTGAGCTTTGAAGGGGCAAATTATATTATCCCACCGGAAAACAGACCATACTACCACGTCACGGTTGATAACAAAGGCTTCCTTTATTCCGGGATTTTCCGATTTACACAATCTCCCGTTGCTGAATACAAAATAGTAGAGCAATATGCGGGAGGGATATATGTAAAGGCGGAGGTTGTGCAGTCGCTTAACGGTGTGGTTTATCACCCGGGAGACACCTTCTACCTCTATCAGCGCTATGGCGAGGAGAAATTCATATGGGATGAGAATAAAACGTATATATCCTCTTTCACCGCCGATCCTGCAATTATGCGGGCTTCGCCGTCTGTTTGGAACAGTGATTTTGGCACATGGCCGGAAACCATGCCGATGACGCCGTATCTCTATCTTTCCTCCGCTCAAATTGATTCCGATGGCAAGTATGTTGATTCCGATAAATTTCGTGAAATTGAACGTCTTGGAATTATTGAAGTGACGGACGATTTATATGAAACAGAGCTGGGGAAAAGGCTTGAGGCCATGCTTGACGGCGCAGCAATTAAGGAGAGTGAAATCCGCACTATTTCCACCAACAGCCTCGGTCTATTGATGGATTTCTACAATAAAAACTCATACTTGACGGCGGGAAGAGAAATTACACAGGAAGAGTTTGACGAGGGCAAAGCCGTGTGCATGATTCAAGCCGACATGGCGTCTGGAAATCATCTTGAAGTTGGCGACAAAATCAGTCTTGGCTTCATGGATTCAGTATACGGATACACCTTGGGGGATAGGCAATATGTGACAGATGAACGCATCAACTACGAAACTTCAGTAAATGTGGACAGCGAGCCTTATGAGGAATTCTTCGAGAGCGAGTATGAAATAGTCGGTATATACGAACGCATGACAAAGAACAAGTTCTGGGCGAGTGAGGCGACTGATTACTATGCGGTAGGCTACGGTACAATTATATTGCCGACGAAGTCAATTACTTCAAGTGATGAAAACAATATGAACGGAGACCCTAATCTCAAGCCGTATAATGTAAGCTTTGAAATTCCTAATGGCACAACAAAAGAGTATATGGAAAAGGTGCGCGAACTGGGGCTTGATGAGAATTTGAGCTTTGCCTTTTATGACGGTGGATATGAGAACATCAAGGAAGGGCTCAACGATATGCGTGAAATGGCCCTTATTCTGCTTTTCTCAGGTGGCATTACAAGTGTATCCGTACTCTGCTTCTTTACTTTCCTCTTTATCGGAAAAGAGAAGAAAAGTGTTGCAGTGCGTCGTTCTCTTGGAGTTACCACAAAAGGATCGATGATTTCCATGCTTATTGGCGTTCTTATTGTTGTAATGGTCGGAGCAGGAATTGGAACCTTTATTGGGGGCATGACATCGCAATCCGTTTACAATAAAGTGCTGAGCATGACAGAACAAAGCAGATATGATACGGAATTCAGCAATTGGACAAGCACCTTTATTACCGAACAGCTTGAAGCCAATGAAAATCCGGAGAATGAACAAATTGAAACAGAAGAAGCAAATGCCAATGATATGCTGCTTTATGTCGCCGTCTTCTTTTCGGTTGTAATTGCCGAACTGCTTATCTCGGCATTTTTTATCCGGAATAATCTGCGGCAGGAACCAATGAGGCTTTTGAGCTTACGTTAAGGCGTACGTCATACTTAATTACTGATCGAAAGGAATTGTATTGAGATGTACAAGCGGATAGTCATATCCATAACCCGGCATAGAGTAAAAAGTCTTCTTACAGCTACAATTTCTTTGTTAGCTGTACTGTTCTTTTTTATTTATCTATCAAGTCTGATCGGAAATATTGATGAGTTCAACAGTATTGGTAAGAGCTTGCCAATTGATGGCCAAGTTACAAATATCAACGGAACATATGTTGAAGATATAAGAATCAGTGCGGCAAAGGTACAAAAGCTTGAGAGAACAAACGAAATTGAAAATGTAAGGAAAACAACCATACTCTATCTGGATTCGCAAGATCTAGTGCTGGAGGAAGAAGAAGCAACAACGCAAATCCTGATGCGGCGTGAATACTATACTTTATATGGAATAAATGCCGCAGAAGCGGTGCCGGGTTTTAAGGAAGCTACGTACTACGACGGTTATTCGGATTCAGTGCTTGATACAGATGAAGCGATTTGTCTAATTGATGAAAGTCATATGAAAGAAAGAGGTCTGCAAATCGGAGATATATATACCAACACACTTTACAGAAAACGATACAAGGACGCAGAGTACACTTATGTCGCAAATTATGTCGGGAATCTTCAAGCTAAGATTATCGGAACTTTTAAGGCAAGTATAAATGAAACAACGTCAGACACTATCAAAATCATTGCGCCAATCAGGTATATTCGTGAAATCTACAGGGAAAATGATGTGAATTATTCAGTTCATTCAATGAGTTTCACGCTGAAGAACGGATTCAATGTAAACAGCTTCAAGGAGCAGGCGCTTGATATAGGCTTCGTGAGCAGGAATCCACTTAGCGATGGCTTCGGACACGATGGCGAAGCACTTGTCCTTTATGATGAAAGCTTTATCAAAACAGCAGAACAATTGCAAAAAAACATCAGCTTGATGCAGATTTTCGCCCCGATAATCTTTATAATTGTTGCATTCATCGGCTTCCTGACGTCCTATCTTCTCCTGCAAAGCCGGCAGAACGAGTTCGCAATAATGCGTTCGCTGGGGCAGAGCAGAATATCGGTCTTCTTTTCACTGCTGACTGAAGCTGTGATTTTGGCGTTAATCGGCGGGCTTGCAGGAAGCATAATCGGGATTATCATCGGCACAGACTTACTGACAGCGCTGATAATTCTCGGCATTTTCATCATTCTTTACTCGCTCGGCACGGTAATTGCACTGCTTTTGCTCAATCGCTTCAGCGTGATGGAAGTGCTGACGAAAGCGGACGAATAGGAGGGAGCTATGAGCATAATCAGAGTCGAAAACGTGGGTTACACATATCAGAGCAAATATCAAAAGGTGGAAGCTCTCAAGGAAGTGAACTGCGAGTTTGAAGCAGGCAATTCATATATTTCACCTGGATTCAGGCGGCGGATTTCCAGTATTACCTCTATTCGCTGATGGTATTTACGATAATCTATGCTATATATTTCATCGTGTGCTATGCGGGGTTCATGCGCAATTTGAAAAACAGGCAGCGAAGGTAGGGAAATTGTTGCTATAAAATCGATAATCCTCAAAAAAGCCTTGCATTTTTATATCCCGCATGGTATCATATTACTTGCGTTATCAAACAGCAGATAATTAATTATTGAATATTAGGGAGGCTGACTATGGCAAATATAAAGTCATCGAAGAAGCGTGTTAAGGTTAATGCGGCTAAAACAGCGAGGAATAAAGCGTTTAATTCAGAGCTGAAGACGACAATCAAGAAGGCGAACCTTGCCCTTGAAGATAATTCGGCAGATAAGGCTGTTGCCGTTCGTGCGGCGGTTAAGAAGATTGACCAGGCTGCTGCAAAGGGAATTCTTCATAAGAATACTGCTTCAAGAAAGAAGTCAGCCCTCGACAGAAAGCTCAGCGCATAATCACAAGGATTTAAGAATTCAGAGCCTTTGGCTCTGTTTTTTTATGCTTTCCTATGCTATAGTAATAATCATAAAACTATTGAGGTGATGTTATGATTGTCAAGACGAATTACGGCGAGATAAAGGGCATAAAGGAAAATGGGTGCGTCGTGTATAAGGGCATTCCCTATGCGAAGCCGCCGGTAGGTGAGCTCAGATGGAAAGCACCTCGGCCGCCGGAGGGCTGGCAGGGCGTTCTGAATGCCGATAAGTTCCCGAATCGCTGTGTTCAGGGCATCGCAAAGCCCGATGAATTCTACGGCAAGGAATTCTATTCAAACCCCGACTTTGTGCCCGAAATGAGCGAGGATTGCCTCTATCTTAACATATGGGCTCCTGAAAATTCAGAAGGGAAAAAGCTGCCTGTGGCGTTTTGGATTCACGGCGGCGCATTCCTGCACGGCTTCGGAAGCGAGCTGGAATTTGACGGCGCAGAGTACTGTAAGCGCGGGGTTATCCTCGTCACTATAAATTACCGTGTAAACGCCTTCGGCTTCCTTGCACATGATTGGCTTGCCGATGAGAACGGCCGCTCCGGGAACTATGCCATACTTGACCAAGTTGCCGCCCTGAAGTGGGTGTACGAGAATATTGAAGCCTTCGGCGGAGACAAGGAAAATATCACGGCCTTCGGGCAGAGCGCCGGTGCGATGAGCGTCCAGACGCTTGTTTCAAGCGAGCTTACAAAGGGCATGATAAGCGCAGCAATTTTCCAAAGTGCCGGCGGCTACGGCTCTCCCATTAACAGAGACTGCACGCTGACAGAAGCCATGGAAATGGGAAATGAATTCGTCAGGCTCACAGGGGCAAAATCGGCTGACGAGCTTCGTGCGATACCGGCAGAAGAATTGTTTGCCGCTGTGAGGAAATTTCTGTCGGCAGAAAAGCCGCTTCCGTTCAGGCCGGTAATAGATGATTATGTGTTGAAGCAGGGCTATGATGAAACGGTGGATAAAAAGCTGCACCATGATGTTCCGTATATGCTTGGCAGCACGCTGAATGACATCGGCAGCGATAACGGAACAGGGGAGATGAACCCTCTTTATCAGGCTTGCATCAATTGGAGCCTGAAAAATGAGGCTATCGGCAGAAAGTCGGCATATGTGTATTATTTCAAGCGCAAGCCGCTCGGAGATGACGCAGGTGCGTTCCATTCCTGTGAGCTCTGGTATATGTTCGGCACCCTCAGCCGCAGCTGGAGACCCAAGGACGAAAACGATTATGCCCTCTCAAGGCAAATGCTCGATTACTGGACGAATTTCATGAAGCATCACGACCCGAATGGAAAAGAACTCCCTATGTGGCAGCCCTGCACTGCAAAGGATAAATTCGTTGCAGAGTTGGATTAATCAAAATAGAGCACAATACGTTGACAATAGAGATACAATATGGTACACTTTGAATGAGGTGATACTATGAATTTTTACACAGTAAGAGATTTGCGAAACACCCCAAAGAATATATGGGAAAATCTTTCAAATGACGGCGAGGTGGTAATTACAAATAACGGAAAGCCCACAGCTATACTTGTAGACATTGCCGATGGGGGCTTTGAAGAGACAATAAAAGCCATCCGACAGGCTAAGGCAATGATGGCATTTAACTCAATGAGAGCAAAGGCGGCTGCAAAGGGATATATGTCAGATGCTGAAATAGAAGCTGAGATAAACTCTGCAAGGCAGGGTGATTAAGCATGTTGGTGGTGATAGACACAAATGTTTTGGTTTCTTCATTGTGGTCTAAAAACGGAAAGCCTGCGAGAGTGATGAGTCTAATTCTGAATGGGGTATTGATTCCATGCTATGATTCCAGAATTTTAGCTGAATATTTCAGAGTTTTGAAAAGCCCCAAATTTGAATTCACAACAAGTGAAATTGATTTTTTGCTGGACTACATTAAAAACATCGGACACTCAGTTGTGCCGGAGATAATTGAAGATACCTTTATTGACAAAGACGATGCGAAGTTTTATGAGGTTGCAAAATATTGTCAGGCGAAGCTGATTACGGGAAATCTCAAGCATTTCCCATCTGATTCATTAGCAATATCTGTGTCTGATTTTCTTGAGCAATATGGAAACTGACAGAGAGAAATATCTATAATTTACAAAAAGCTTAATTTCCCTTGTATCAATTGACTTTTAACCCCGCTTGCGCTATCATTTATACAGGGAAATATGTATGCACAGTTGGAGGTATGTTAATATGAAAAAGAAATCGTGCTTTTGGTCAATTATATCAATGGTAATATCACTCATTGCTGTCGCTGCATTGGTGGCGGGCATTGTTATGCACTTGGAGAAAAAGAAGGAAGAGGAAGAGCTGGAGTATTATCTCGACGGCTCAATCCAGTAAGACAGTTGATAGTGGATAATTGATAATTGACAGTTAAGGACAAGGGCATTGGAAAGCGTTCCCATCGGGGAGTTACGACGCTCCGGCACTCCGTGCAGTACAGTCGATTATTGATGTTGTAGGGGCGGTGTTATGCCGCCCGTTTATTTAAGACCAATCAATAACAAAAACAGGAGAAGAATTCTTCTTGAAAGAAGATTCGTCTCCTGCTTATTTTTATGAAGAGGTGTTGACATAAATGACAAAGCCATATCTGATTATAGTCACGGGAAGACCGGGTGCAGGCAAAACCACCTTTGCGCAAAAGCTCGGGAGTGAAATCTTCATGCCCGTTATCAGCCGTGACCAAATCAAAGAGGGCTACGTCCACAGCTTTGGCAAAAGGCACAGCGAGCTCCCGCAGGAAGCAAACGGAAGCGCCACCGAAATTTTCTTCGATACGCTCAAAATGCTGGTTGAAAAAAATGTCTCGGTAATTGCCGAGGCGGCTTTCCGGCACGAGGTGTGGTCATCCGCTCTTGAATGGTTCAAAGACAAGGCGAATATATATATTCTGATTTGCAAAACAGATGAAAATACTGCTCTGGAAAGATTCATCAAAAGAGGGCTCGAAAACCCCGCAAGAGAGTACTTCCACGGCGATAAGGGCGTTGACATGGCGAGGAGAGGCATGGAGATAAGTGCCGGCACATATGATGAGCCGCACCTGAATCTGCCGACATTCCATGTTGACACTTCGAGGGAATACTGCCCGCCCATTACAGAGCTGAAAAAGCAGATTTTTTCAAAATAAGCAAAACAAAGGCCGGGGAATTTCCTCGGCTTTTGTCACAGCTTAAATACAATCCCCGCAACCGCCGCAACGGCAATGAATACGACGGGGTGCAGCTTCTTCCATATATTGCTTGCGGCGAGCAGCACTGCAAACAGAATAATCGAGGGCAGAATGAAAATGTCCGGCAGATTGCCGGTTGCCTGAAATACCGGAAACTGAAACAGGCTTGCCTGAATAATCGTGAACCCTGCGGCGGCGATTAGTGCCGTAACGGCGGGGCGAAGCGTGTCAAATGCGTTGTTTACAAGCCTGTTATCTCTGAATTTTTTCAGAAACCGTGCTACAATGAGAATAATTATGATTGACGGCATTATGAGCCCGATTGTCGCCAATGCCGCACCGAGAATCCCGCCGCCGATTCCCGCCTGAATGTACCCGGCGTGGTACCCCGCATAGGTCGCCATATTCACGCCAATAGGCCCCGGCGTGCTTTCAGAGATGGCAACCATGTCGGTCAGCATGGCTTCGTCAAACCATGTATATTTTTCGGCTATGTCGTATAAGAAAGGCAAGGTCGCCAGCCCGCCGCCTATTGCAAAAAGCCCTGTTTTGAAGAATTCTATAAAAAGAAGGAAAAATACGCTCATATTTTCTCCTCCTTAGCTTTGAAAATCTGCCCGTAAACGATGCCGAAAACAATCGCTGCAAGGACAATCCATATGGGAGAGACAGCAAAGAAAACCGAGACAAGAAAAACTGCTGAGAAGATGATTATCCCAAGCACACCCTTGACGCCCTTCCTCCAAAGGCCGATTACGGCGTTCACGACAAGCACTGCCACGGCAACACGTATCCCTGCCAAGGCATGCTGTACATATTCATTGTCGGTAAAATTATTAATCATACCGGCGATAATGGGGATAATAAGGAACGATGGTACGATAACGCCGAGGGTGGCGACAATTCCGCCGAGCGTTCCCTTGACTTTGTTTCCAATAAAGGTGGCGACATTCACGGCAATTATGCCCGGCGTACATTGCCCGACGGCGTAATAGTCGAGCAGCTCTTCCTCGGTTGCCCAGTTTTTATTATTCACAACTTCCTTTTGCAGCATGGGCAGCATGGCATAGCCGCCGCCGAAGGTAAGCCCCCCGATTCTTGCAAAGGTCAGGAATAAATCCAAGTATCCGCCTTTTTTCATAGATATTCTCCAAGTTCTCCAATATCACGCACCACGATATCCGGCACAATTTCACTTTCCGTAAGCATTTTTTCGTCTGTTTCGCCGCTCATAACCAAAATGCTCAAAACCTCGCTTTTGTCTGCCACCGCAATATCTGTATATAATCTGTCGCCGACAATGGCAATCTCATTCTGCGGCAAGCCGATATGCTCGGTTATATAATCAAGAGTGTGCCGTGAGGGCTTTCCGAAGAATTCACACTGCATGCCTGTCGAGGCTTTGACGAGGGCGGCGATAGAGCCGCAGTCAGGAATAAAGCCATCCTCAACAGGGCAGTTCCGGTCAGCATTCACGCCGAAAACAGGCGCACCGTTTCGTATAAAGGTGCAGGCCCTGGAAAGCTTCTCATAAGTGAGGCTTGTGTCAAAGCCAAGCACCACATAATCCGGTGCTTCATCATCAAGCTCAATTCCCGCATTTATAAAATCCTTCACAAGAAACTCAGTTCCTACGACAAAAGCCTTCTCACCATTGCGGTTATTCAAGAGCCATTTGATTATCACATCGTTCGAAAGCATCATCTGCCTGTCGCAAATATCAATGCCCATCAAGCGGAGCTTCTCAATGTAAGCCGCCCTGTTCTTCGAGCTGTTATTTGTGAAGAAAAAGAAATCTCTGTCAGTTTTTTTAACTGTGCCCAGAAACGGAATTGTTTCCTCAAAAAGCCTGTTCCCGAGGTAAATTGTGCCGTCCATATCAAGCACAAAAGCTTTTATCCCCTGTAAACGCTCGTGTATATCCATAAAACCCTCTTTCATCTTTTCTTACGCAATTCTACCACATAGCCGCCCTGTTTTCAATTTGTGCTGCTATCACTTTCTCCCGCCTTCTGAATTTCACTGAAAAGCTTTTCGGAAGTGAGAAAAGCCATGCCCTCAAAATAATCATGCAGAACATCGGGGGAGAAGAGAAGCTCCGGCAGCATTTTGTCGGGCAGCATAGCATAGAGGGAATCACTGATGAGCCCGTGAGAATCCCTGCGATACGCCTTTCCGCCGATTGCGATATACTGCGGGTTCAGAATACCGCATATCCAGAAAATAATTTTTGCAATATGCTTTGAATAAGTGCTGTCATCAGCCGCATCGGCAATCAGCTCGTTCAAGGTTTTTCCGCCGTCAACAGGGATTAACCCGATTTCACCGGCAAAATTGTTATGCCCCCTGATAATCTTTCCGCTTGAAACGAAGCCTGCGCTGATGCAGCCTTCGTCAAAATTCAAAAAAGCCATGTCGGTTTTCTCGCTGCCCTCGCTTGAAAAATCCCGCTCATAGCATCTGCCGAAGCCTATTGTAATGGCGTTTATGCTGTTTTCCAGGATAACAGGGATACCGTATTTCTCTGTGAAATAACCGCCCAATTCAAAGCTTTCCAGTTCATTTTCAGAGTTTCTCCTGAGATAATCACTCCCGCTCACAACACCCGGCACACCAAAGCCGATTACCTTGATTTCTGTCTGCGCCATCAAATCATCAAGGAAGATTGATATTGCAGATATTATCTCGTTGCCTTCAACCGCAAGCTCGCCTTTTTCAGTTATTTCCCCGAAAATATTGACGATAAGGTAATCGACAGCAGTGTCACTTATGCAGAACGCCGCCCCGAAACAGTCGTCAGCCTTTAAGCGGTATCTTTCTGCTTTTCTGCCCCCGCTTGATTCACCGCAGCCGATGCTTTCAATTTCTCTCTTTTCCAGCATTTCAGAAAGCAAAGAGCGCACAGTCGTGGGGCTTATACCCGTTTCGTTTACAATCTGCGCCTTCGTCACAATCCGATTGCTCCTGATAAGGCTGCGTATGGATGAAAGATTGGTCTGCTTCAACATATTAGGCTTCGCACTTTCAATATTCATTCATGCCTCCAAGGTTTTGACATATACTTATATAAGTTTATGATGAAAGTATATATCATATAGGCTCAGCTGTCAACAATTCAATGGAATCTTTCGCTTTCATAGCAGGAATACTTTACACAGCGCCTGAGTCTTTGCTTCCCCTTGCTGATATGCCTTGACACAGTGCTCTTATTAACGCCCATAAGCTCTCCGATTTCCCTTTCCTTTAAGCCGTCAAAGAAATAAAGCTTCACGCATTGTCGCTGCTTTTCTGTCAGCTCTGTTTCAATCGCTTCACGCAAAACCGCCGCAGCTCTTTTCATCAGCGCTGAATTATCCTCAGAGAAATCAAAATCCTCTCTGCCGACAAAAGCCTTCATCTCGTCAAGGCTCAAGATTTTAGTTCGCATATTTTCCCTCTCTTTCGGCAAAGCTTTCTCCTCTTACAGAGAGCAGTCTCCCTGTATTACGGCACTCGAGATACATGGAATAGAGGATATTCGCCCGTTGCAGGGCAGATATACGTTCCTCGGTTGACATCGGCACACTTTCACGCCTTATCTCTTCAAGCCTCTTCTTCATGCGCTCGGCTTCAATTAAATATTCTTTTCCCCAATTGCAATAGTCGATTTCGCTCCTGTTGCTCATTCTCATAACTCCTCCGCCTTTCTGCAAGCATCATCTTAATCGTTCGAACACTTGTTCGCTAAATAAATGGTAGCAGAGTGAACGGGATTAATCAATAGCTATAGACAAATAATTGAGTGAAAAAAATCATAGTACAAAAAATCGTACAATAAGTTAAGATAATCGCAAGATATTTGCAATGAATAAAAACTTGCCGAAAGTGAAGAATGAGAGTATAATACATCTAAAGTAAAGCAATTCTGTTTGCCTTAATTTAGATAATCATATGAGAAAGGAAGAATAAAAATGGCGATTGATTTTCAAGGTGTATTATCAACGATAAGTCAGGGGCTGAAATCTGCGGCGGCGGAAATCAGTGAAAAAAACAAAAATGCTGCAAAGGTCGGCAGGCTTCAAAGTGAAATCAAAAGGCAAAGGGCCGCTGCCGAGAGAGAATACATTACGCTTGGCAGATACTATTACAGCACACTGCGTGATGCGTCAAACGGTGTTACAGAGCCCCACAGCGCCGCACTCGACATCATAAACCAGAAGATGGAGGCTCTGATAAATGAGCTTGACGACCACTATGAAGAGGTTGCAAATCTGAAGGCCGAAAGAGCAGCTGAGAGAATATCGAAAAAAACGTCCTTATATATGGGCGAGAGAGAAGACGTTGACATCGAGGACGTCGATGTGTACCAAACCCGCCCGCTGATTGAGCTTAAAAGCAAGGAAGAGATTCTTGATGACTTGAACAGCTTAAAGGCAAGAGTCGGCGAAAATGCCGAGAAAGCATATATATCAGGCAAAGAAGCCGTCATGAAAGCAACGGGCAAGGCTGTGGAGAAATCGGGCGAAATCGTCTTGGAGATTGACAAGAAAAAGGATGATTTGATTCAAAGAGCCGCTGACAAGGTTTGGGCGGCGAAAGCGAAAATAAAGAACATGAGCGGCGAAAGCGAAGAAGCCCCGGAAGATGTTGCCGCAGACGCTGATGAGAACGATAATCTTCCGTTTGAATAATAGCAGGAGGGAATTATGTCTACTGAAATCATGAAAGATATAATCTGCCCGCAGTGCGGCGAGGCGCAGAAATACAGGCTATACACCGGCATCAACGGCACGGATAACCCCGATTTGAAGCAGCAGATTATGAACGAAGAGCTCTTCAATTGGCGTTGCCAACGCTGCAATTACCTTGCCGACATGGCATATCCTTTTATCTACACTGATAATGAAAAGCGGTATATAATTTGCTTGTCGCCGATGGGAACAGACAACATTGAGCCGCCCTCGACCTTTGAGAATTATGTAAAGCGCACGGTGAAGAATCTCTCTGAGCTCAAAGAGAAAATTCTGATGTTTGACCAGAGCTTTGACGATGTTGCAATGGAGCTTGTCAAAAATGCTCTCTGCGGGATACTCAAGCAGACATATAAGGTCAACCGTATCCATGCCTACTTCAGCAGAGAGAATGAAGGCGAGCTTGAGTTTGCGATATATCTCCCCGGCAAGAGCGAGGCGGTGTATCACTCCACACGTGAAGATGTCTACGAGCAGTCGCAGGAGGTTTTGCGTGCACTCAATTACACTGAACCCAAGGGCTTCCTGAAGGTTGATGCCAAGCTGGCAAGAAAGATTCTTGAAGACTATCAAAATATCTGAATAATACGCAAAAAAACAAGAAGTCATTACTAAATCAATGGCTTCTTTTTTCTGTGCAAATCGTATACATGGTCTTGACAAATTTACAGTGAAGGGTATAATGGGTTAAAATTCAAATAAGGAGATGTCAACAATATGGATTTTCCCTCAATAGTCATGGTATACACATTTGACAAAGAGATTCCGCAAGGCGATTTTGTGGCTAAAATTGGTCGCAGTGTATTGAGCGAAATGATGAAAAACCCAAGGTTTTCAGAGTTGCATGGTCGCCTTTCGGGGAAGATTGGTGCTTCAAACATTATTACCGGAATGGAAGGACAAGCTGCTGTTTCAGAAGCGGTTAAGTGGATTGCAGATAGAACGTTTATGGCGCCATCGGAGGTAGTCCGTCCTGTTGAAGACAACCCGGAACTAAAAAGGTTTTTTGTATTTAACGGCACAGAGAAATTCAAGATAGCGAAGAAAGGCTTTTTTGGCAAAGAGAAGGAAAAAGAAGTTGCGACAAATTATTCAGTCGTTTTCTATTTTTGGTGTTCTTATTAGTATTTTCAATACACCTGTGAAACATTGCATATTGATGAAATTATAAAAAAAGGAGAGCCACCGCTCTCCTTTTTCTCAGCTTATAAACCCAAT
>QMCE01000895.1_pt1 | contig 15941 bp, 15 predicted proteins | sample 1821851 | NCBI WGS metagenome assembly QMCE01 (sample SAMN09453174, study PRJNA476694) | Termite gut metagenome, whole genome shotgun sequencing project. | isolation source: worker | host: Odontotermes sp. | place: South Africa:Pretoria | collected 2016-01-28
TTATACTGGTAGTGTCCTTGTATTCCGGCATCGCCAGAAGGCGATGGTGGTCGTGAGCCTTTCGGTCTACAAGGACTTTTTATGCGCAATCATAAGCACGGAAATCATAAGCACGCAATCATAAGCATCACCTCGTCTTCGACTAACGCTTATATAAAAACAGGGTTGCTTGAATCGCGCATAAAAGCGCAATCCTGCAACCCGCTCATAATCAATATCGCTATAATCATGGTAAGGTTTAGCCTATAATGCCGCGCATGTTGACGAATGCTGTCTAATATCTCGGTCATCTGAACAACGAAAAGGATCGCCCTCACCCGCAGTAGCGCGACCCTCTTGGTGATAATCTTTTCGTTTTTCCGCTTATACTCCAAAATCGAAGGAGTAGCCGGAATACTGGATTTGACTGATGAGGCTTGGGCTTACCTCGTTGAGTTTACGTAGCGCCTCCAATTGGCTCTGCTCGAAGCCTTTGCCGCCGATCATGCCCATGCGGAATTCGCGCGAAAAAGTATCTGCGACAAAAGCAGCGTCCTCTTCCGACAGTCCCGCCTTCTCGAATCCAGTTTGGACATAATCAGCAAAGTCCTTATCCAGTTCGCTTTTACGCAAGGCTTCTTCTTGGTCATTGGCATAGTACATTTTATCAAGCGCATTATAAGCTTTTTTATATTGCTCTACACCTTCGTCCAAGAAATTTTCTTTAGGGATATTACTATCGTCCATTCGATTCCATTCCCCGCCGAGCATCAGGGTAGTCTCTTGTCTCCACTTTTCACGCGCCGCTTGACTCGCGGTTTGCGGATTACGACTTTGCTCAAATGAGTCAGCGATTTTCTGGTATTCATCCGTAGGAACGGCATATCCATTTTCATCGTAAACGGCTGAACTCTTTTTTTCTTTCCCGCTGACTGAAATGGTTTCGCCGGTTTTCATCGCAACTGTATTGGAAGGGCTTTTTTGGGCTGCTTCGTGATATCTGCTTACTAAATCAACTTGCCCCTTTTGCGGCTTTAGAAATAAAGTGTCTTGCGGCCCAGCGCCACTTTCTTTCGCTGCTTGGATTTTCGCGGTCATTCCAGCTCTCGCTTTTTCCAACACTTTTTTCTGCTGCTCAGTCAATTCAGGGAGCGGTGTTGGTGTTGTTGCGGAAGAAGTTTCTCCTCCGTTGTAGACACGGTGTTCGTGCATAGCCGAACCGGGTAAGCTAGTTACGTTCATCTTTTTTCCTCCTTGAAAAAAATCTTCCTTATTAATCAACCCGCTCAAGAGTAATATCGTAATTTTATTGGAAGTCTTTAGAATTATTTTAGATATACTCGTTGGTTTTTTGATTGCCAAGAAAGGCCAAACGCCTCATCAGAGGCGTCTGGCAATCTACCTTAGTTAAACAATGATTCGTTATTATTATGAACCCATATACTGTATGCCATACCAATAGTAATATGGCACAAATGCGTTATTGCTTAGAATCGGGGCGTTATTATTCGCATCATACACATCAAACCATACTTCCGCGTTGTCATAATACACGCGCCATCTTCCTGCGGCAGACCTATAATCATAGGTGTAAGAATAGTAATCAGCAAAGACGCTTACGTTGAACGATCCGTTTCCGTTTGCGTCAGTGATTACATCCTGATAGTTTTGTACCCCATCGTTATGAGCGAAAAAGGATACACGCACTTTGACGCCAGCAGCAGGATTACCGAACTGGTCAAGCGCTTTAAATGTTCCCTGTGTCCAGTATCTTGATGTTGGCTTCGCGCCGTAGCCATAGGTATTAACGCCCTCATCGCCCGCCGAACTGATATTCGTAATTGTGACAAAAGTTATCGGCGCACGATCCACGAACGCATTTAGGCTGTAATTACCGGTGGCGTATTGTAGGGATAGCAATTTGACATAGAAAATCGCATTGCCACCGGGATTGGGTAGAACAGCTTTTCCGTTGGCGCTAGAATACGAATTAACGTATTGCAGCATGTTCCCGGCGACAATATATACATCGAACGTTACGTTGAGCGACGAAGTAACTTCGATAGCCGGAGCACTCTGAGCTGTTCCAGCGTAGCTGAACACAAACCAGTCGGAGTCATAGCTATTGTCGAGGTTTGCAGAAATCGCCGGTGCGCCAAAGGACGTTGCGTAAAGATTGTCAACATTGAATCTGTCGTTGATCTCATAGGCATCCTTCTGCTGCGGATAGGTGGTATTAACGCCGACTTTATAAATGTTCGCCGGATTTACAACACCGTCCATAGAATCAACGCCCAAAATCACGAGATCATCAGTTTCAGCGGGTAGGCGAACGAATTGACCTCCGAATACATTGGCCGCATAGTCTGATATTTCGTCGTATTTCAAGTTACCATTGATGTCGTAAACCTGAACGAAAAGCCGATAATTCATCCCAGCGGTAGGTAATTCCAAGAACGCCGTAATGTCGCAATCCGATCCGATATATGTGTAATACATCCAAAAATCGCTGCCAGAGTCGAGGGAGCCGTTATTTTGGACGTTCGGCATTATGTACATTTCGCCACCGCGCGCGGCGCTTGCGGCATAGGGTGTTGCAGCACTGCCGCTGTTCGCGGGAGCGCTGCTAAGGATGTCGGCTGCGGCCTGAGACATTTCCGCGCTCTTAGTATTGGTGCTGCTGTTTGCATTCGTTAAAGGCACATCAGGCTTCGCATTAGCGAGTGGGCTGACCGTTGCCGCTTGAGGCTCGGCAACCGCTCTTGCAGGAGGCGTGACGTTCCCCGGTTCAACATAGCTCGTAGCGATATCACCGTTTGCTTCGTCCTGCGTAGGCTCCACAGCCGTTTCAGCAACCGCCGCAGGCACCATGCAGAGCATCATCAAGATTACCAGTATCAACGCAATAGCTTTCGTTTTCATTTTGGCTTCCTCCGTAAAATATTTAATAGATGGTGTTTGGGCTTTCAGCCCATAACCCATTGGATATCAGTCTTGGCAGGGTATGAGCGGGTGTAGAGAACCCCTGCCTTAACTGTTAGCATAAGCACGGCGAAAACAGGCACCTTGAGCGGGTTGCGAACGTTCTCGCCGCAGCTTGAAGCTCCGACTTGTACACGCGACAATTCGCGCGAAAACAAATTGCTCCTATTGATGAAGCTGTCGTAGTCGTGTAGACGTGAGTGTCCTTGTACCTCGGCATCGCCGTAAGGCTATGGAGGCGGCAACCTTTCGGCTTACAAGGACTTTTATTTTATCAAGGGCATCACTTCCTTTTGCATAACGCGAATATTACACGGCAAACTTTGAGGCTTTGATCGGCTGATCTTTCATCGCTCCACGACATATTCGTTAAGCTTGCCGCGCATAAACTATAGCAACCCATATCAATGCCTGCCACAAACCATGTCTTAAATGTCATTGAAACTGTCTTAAATGTAAATTTCGACACGTTGCGACTTTTCGACACGCCTAAATTCTATAATCTGCCTCCATATGCGCTTCGGGAAAGAAAACCTTGCCCTATTGAGCAAAGAGAGTAATTGCTGCATGTTTATTCTTTCTCCCGTTTGCTTTTGCGCCTAGCCGTGGCGATTCCTTTGCTCACAGATTCGTTTGGATAGTATCGGCCATATTGCTCCGCTAATAATTGAATCCTATTCCGCGTTACGGGCAATCTTTTGCCGTTTTTCATCTCAACAAGCTTTTGGCGCAGATCAAAACGGAAGATTTGGGAGATGTTCATCGCGACACACTTGTTGATAATAACAAAGTTTTCGCTATCAACAGCCGCCAGTAAACTGCTGAATCCTTGTGCTGACGATATGATTTCTCCGTTATTGAGATTGATTCGGGTCTTTCTGTCTATTCGATCAATATATAGAATATCACAAGGATTGATGCAATAAACTTGTTGCCTTGTTCTGACGACAAGCTTTCTTTGCATAGAAGAATCCAAGCGCGAAAACATGTCGTCTATCAGAACGCCAAACGCTTCGGACGATATCGGCTTGAAGAGAAATTTATAAGCCTGTAGGTTGGCTCCAACCGCTCTTTTAATCGGCTCGTTGGATTTCGCCAAGATCGCAATGTTTGCTTCCTTTTCAATCGTTCGCAATCGATTAGCTATCCTGTATCCGCTCATTGCGGGTAAGCTGCTGTCTATGATGATTAACTCGAATGGCTGATAGCTGCCTCGATATGATTTCAATATATCAGTACCAGTGCGATAGCATTCAAGCCGAACGCGGTAATTTGGTAATTTCACGCTTTCGACTAAGAAGCGGAGATGATCGATCACCGATTCCTCATCACAGCACAAAGCTATTCGCAGCGTGTTCATTTGATAACCGTCCTTACTTAATAAACTTCGCGTCAGTTAGCCTAATAATGACGTGGCCGTGTACGGGCTTCCGAGCATGGCGTCTGTGCTAGAACACCACCATCACATCGGAATAATACCCTCGATGTGGAACCCGGCAATGCGCCGAAATCGGGCGATACTATATAGACACGCTGGCTCGGAAAAATCTGACGATAAAATAAAAAATAATTATTTCAAATCAGCGTCATATTTTTTCGACTTGGCGTGTCTATATATCGCAGACGATTTTCTGCGAATAATTTTTTGGAGGAACTAAAGATGAAGAAACGTATGATCTGTTGCGCACTGGTACTCTTGATTTGCATGTCGCTTGGCGGCGTTGCCTTTGCACGGCAAGCGTCGGGATACTGTCATATCAGCAATTACGGAAGAGATGTCACCTTTAATGGTTTTTCTCAGTCAGCCCAAACTGAAGATGAAATTGGTATTACACTTCGCCTTATGGAACAAAGGGGAGGCAGTTGGCACGAAGTCGCACGAGCCTCAAATCGGGATGAATCCAGTAGCTTAATTACCGCATCTGGATCGAAAAAAGTTACTGGGGGCTATAACTATAAAGTCATAGGAGATTATACTTCTAAAAAAGGTGGTGTTTCATACTCCTCCTCAAACGAATCAAATATTGTTTGGATATCGTAATATAAAACAAAATATTCCACGATACATAATAGGTTTGGCATGAACAGAAAATGGCGGCTGCAAGTCGCCATTTCTTTAAGCATTTGGCTCAACAAGTTTTAAATCACTTGCATAGTTTAACAAAACCTCGCGCTCTAATTCTACGCTTGCAATACTAAGGTATACACCGTCCCCAATAGCTTCAACAAAAGAAGTTCCATCGTCCATATAACCAGCATATAAGTGTATACCATTAGGTAATTCTTTGAAAATCACATCTCCATCTCCCGCGCTACTTCCAAAGCCCCATGACGAATTTTCGGAAGGAAACCACTGTGCTACCAAAATAGATTCGTCTGAACTTGCTTTGTACGTGGTACTTAAATTCATCAACGAATTATCAATTACATATACACGAATAGATACAATTGATGAATTGCTTTTGCTTAAATCCGCAATAGGGCGTCCGATAGTCCTTGCAGCATCTTCTAATGACGCAAACGAGTCGGGCATATTTTCATAGTCAATCGGAGGTAAATTTGTAGGCAACTCTGTTCCTTGCGCTATTAAATCACCATCAAATATTCGCACAACGAAATTACGTACAGCTCTCGCGAAAGCATTGCCGGGTTCTGTAAACGCCAAGAAAGCGGATAGCAGCAAGACAGCGGCAATCCCAATCGCCAATCGCGCCACAAGCTTATTCCTCGGCATACGCGCTTTGCGCTCCGGCTCTGGCAGAACAAACTCCGTGTCGTAATCGTTCTGCTCGACGCGCCTTTTTACGATCTCCAAAAATTCGTCAACGCTAGGATACCCTTCGCTAAGAATACGGTCAGCCTCTTCCTCGGATATGAGATGCGGCTTGTATTCAAAATAGGGATGGTCAAACACCAGCTTTTTGAGTTTTTTCCACCGTATCCGTTTCACTCTACCATCCTCATAGTCAACAAGAACATGTACAAAGCCATTTGAGGCGAGCTACTTGCTATTTTATTTCTCATGCGCCGAAACTGCTGCGAGAGCGTATTCGGCGTAATGCCTAGCTTAAAGGACAATTGCTCAATGGGATGGTCTTTCATATAGTGATCTATAAAGGCTTGAATCAATTCATCAGAGTAGCCTTTCAAGTGACTCCTAAGAACTTGTTCCCATTCAATATTATCTAAGACGGCTTTGTAACTTGGATCGCTGCGCATTTTTGCCAACTGGTTCGGGTCGGTTGCTACAGTCCTTGCGCTATCGCGTAGGTGATTAAGCGTTGCGCGACGCAAGCATACGGATAAATAGGCCGGTATATTGTTTATATCTTTAAGCTTATTTTGCTTGGAAAATAAAGTCGCTGCAAGATTCTGTATGATATCCTGCGCAGCCTCAAGGCTGTTTACCATCATCACGGTAATTTTCAGCAGGCTGTCATAATGCTGGATCAAGGCATCAATAACTGGATTTTCGTTTACCAAAGGCATCGCCCCCCGAATACGGTTGGCTGATTATATCATGAATTGGCGAAAAATAGAATAAAATAAGATATAATAGATGTAAATATCATTTAAAATAAGGACTATATAGTAACATCGTTGCCATGCGGTTAAACCCGCTCATAAATTTAAACCGCATCGCATTTAGGTCGTAGGCATCATCGAGTGTTCTTTTCCGTTGTTCCTTCTTGACCGCCTTTTGAATCCTCTTCCGACTGCTCATCCATCTTTTCAGCAGCGGCTTTAGCGCGTCTGACGAATTCATCGACTGGAAGATAGCCAGCCTTCATGATATTATCGGCTTCTTCGCTGGTCGTCGCTTCGCAACCGTCCATAGCCTCTATGATATCTTGGATGCCTTTGCCGATATCGTCCACATTTGTCACCTCCCTCCCTCTATTGCGCCGAGCGTTGAGGTATAAATCAAGATACCATAATCCCGACGAAATTTATTGCAATCCATTTAAAATCTTTAATTAGTTGCCTATCTATAATTATATCTAATTTAATTCGACTGTAAACAACAAAATATCTATTTTTATTAGACGGCACATATATCCAATCGCCTATGATATAGGCAAGAGGTGATGAGGATTGAATTACGAAAATTTCTCCGTGACAGAATTACTGAGTTAAGAATAAAGGCAGATTTATCTGAGTATCAGTTAAGCGCCGAACTTGGGCGTTCCCACGGATATGTTAATTCTATAACGCGAGGGAAAGCCAAGCCGTCCCTTGAACAGTTTTTGTCCATCTGCGAATGCCTGAACGTTACCCCGTTCGATTTTTTTGATGACTCGCAACATATGTCTGCGATTACGCGCAAAATCATCGACAACCTAAAAGATTTAAGCGAGGCAGACTTGCATCTTCTAAGCATCTTAGCTGAGCGCCTACATAAAGACTTGTAAAACTCATCGCCAAACAAGCCGCATATATCGTTTGTGTAATAGACGGAAGCTAAAAACAAGCCTGCCGCCTTTTTCGTTTATGTACAAACCCAGCCTATACCGCTACTCTACCAGCACACTAGTACAACGCTCTGCAAATAACTACGCATAATCGCCGAGAGATATCTCTTCTAATTTATACTTCCAATGATAGATGACAGGTTCTTGGTTTAACTGTTCGATATACTTGTAGATGCGATCTTCAAGCGCTTGTTTGCTTTCTACCCGTATTCCGCGTAGCATTTGCCGGGTCATTTTACTGAAAAAGCTCTCAATCAAGTTGAGCCAGGAACCGTGTTTAGGTGTAAATACAAATTCAAACCTTGATGGCCGCGTTGCTAAATACTTTCGTGTTTCCTTGGAGGTGTGCGCTGAGTGATTATCCAATACGAGACGGATTGTGTCTTCCATAGGATATTTTTCATCAAGTATCTTTAATAAACTTATGAAGTCAGCGCTTTTGTGAGTGGAACTTACGAGCGGGATGATTTCTCCGCTCAACAAATCCATCCCCGCGAGCAGGGACAATGTGCCATATCGTATATATTCACTATCTCGTGCAATGAAGCCATGTTTCAAGGTTGGCGGTTGATCTGGCGATGTGCAGCCAAGAGCTTGAATGCCCGGCTTTTCATCATATGATATTGTTACTGTTTTAGCCCCTTCAAATGGAATAAGGCAGCCTTCATCATCAAACATTAACTCTACCTGCTTATAAACCATCAAAACATCATGCTTTTTCGATTCGAAGTCGGGGTCTCGCTTTTCAAGATAATATTTGATCCTGTACGGTTTGATTTCCGCCTTGTTAAGAATATCGCACACTTTCGAGCATGCTATATTGGCGAGGGCTGGATGCCCCGCCTCGACACAATGCTCCCGAATATGTCTTTGCAGCGCCCGCTGAGTCCATAGCTCCGCCGCATATCCCAAACTCACTGGCTTTTGGCATGCCAAGTCAATAACATACGTTATATCGTCATCTGTGAAGATAGCGGGACGCCCCGTTTTTGGCGCATCTACTAATGCAAGCTTCACTCCGTCTTTATAGTATTTATTTAAACATAGACTTACGCTGTTTCGATTTATTTCTAGCTTTTCCGCTATGGCCACATTAGACATTCCGTCATTTTTATAAAGAAGTATCTTGGCTCTCATTACCGTTTGCATCGCTGAGGTTCGGCTCCGCGTGACTTTTTCAAGACCTTTCCGTTCATCTTCTGTCAGTTGTACTTTGTTCTTATGACGTGGCATTCTGTTCACCTTTGCTTCCTTTGATAAACTTATTATACCACTTTTCACTATTTATGCATATATTCTTGCAGAGCGTTGTACTAGCAACGCGGATTAGTTTTTCCTTCGCGGAGGCACTGTATTTCGCCAGAGCATACATCGAAGTTACTATCGACACCATTTCTTCTACAGGCATATTAGCCGGATCGCTAAGAGGCGCTTCATTGGCCGGAGCCTCTGGTTCCGCAGCGGAAGCTTCGGTCGCGGGTGCTGTAGTTTTTTTGCCGGGAGCTTTCTTTGTACCCTTGCCTTTGCCCTCTTTCTTGGCACTTGGCTCCGCTGGCTGCAAGGTGTAACCCTTCTTCACCAGAAACTCCTCCATCGCTTCCTTGCTCCAGCCAGTATCTTCGTCTATGTCGCCAGACAAGAACAGCGGGTTTATACCGAAATGCTCTGAAAAGAAAAGCGCCATCTTGGGCATGATCGCACCAACCGTTCGGATGCGGTACACGTTGCTCTCTTGTACGTCGTATTCATCCAGAAAAGCTTTCCGCTCTGATGAAGTTACCGCTTTCCATTTATTATTTACACGTTCTTTCGTTTTGTCTTTATCAACGCTGACATCGACTTGTTTTAGTTGGGAGAGAATCGCATTATCCATTTGGAGCCTCCTCTGCACGTTGGCTTTTTTAACAGTATATCACATCTTCAAGGTTTTCCATCTTAATTATGATATAATTTCTTATTACGATAAGGTGGTTTTCCGATGAATGAATTATCAAAAGCCGACGAGTACAAAGTCTTAGATGCTGGGCCATTCTACCACGGCACTAAAGCGGCCTTGAAGGTTGGCGATTTGTTGAAAATCGGCTATAATTCCAATTATGGAGAGCGCAGGACAGCCAACTTCCTCTATATGTCCGCGACGCTGGATGCGGCTATATGGGGCGCGGAGCTTGCTGCTGGCGACGGCGCTGGCCGTATTTATCGCGTAGAACCTACCGGCGAGTTTGAGAATGATCCTAACCTTACGGACAAGAAATTTCCGGGGAACCCGACGCGCTCATACCGCACGAAATTCCCCTTGCGCGTTGTGGGCGAGGTCTTGAAATGGGAAGGGCATCCGCAGGAGGTTCTAAAGCAGATGCTGGATCATCTTGCGGAACTCAGGCGGCTCGGCGTTGAGGCGATAAACGAGTGAGCCGAAGATCAGATACAGGAAAGATACGAGGACAGGTGTTGTTAGAATTCAAGAAACCGAAGATGTCCATGCGCGGATTATCAACGCCGCTTACATTACTCTAAACGGCAACGCTTGAAAGTCCAGCACATATCTTTATTGGAAGTGAGTATAAGCGAAATCAGCGTCTCGCAATCAGAGATAGCCAATTATATCGCGTATCTTTGATTATATTTGATTAAACTTGCGCGAAAATATATAATACCAATGATTCAATTCCCGCACGAAAGGAATCCGCTGATGGACATCCTGAGTTTCTTGTTCTACTTCATATCGTTCTACGCTTTCATGCTGCTGTGCTATATACCTTTTATGGATAGGCTTGCGCGGGGAATGCGCAGGATTGCACTTGAATTGGCGCTTATTTGTCTCGTCCTCGCGGCGCTGCCGGTAATACTCAGCGATACCAACTATGACGAAATCAATCAGGCCGTCTCCGTCGCGTTCTATTTCGTATTCTTCTTCTACTTGAAAAAGACCGTGCGGGACGGAACGCAGAAGGTGTTGTTCATAACGCTTATAGCTGTGCATACGCTGTGCATCGGCACGGAGCTTGAATTCTCTGTCATGACCTTATTCGGCGTTTTTCCGCTTACCTCGCCTACAGCCGCGCCGTGGGCCGCGCTGTTCTTCCCGATGCGCCTCGCGTTGTACGTAGCTGTGGGCTTTGTCCTGCGCCGCGTATTTACCCCGCGTCTGCGCGCAATAAACGCGAAGGACATGAAGGGGCTTTCAGCGCTGCCAGTCGTATTCGCCTCAATCTCCATCTATCGCGGAGCGGAGTATTACTATAATGGCGTGATCGATCCGCTATATCCGCTCATCTTCCTGCTGTTGACGGCGGCGTCGTTCTTCGTGTATTGGCAGATGCTGCGTATGCTGGACAGCGTGACAAAAAGCGCGCGGCTTGAAATAGAAACTCAGCGGCTGACGATGAAAACCGACTTCTACCACAAGATGGCGCACGATCTCTTAACACCCTTGACCATCGTATCCACCAGCATCCAAGTGGCGAAGGTTGAGCCGGAAGACAAGGAACTTATGAATAAATCGCAGGCAGAGATAATGAAGATGGCGGGGATGATAAACGACGCTTTGAGGGGCGGGGATGACAAATGAAAACGCTCTTGATCGTCGAGGATGAGCTTCAAATACTGAGCAATCATAGGCGCTTTTTTACGGATAACGGCTTTCGCGTTTTAGAAGCGGAGACGGCGGCGCGGGCGCGGGAACAACTCGCCAAGCATACGCCGGATATCATCCTTTTAGACATTATGCTCCCGGATGGCAACGGGCTTGACCTTTTAACTCAATGGAGGGCGGCGGGGATAATTCTCCCGATCATCATGCTGACGGCGTGGGGTGAGCCGCAGGATATTTCGCGCGGGTATCGCTTGGGCGCGACGGCCTATTTCTCCAAGCCGTTCGACTACGAGGCCGTGCTGGTGTTCATTGAAGGGCTTATCAACAGCGCCGCGCAAATGCCGGAAATGATTGAAAAGGGGGCGCTGACGCTTAACCTAACGTCTATGACAGCATTTGTGAACGGCGAGGATATAATACTGACCCAAAAGGAATTCGCGCTGCTGCTGTTGTTTGCGCGGAACGAGGGCAAGACCATGAGCGCGGAGTATATCTACGAAAAGGTTTGGGGGATGGACACAAACAACGACGTCCGCACCGTAAAGAATCGCATTTCAAAATTGCGGGAGAAGATAGGCGAAAGCGGCTATACCATGACTGCCGTTCGCGGCGACGGCTATCTGTTTATTCGGCAATAGATAAAACAACGCTGGAAAATATTGCTCGAAGGTAACGATTTGGATACCTATCAATATGTATTATCGCGTTTGTGCCGATAAGTGATAGAATAATGGCAACGGATTTAGAGAGCGCCAACCGGCGCTTTCAGCGTTTTATGCGCCGCGTTCATCCGCACAGCCGGAGTTGAGAGTTGAGGAGAACCATTAAATGAAAAGATTATTTGCCAAGCTGCTTTCTCTCGCGCTGAGTGTTAGTCTGATCCTCGCCGCGCTGCCTATCATTGCTTCGGCACAGGTCGTGGCGATTGACGGCACGGAAGCGGTTGTGGCGTCGCCTACGGACGCCCCGGAGGTATCGCCCGAAGCGCCGCCTTTACCCGCGCCGGTCGTGACGATAACCATCGAACCGGGCGATTTGGGGGATACGACCTTTCGCGTCCCACAGGGCGTACCCATCGCGGAGGGGACGCTGCTTTTGGGCGTGAGCGCGGAGGATGAAAACGGTGAGGCTATGCCCGTTACCGTCGCGGACACGGGCGGGCTGGACTTGGAGAACCCGCAGCCGAAGGGTACGCCGGGCGAACCATTGCCTTATATCATCACCTACAGCGCCGAGGGCGCGGAGGACTTGACGCGCGAATGCTATGTAACGGTGGGCGTTACAACAACGGATTCGGTAACGATTGACTTGAGCAACCCCCCTGTCGGCGTAGACTTCACCTTCGACGGAGTAACGATCACCTACAAAGGCGCTGCTGATGAATTGATAATCAGCGGAAATGGGCCTTATAATATAGTCGTAGAATCAATATCCGTAACGGATATCATAATTGAAGCGGGGACTGAATTTGGCGTGGCCGGCGTCTACGCCGCCCTCGAGGTGCGAACGCCCTCGTCCCCTGTCATCACCGTCACCGGCGGTGGGTCTGGCATAAAGCTAAAAAGCGGGCTCCGTGTGAATGAAGCCAACTTGGTCGTCATGGGGCAAATTGACAGTATTAACGGAGAAGCATCACAACTCGTCTATGAAGGCTTGAAGGCGGGAACGACCGTTGGCTCGGGCGACATAGACATATATGGAGACATAGGCGTTATCAACGCGCATTTCTACTGTATTAACGCGGCAAACGATCTCACAATTCATGACGGAGGCAGCATCGGCGATATCAACTGCTTATATACTGGGGCTGAAACTTATTCCTCAATAAGTCCCGTTCACGCGCATTACGATATCACAGTTTCAGCGGGCGGCAGCATTGGAAATATATACGCCGATGCGCCCAACAATTCCGGAATTGAAGCGTTTGGGATGTTCTCTTCTTCAGGCGGCAATATTGATATATCCGGGCAGATAGGCAATATCGCCGCGGATACCGGTCTATATACAGAAGGCACTATTGATATATCCGGGCAGATGGGCAATGTCACCGCAGGCACCGGTCTTTATACGATTGGTGATGTTGTAATTTCCGGCATTATCGGCGACGTAAATGCCGGATTGGACTATGGTATCTTGGCATGGCCTGGGGATATCGTGATATCCGGCAGTACGGGTAGAATTTACGGCCCTTACTATGGCATCTGGGCGTATGGCGGCGGGAATATTGTTATAAACGAAAAGGCTTCCCTGACCGCAGCGGGAGGCTATAGCGCGTTAGTGCCAAGCCCTAATCTCTCCGGCATTACAAGCTACACCGCCGAATGGAGCGATAATGCGGACGGTTCCAATCCTTCAAGCGGCAACTCTTATACTTGGAACTCGGCGCACAAGTACGTTAAAATACAGTATTTTACGCCGCCCTCCGCGCCCACGATTGACAACATCACAGCCCCCAACGCCGTAACAGTGGGCAATGCGCTCATGCTCACCGAGCCAAGCATTACGCTCAACGGGGCCGATATTACGGCGCAGGGCTGGGAGATCAGCGCGGACGGCAATACGGGCTGGACGAACTTTGACCCATCTACGGCTATGACCATGACGCATAACGGCCAGTATCTGCGCTACTACGCGACCAACAGCGCAGGAACCGGGTATAGCCCGAACACGGTACTAATTACGGTGAACGCGCTTGTCAACGCCCAAACGCCTAGCATTACCACGCAGCCGCAAGGTGATACGGTAAACGTTGGCGAAGCCGTCAGCTTGTCCGTTACGGCAGGCGTTACCGACGGCGGCAATCTCACCTATCAATGGTACAGCAACACGTCGGACAGCAATTCGGGCGGTTTAGAGATCACGGACGCAAACTCCAGCACTTACTCGCCGGATACGGGCACGGAAGGAACAACGTATTACTATGTAATCGTTACGAACACAAACAACGACGTGAGCGGAGTTAAAACGGCCACGACGACTAGCGTTGCGGTTGCTGTGATCGTTATTGCGGCTCCGCTGCCCACGACCTACACCGTCACGTTCGACTACAACGACGGCGCTACTGCTCAAACTACCACACAAACCGGCACGGACGGTAGACTTAGCGCCCTGCCCGTACCCACGCGGAGCGGATATACTTTCGACGGTTGGTTTACGGTAGTCACGGGAGGAACAGAGGTTACGACGGCTACAGTTTTCACGGGCGACGCAACGATCTTCGCCCAGTGGACGCTCATACCAATTGGCACGGTCTACACCGTCACCGTCAATGGTAGCTACGCAAGTAATACCGGCTCCGGCAGTTACGCGCCGGACGCGACGGTCACGATCCGCGCGGGCAGCAGGAGCAGCTACAGCTTCACAGGCTGGAGCGCAAGCGGCGTGACATTAGCGAACGTAAATAGCGCTGACACAACGTTCACCATGCCAAATAACGACGTAACCGTTACGGCGAATTGGCGGTATGTCGGCGGCTACGGCGGCTATGGCGGCGGCTCAAGCAGCGGCGGCTCCAGCGGCTGGATTCCGCGCCCCATTACTACGCCTATGCCAACGGCAGCGCCTGCACCCGTCGCAAAGGAACCCCTCCCCGCAGCGGGTGAGATCACCGCAAAGAAAGCCATTACCGTCCGCGACGACGATTCTACGAAGGGTAAACGCATCGGCACGCTTCCGAAGGACGCTAAGGTAACGATCCTCGGCTTTATCGGCAATTACGCTGTAATCGAGTGGGAGGATGGGCCGGACGGCATCGGGTATGTTCTGTCGAGCGATATCGCCGTCGCGTTTGGTGCGCCGCTGGACGTTATCTTAACGAAGGATGGCTGGACGTACTCACGCGGCTGGGAAAAGCGGCAGTACCGTCTTGCAACACTGAAGAAGGATCAAAAGCTGAAGGTTTCCGGCAGGAACGGAAAGTGGTTCTGGATAACGAATGAGGACGGGACGGTTATTTGGATTCCGGCAAGCGTGGCGAAAGTGAAGACGGAATATAAGGTTGACGCTGTAGCATGGCCGTCAGAATAACGCTAGTATGAGCGTAGCACCATAATTCATCGGTGGCTAGGTCGTTCTTTCGATATAGCTACTTAAAACTTGCGCCAGATACTGAGAAGAATCATGGAGGCAGACCTCATCATGGTTCAGCTCTTTGCTGTGTCCGTATCGCGTTGAATTTCTGTTTGGCGGTTGCCCTCCGCGTCAAGCCAATAATCCGCACGGCCAAGAAGGTAATCAACACTTACCCCATAATGCTCTGCTAATTTTATCGCCTTTGAAGAGGGTGGATCGACTTCATCGGCTTCGTAATGCCTGTAAGACCGCTCCAACAAGCCGAGGAGATCGGCAGTTTGTTTTTGCGTTTCACCTTTAGCTTTCCGCAGCTCTTTTAGTCTGTCGGCAAACGTCGCCAATAGAACAACCTCCAAGTAAACCGTATAATTTATTTAGGCATTGACAGGCCATTAAATGGACACTATACTACGATCATGAAAGGCCATTAAATGGACAGCGGCCACGATATCACCTAAACCGATTAAACGATACCACGCCGATATGAAAAAGGCAATAAGATTTTAGGGGGTTGATCGATCAGAACGATATAGAACGACTAGTACAAAACCATGTGTTAGATAGAACAAAAAAACAGTCCCGGAGCTGGTAACTATCAGGACTGTCTTTATCAACAACATCAAGCGTAAGCCGGATGCTAAAGACATTATAGCATCCTTCGGCTTGGTAGTAAACCTCAAAATTTAATGGAGGACGCATAATGTCTCAATTTACAAAACGCGCAGCTAAGATCAACACACATACCACCGTCGAAGGAGGTATCGCATAATGAGCGATCACAGCGATATCCTCCAAGTCGAGGGCATCAATTCAAAAGGGTTCGGTATCCTGCCGAAGCTGGT
>QMCE01000896.1_pt1 | contig 15931 bp, 14 predicted proteins | sample 1821851 | NCBI WGS metagenome assembly QMCE01 (sample SAMN09453174, study PRJNA476694) | Termite gut metagenome, whole genome shotgun sequencing project. | isolation source: worker | host: Odontotermes sp. | place: South Africa:Pretoria | collected 2016-01-28
AATTAAAAATAAATTTAATGAAAATGGAATATTTCATATCCAAAAAAGTCAAGGAATGTTTATATGTCAAAAATAATGGAAAGCGCAGGTAGCCGCGCCTAATACGTTAAACAAAAGACCACAATCTGGGTATTGACATAATTTTTAAGAGCTTTATTATAATTTATAGTGGAACAGAAGCATCTAACCCATAGTGATACTGTCAATTTAGGCAGTTATTATACTCCTGAATGGCTTGTTGATATGGTTTATAAACTTATCAGAAACAACGTAGCAAACTTTAAGGATTATTATATACTTGACACGTCTTGTGGTTACGGCGGTTTTTTACGCGGAGAAAAGGCGATTGGGGCGGATATTGATGCATCGGCGGTGCAAACTGCCCAAAAAAACACTATAAATCATAACTATTTTAATCATAATAGTCTTTTTGAAATATCACGCAAGCAATATAATTTAACAAAAGATTCTAAGATTATTATTGTTGGTAATCCGCCGTATAACGATACAACATCTATAATCCGCAATGATATTAAAAAAGTACAATTTCTACGAGACAGTGATGTTATATCTCGTGATTTAGGCATTTCGTTTTTACTGTCTTATGATAAATTGCAGGCGGATTATGTCTGTGTGCTGCATCCACTTTCATACCTCATAAAGAAATCTAATTTTGAAGCGCTTCGGCAGTTTAGAAATAATTATAAATTAATAGATTCTGTTATTATTAGTTCCGCGGTATTTTCAGCGACATCTAAAACGACATCTTTTCCTATTATTATCGCATTTTACAAGCGTAATCTGTTTGGTATGGATTATGATTATATTACGCATTATCAATTTAAAACCCATGATGAAAAATCATTTACTATAAGCCAATGGGATAGTATCGGTAAATATGTATCAAAATATCCGAATCATAAAACCGTCAGTGAAGATGAAACCGTAGCTTACTTTTACACAATGCGTGATATAAACGCCTTAAAACGCGCGGCGACATTTTTGAAAAAAGAAACGTACAATACTGTCCGAATAACAGAGCCTGCACTGCCATATTATTGTTACGCGGACATATTTAAAGATCATATACCGCATATTCCTTATTATTTTGGAAATAGTGATATTATGATAAATAATAGTATATTTATAGAAATGCAAGATTTATTTAAACAAGTAAGCGCGCAAAAACATCCTCAATTAAAATCATTAATTGAAACAACGCATTATAATGACGCGCATATTGAAATAAATAAGTATTTTAAGAATCTTTTTGGGGAGCATTATGTGGTATGAGCGCCATACACCATCCTCCTAATACAATTTGTCTGCAATTTGAACGGGTTTCTTTCTCGTATAACAGCGAAAAAACGCTTTCCGATGTAAGTTTTCATATACATGAGGGCGAATTTGTCGCGCTGGTGGGGTCTAACGGCGCTGGAAAAACGACCGCACTTAAGCTTATGCTGGGGCTAGAAAAGCCGGAATCAGGCATGATCAAACTATTTGGGGAAAGTGCGGTGGACAACCGGACGCACGCCAAGATAGGCTATGTGCCACAGAGCGCGGCGTATGACAGGGCGTTTCCGGTGAGTGTGGAAGGAGTGGCGCGTATGGGGCGGCTCAAGCCTTTTTCACGGAAATGGACGAGCGAAGACGCCGCCGCCGTGAAGGACGCGTTGGAACTCTCAGGTCTTACCGCGCTTGCCGACCGCCCCTACAGCGCGCTTTCAGGCGGGGAGCGGCGGCGAGTACTAGTCGCCCGGGCGCTGTCGGCAAAGCCCTGCCTGCTCATTCTGGACGAGCCGACTGCCAACATGGACGAGGAAAGCGAGAAACGGCTGTTTCACACGCTCAAGCGGCTCAAAGAGAACACCACCATACTCATCGTAACCCACGACCGCGACTTCGTGTCAAGCCTTGTTGACCGCGTGCTGTGCCTTGAAAAAGGGCGCATCGTCCAACACGAGGCGGAGGCAGTCGACGATGATAATCTCCGCGTCCTCCATTCCGTCACCATTTCGGGGGATGACTGTCTATGAAGCTTTTTTTGGAATTCTTTCGGGTATTGTGTGATCCTGATTTTCCGTTTATCAGGAACGCGCTCTTTGCGGGATTGTTGTCATCTATTCTGTTCGGCGTCATCGGTTCGCTGGTTACAGTGCGGCGCATAGCGAGCCTTGCGGGCGCGGTCTCCCACGCGGCGCTGGGCGGCATCGGTATGGCGCTGTTTCTTTCAGGCGTAGGGCTGGTACCCGGCTTTCCGCCTATGCTTGGCGCGCTGGCGTTCGCCGCACTTTCCGCGTGCATTATCGGCTTTGTGTCCCTCAAGGCGAAACAGCGGGAAGATACGGTGATAAACGCGATTTGGACGATAGGTATGAGCGTCGGCGTGGTGTTTATGGCGAAAACGCCCGGCTACACTGACCCGTCCGCCTATCTTTTCGGCAATATCCTGCTCATTTCCACCGCCGATTTGGTGTTTTTGGCGATATTGAACGTCATTGTCATCGTCCTCGCGTGGCGGTTTTACCCGCAGATCGAAGCGTCCTCATTCGACGAGGAGTTCGCCCGTGTGCGCCGCGTCCCTGTGGACGCCGTTTTTTTGATACTGCTTATTATCACTGCGGCGGCAATCGTCCTTTTGCAGACTTTTGTCGGCATCGTGATGGTGATCGCCATGCTCACGCTGCCTGCAGGCGTGGCGTCATCCCTGAAAAGCGTTAAAACCCTTGCAACTATGATGGCGGCGAGCTGCGCTTTTTCCGCCTTGTTTTCTATCATCGGACTTATTATAGGCTGGTTCTTTGACCTGCCTGTCGGCGCGGTAACGGTCATCAGCGCAGGCGTGGTGTTCCTTGCGGCGGCGGCTCTGCGGGCGCGGCGGCGCTGATTCGCCGTCTTTTAAGACGCGGCGTGTACCACACGCCGCCTTACGCCTTCCCTTTAGCTTCCTGCCAAAACGCTTCCATATCGGCTATGTTTTCAGAAACCATCTCCCGCCCTGTTTCCTTCATCTTTTTTTCCATATATTTGAATCGACTCGTAAACTTTGCGTTGGTACGCTGAAGCGCCACAGATGGGTCAACCTTGAGAAAACGGCACAGATTTATGACGACAAACAGCATATCGCCAAGCTCGCCTTCAAGCGCCTCACTGTCGCCGCGGCATATCTCGGCGCGCGCTTCATCCGTCTCTTCCGCGATTTTATCGAAAAGCCCCTCAACCGACTCCCAGTCAAAGCCGAGCTTAGCGGCTTTCTTTTGCAGCTTATAGGCGCGTTCAAGCGGCGGCAGAGCTTTTGACACCCCGTCAAGCGCGGAATCTTTAGGCGCGCGCCCTTCCTGCTCCACCTTGATCTTTGCCCAATTTTGTAACACTTCCGTGCTGTCCTTCACTTCAGTCTGAGCGAACACATGGGGATGCCGCCGCACAAGCTTCTCAGACACTGTGTCTAAAACGTCCGCCACAGTAAACAGTCCTTGCTGCTCGTGCATATAGGAAATCATTGTGGCAAGCAGAAAAATATCGCCGAGCTCCTCTTTGATATGAGACGGTTCTTTCTCGTCAATCGCCTCGACGCACTCAAACGTTTCCTCGATCAAATCGCCCCGCAAGGTCTCAGGCGACTGCTCCTTGTCCCACGGACACCCATCTGGCGCACGCAGCCGTCTCACAATATCATACAAGTCCTTAAAAGCTTCGCTTTGCGTTTTCATTATTCCATTCTAGCATAGACGCTTTCCAAAAAACAAGCGTTCTCATTTTTCCGCAAACAGTCAAAAGAATACTTGACCGCCATAAGAAACAAGCGTATATTACCATTATGCGTTTCATATTCAATTTTTTATCTGGTGTTACAAGCCTATATCTGCTGCTCATTTTTATCAGGATTATTCTGACATGGTTCAGCGGTCTTAGCTACAGCAAGCCTGTCGCCGTATTAAGCGCGGTTACCGATCCTTACCTCAACTGGTTCCGCAGGCTTCCCGGTTTGGTTCTGGGCGGTTTCTTGGATGTGTCCCCAATCGTGGCTATGGCGCTTCTGTCCGTCCTGAACACTGTGTTCAGAAGTCTTGCGCAGTACGGTTTCATCACTGTAGGCTTTGTGCTTGCCCTGTTTGTAGGGGCTCTGTGGTCAGCGGTTTCATTCCTGCTGGGCTTCGTTACAATAGTGCTTATCGTACGGCTCTTCGCGTTTTTCACACAGCGCGAGATGAACAGCCATTTCTGGCGTGTGATTGACTCCATAAGTCAGTCGGTTATTCTGCGGGTGAATTCGTTTTTTTACTCAGGCAAGGCAGTGGCATTCCAGACGGCTCTTATCACCGCGCTTACAGTCTTCGTTGCACTTTGGCTTGGCGGCAGCATCTTAATCGGAATTGTGTCCGGCATGCTTAAGCATCTGCCTTTTTAGGTTTTTTCTTAGCGGCGATTGCGGGCGGGACGTTTTTAGAAAATCTGGAAACCTCATTCATGGATATACTAAAAATCGTCCTATAAATAATTCTATTTCTATTCAATACTGGAGATAATTATGAAGAGAATTTCGCTTTCTGGGATACTAAGCGCGCTGATTGTATTGGTAAGCCTTGCTTCCTGTGCTAGTACAGCGCGGGTATCTGTACAAAATCCGTCTTTATGGGACACGTCCGGCATCAAGCTGCTTGGCATACAGACTTCTGTCGAGAGGGGCGTTGGAAATGAGACTGCAAACGAATGGGAAAGCCAAATTAGGCAGACCGTAAGCGGATTAGGACGCTACACTGTTATCGATCCGGGGCAGACCGCGTATCTTTTACGCTTGAACTCAAGCCTTATCGGTCAAATGGATGCGGTGTTAATCACTTCCATTGATAGTTTTACCGTTACCGACAGCGTGGACTCCCGCGAAGTCAAAGATTCCGAAGGCAATGTTACTGCCATCCGCTACACATACTACCGCAAGGCGCGGATGGTTTGTACGTTCGCGCTGCGCAACGCTTCAAACCGTGCGGAGATCGCGCGGGAAAGCAAAACCTATGAATCCAGCGAGTCAAAATCCAGTACAGATGAGCTTACTCCTTCTAACAGTATAGCCCGCAGCTTGATATCCAGTAAAGCTATGTCTGATTTGCGCGTCTTAATCGCCCCATATACCACGATGGTTACGCTCAAATTTATGAAAGATAAAATGAAAGATCCTCAGATGAAACTGGCTGATGAAATCTTTAATAATGGAAGGGGAAACACGCGGGAAGCGGTCGCGCTGTGGCAGCGTATTTATGAACATACCGGAAATGTCGCCGCCGGTTATAACGCCGCGCTTGGCACGAGGGTAGCGGGGGATTTGCCTGCGGCGATCAGTATGATGCAGCAGGTATATAGCGCTACCGGAAACGCCGATGCGGCGACTCAAGTTAGCCAAATGCAGACCGCGCTTGGAAAAGAGCGAGCTGTCGCCTTGCAAACCAACAGTCAATCTAAATTGGATAAAGCTTTATCACAGGCGGAAAGCGGTTTGAAAGCGGCAGCTCCAGAACATGCGCGGGTGGGGTTTGTTAATATTTCCCAGACGGAAAAAGATGTCGTTGACCTCTGCATTGATGAAATTTCCCTGCGTCTGATGAATACGGGTGAGATAACGGTTGTGGATCGAAGCCAAACATCATTGCTTATGGAGGAACAGAACTTCCAGCTTTCAGGGGCGGTGAGTGACGACACCATAGTCAGTATCGGACATACGCTTGGCGCTAATGTGTTGGTGGTGGTATCAATTACGGGATCAGGAACCTTACGGCGCCTTAATTTCAGAGTTCTTGACGTTGAAACGTCGAAAGTACTGGATATTATCTCTATTGAAATTTAGGAGGTGATAGAAAAAGTATGACACCCATGAAAAGACTTTTTGACAAACCTCTACCAGTAGTACAATCCTAACGTATGCGTTAGTACTGTACTAACCTATGCGTTAGGTCCGTACTAACGCGGCGGTTAGGGCGGGAGCGGCTCTGTTAGTTTTCGCTCAATACGGCGGTATTGTATGTTGGGAACATTCTGACAGGGAACAAGTTGATAATCTTTGCTTATATAAACATCCATGATTATCAGGATCGAATAACCATGCCAAGCACTGGAGAGACCCCATTATAAACTTGATAAGGCAGGCGGCGGACGCCGCGTATGTTCGCTCTTTTGAGGATGACAGTCTACAGATTGTATTTTTATTGTTATATCAGAAGTTGTCGGGAGTATTAGGTGTGGAGAAGGGAAAGGGGAAGCTTCGGTTATGGGAGGTGTTTCCGAAAGTATGATACCGCCTTGATATTATTTCGAGGAATTCACACCCGCCCATCAAACCTAAACATACCGCCGCAGTCTGAGAACAGCGAATCAACAGGTATTGGTTTCTCCATTCACATCCTCCTTTGCTGCTTTTCTCTCTGGTATCCAAGTTCCTGATTCCGCCTTTTGTGTTCATAACTCCACTTTTATAGTTCAAAACATCGTATTCCAAGTTCTGATCCCTATCATTGAAGTTAATACCTTCAAGTTCAAGGTTCGGGACTTCGATTCTTGAGTTTGGAACTCCGATCTCTCTGTTCTTAACTCCGAATGTGGTGTTCGGAACTGCTATTTACGAGGATACTTCACGCTGCCGTTCATTATCATACTTTTTGATTCACCTCCCGCTTATGAATCTGACAGGCTCCATTAGTTTTCATGTCGTCATACTTTCTCAATCACCACCCCAATTTTTAGCCGTCATTTTATGATGTTACCAATACCCACGCGGTTACCAGCGGCGATAATATCCGCATATTCCGTTATGCTTACTGCGTGGACAAGCCGGTTGCGCAGTTCCGCGCCGCCCGCCGCGCCTTTTGTATACGCGCAGAAGTGCTTACGCATTTCGCGGCAGGCGGCCGATTCGCCAATGTCATGGGCAAGCAGCTCCAGCTGCCTAAATCCCGCCGCGATTTTCTCGGCGGGATCAGGCGGGGTATAGGAGCCGGTTTCGAGAAGACGTCTTGTATTGGCGAAGATGAACGGATCGCCCATAGCGCCGCGGGCGAACATAACGGCGGCGCAGCCCGTTTCCGCGAGCATACGGCGGGCGTCTTCAGGTGAAAAGAGATCGCCTGACCCTGCCACCGGTACGCTCACACAGCTTGTCAAGTCCGCTATATGTGACCAATTGCTTACGCCTGAATACATCTGGCTTCGCGTGCGGGGATGCAGGCTTATCATTGCCGCGCCCGCATCAAGAACAGCACGGGCGCACTCGCGGTAGTTCAACGACTGCGTGTCCCAACCGGAACGCATCTTCACGCTTACCGGTACACTGCCCAAATACGCTTCCGAGGCGCGGACAACGGCTTCCGTAACGCGGGCGAGAAGCGCCGGGTCTTTCATCAGCGCCGACCCTGCACCGGTCTTTACTACCTTCTGTACCGGACAACCCGCGTTTATGTCTACTAAAGACGGCTTCCACGGGGCGAGCAGGGCGGCCGCTTGGTACATACTGTTGGGATTCGCGCCAAAAAGCTGAATCGCGTAGAAACGCTCGTTATCGGCGTGGCGCAGTAGCGCAAGCGTGGGGTTCATCCGCCCATTTTTATCCTTCTTATCGTAATCTTCATAACGAAACGAATTCCGAGAGAGCGCCTCCGAAGACACAAGTTCGGTAAAGGTTATGTCCGCGCCCTGCTCCACGCACAAGGAGCGGAACGCGCGGTCGGAATAGCCTGCGACTGGCGCGAGGAAAATGTTACCTTCAAGCGAAAGCGCCCCAATATGAATGGGGCGCCGAAGAGAGGAGCTGTGTGTGTCCATAGGTCAATTATAAGAAAAAAGGACAAAACATGCTATATCTGCGCGACCCTTCGCCCCATATCCGCCGCAGTGATCCCTTCGCGGGTAAATCGGCGTGTACCGGCTTTAAGTCTGCCGAAGGAATAAATTGCGGCGCAGGGACACCAGTTCACGCAGGCTTGGCATTGTTCGCAGCGCGGCGAAAAGCGGGGTATGCCGCCCTCGATGCTGACCGCGCCGACCGGACAGACTTTCGCGCAGAGTCTGCATCCGTTGCAGGCAGGCGAAACCTTGTACCATGTATGCAAAAATCCCAAGCCCCAGCGGAAAATACCCGCTACAAAGGAGAAAAAGGCGTAGATAAGGGAAGGAACGCGGTCTTTTCTGGATTCATGCGCGTTTATTGCCCGCGCCGCTTCTTCCGCGTTGGTTTTCTGCTGCGATAAGCGCCGCGTTATGGTTTTCGCGCTCGGCGGACCAAACACCGGAATATAGTTTTCCACGCCTGCTATGGTTTGCACATAGTCAATTTCCCGCCCTTTGCGCCGAAACGCGCGTGAAATGTCAGCAAGCGCGCCGCCCTGATGAGAGCCGCAGGTAACAAGCGCGGCGCAATACTCCGCCTGTATATCCGCCGCTTCCACAAAACGGTTCACAAGGGCGGGCGCGCCCAGCGCGTATGCCGGAAAGACAAATACAAGCGTGTCCGCCGAGATTGGCTCGTGAGTCTCCTGATACGCCGCCTCGCCTATGTTGTGCAGGCTGATTTCCCCGTCAAGCAGTTCCGCAAGCCGTTTCGCCGTCCACAAGCTGTTACCTGTCCCACTAAAGTAGTATATTTTCGTTTTTAAAGGCATAATTCCGATGTGTTCCTTTCCATGATGACGGTTTTTAAAGCTTATTCCTTGCTTACGGACTCCTTTCCGTAATCGCGGCTTATCACGTCAAACTTCTGCGGTTTCCTATTTTCGTCGTAGAATACGACTATGTTATCCCTTTTTCGCGGCTTGTTTCAGCGCCTTTTTGGAAAGCTGAGGTTTGTACACGTCAAAGTAGTACTTCACTTCCTCATGGATCGCATCGCGTATGGAACGCGGCTTGTAGCCGGTGAGCGCAGTCAGTTTTTCGTGGGTGAAGTTGTAATTCTGCCCCACTGCGTCCAGAGCGTAGGGAGTGAATACAAGTGGCTTATCAAAAAGGAGGGAAATCCACTCCGCCGGATAACCGAAAAGGCGGACAAAGCCTAATGGCAAGGTGATTTTTGGCGCTTTCACACCAGCGGCTTCGGCAGCCCAATTCATCAAATCCCGTATACTCGCCTGCTCGCCGGAAATAAGGTAGGATTCGCCTTTCACGCCCTTGTCGCAGAGTTCCACCATAGCCCACGCCACATCTTTCACGTCAACCCAGTCATAGCCGCCCTTCACGCATACCGGCATTTTCTTTTCCGCCACGCTTGAGAGCATCTGCCCAAAATTGGACATCTTCATCTCATACGCGCCGACGATGCCGGTCGGCATACCAATAACCGCGTCCAAGCCTTTTTCCGCTACCGCATCCAATACCAAGTTGCTTCCCTCGCATTTCGTAACCGCATACGCGCCGTGTATCAATTCCGGCTGATAGCGAGGGACTTCACGCAGGATGCTTGTCTTATCCCTAAAAGGAATAGTATGACAGGTGCCAGTTTCAACCAGCCGCTTCACCCCGTGTTTCAGACAGGCGTCTATGACGTTTTGCACGCCGGTTACGTTCACCGCGTAGAGGGCGTCATCCACCTTACTGGCAATAGACACTATACCGGCGAGATGGTAGCAGTACCTTACGTCCTCAAACGCCGCGTCAAGCGTTTCCGGCTTCGTTATGTCCGCTATGACAATCTCGTCCACCATTGACCGAAGCAATTCAAGGCGTTTGTCATTTTTTTCAAGCGCCATAGCCCGCACGTAGCGCCCGCGCGCCTTGAGTTCCGCGCACACCGCAGGACCTGTACGCCCGGTTGCGCCTGTTACTAAGTTTATTTCTGTTTCCATAATGACGTTATAGCGTGTATAAAGTGATTTGTCAAGACTTGTTTTGAAAGAAAGCGCGGAAGAGCTTGTATAAAACAAGCCCTCCTTTATATCCTTACTCGTGTGGCAAGCGCCCCGAGGTCTTCACCGCGTAGCGCGCCGCCTATGAGTTCCGGCAGTTTGGCGGGCGTGCAGCCGAACGCCGGTATGCCGAGCGCATTTATCTTGCGGGCGAGCGATTCGTCATAGGCGGGAACGCCCCGGTCGGAGAGAGCGAGCAGAACCAGCACGGTTACGCCCGATCCCTTCATTTCGTCAAGGCGGCGTAATAGTCCGGCTTCGACGCCGCCTTCGTAAAGATCGGAAATCAAGATGAAGAGGGTCTTTTTCGGTGTTGTGATGAATTGGGAACAGTATTGTACGCTCTTGTTGATGTCTGTGCCGCCGCCTAACTGCACGCCGAACAGGATGTCCACCGGATCGTTGCCGCATCGCTCGGTTAAATCGGCGATTTCGGTGTCAAAGGCAACTATACGCGGGTCAAGCGCGGGTATGGATGCGAAAATTGATCCCATAATAGAAGCGTAGATGACGCTGTCCGCCATTGAGCCGGATTGGTCAAGGTCGAGAATCACAGTCCACTCCCTGCTCTGCCGCTGTTTTTCAAAAAAATAGAACTTTTCGGGAACAATGCGTTTGAGATCGCGGTCGTAGTTTTTCAGGTTTTTGCGTATAGTACGCTTCCAGTCCGTATTGGGCAGACTGGGAATGGGCGAATGCCGACGGCGGTTGAGTGCGCCGGTAACCGCTGTTTTCAGCTCGCTTTCCATTTCGCGCATAATTTGATCAACAAGCGCCTTTATAAGCGCACGTGCCTGATCTTTCGACTTCGCCGGAATCATATCTTTAAGAGAGATAATGGTTTCAGCGAGGTTCATATCCGGTGTGAGGGAGGCAAGGGTTTCCGGTTCTAAGAGGAGGTTCTTGAGACCTTTGCGCTCAATGGCGTCGCCCTGCATAACGGACACGACGTCGCGGGGGAAATACGTGCGTATATCGGCAAGCCAGTCCGCCACGCGGGGATAAGACTCGCCCAATCCAGCGCTTCGGGCACCACCGCTAACTCCGCCGCCACCTCCGCCCGCACCATACAAAGCGGCAAGCGCCCTGTCCATCACAGCTTCCTCTTTGCTGAGAAGCGGCCCGATATTCCGTTCACCGGCAAGACGTTCTTCCGCCTCCGCGCCCAAAAGTAGGCGCCAGCGTTTCAGGCGGGTTTCTTGTTCTTGTACGTTCATAGTATATCCCTTTATCCTCAACTATAACGGAGCGTAAAACCGCTCACAATATATCATCAAAATCGAAATCGTTTAACTCGTCCAAGCCCGTGTCAAGCGGCGAATCTCCTGCGCCGGAAGAATCGACAGTATCCACTCCCATGGCGGCGTCCAGTTCCGCGCCGGAAATTTTTCCCAGCACGGTTTCCGCCATATCGGCTTCGTCCGTATCCCACAGACGAGCAAGAATCTCGCAGACCCCGTTCTTTTCGCGCGGCTCAAAAACGGAAAAGGCGCGGCGCAGACAGACAAGGGCGCGGGGGAATTCCTCATCATCAAGGGATTCAACATAGGCGGAAAGCTGTTCCCATAAGATCGGGCGGGAAAGAAGCAGATACCGGTTTCGGAGGACAAGTCCTTCAAACCACGCGGCGGCAAAAGCGGGCGTGTTGCCGACGGACAGACAGCGGGAGACTTGCTCGCCGAGCTTCGCATCGGCAAAGGCGCCGCGTTCAAGCAGAATAGAGCAGGCGAAACCGCACAGGAAAGGATGCCGGTCGCCCGCTTCCGCCACCGATTCCAGTTTTCCAAGCCATATTTCGATATTGAGCACGTCTTCGTGTTCGCGGGTTAAGCTGTGCATACGCGCCATACCGTTCGCCACGGCTTTCGCGGTCTCATCATCGCAGGAACACGAAGCGTGGAGGAGGAGTGCGGCTTTGAGAAAAAGGCGGCTCATAAGCGGGACAAAGGGCGCGGAATCGAACTGCCGAATGGTTCCGTATTGTACCAAAAAACCCATTTCACAGGCGGCGCTGGCGGCTTCAATGAAATCGCCGGTTTCGCTGCCCAGCTCTTGCAAACGTTTAAGCGCGTCTTCCAGTTGGGTGAATAGCCCACATCGGCAGGTTTCGCGGACAAGAACAGCAACCTCGCTGACCGATGACGCGCTTTCAAGCCGCTCTTTAATGCAGAAGGCAGCGGCGGTTTCTATGGTGTCGCCTAAGGACAGCGCCTCTACAAGGGCGATTTCCACCTCTTCATCCCAGCGTGTCTGCCATTCTTCCGCCCATGTCGCGGTGTCTTGACGGCTGCCGTACTCGCGTGCAAAGGGAATTTCCAAGAGGGAGAGGCGGTTAAGGAAGACCGAGCGGCGCAGATCAAGGAAGGCGGCGTCGGCGCTTTTGACGCGGCGGTTTTCGCGCACGTCAAGGGAGAGTGTTTTTGTCTGCGGAATCTTGTAATTCGTGGAAGAGCCGCTTCCGTCCAGTTTAAGAAGCTTAAGCTGACGATTGAAATCGTCCTGCAGCGGCGTGGCTTTAAGTCCTTCAGGAATTTCACCGGTTTTCAGTCCCACATCAAGCGCGGCAAAACTTCCTGCTATGCTTTGCAGAGCGCCGTTTGCCATCACCGCGACCGCCGCGTCATGCAGGTCGTTCAGTGTGGGCAAGACGCCGCCGTGCAGATTCATGAGGGATTGAGCGAGCCGCACGGCTTCTATGACAGAGGCGGTTGATGAATAGCCGTTCTTTTCGCGGTAAAGCTGGGAGAGTTCCGACATATAGCGGAAAGGAAGACGCTGCGCGTTCTCAGACCAAAATGCGTCATACATTAGCTCAAAATAGTACGGCGCGTAATTGCCCGCTCCATAGCCGGAAAACGTACTGAGCCGGTAATAGGTATAGGGCATAAGGGCGAGGCGCGTTTCCTCTTTGGGCAGTTTTTTCAGCTCAGCGTCGGTCATTGGAGCGCATCGTGCCACGCCGCTTACATGGTACGCGCCCATAACGGCGACGATTTTCTCGGGCGCGAAACCCTCGGCTATGGCGGCGGCGATACGGCGTTTCATATATGTCTCGCGCAGGGCGTTTACCGCTGCGGCAAACGGATCGGCTTCCTTTTCCCAGCCTTCGCTCAAGTCCCGAAGCTCCTGCGATTCGGCGGCGACGGCTTCAAGGTACGCGCCGGTATCCGGCTCGTGTTCAAACACCCGTTCCCAGTAAGCGTCGTAGTCAGGCTCGCCCGCCCGGCGCGCCGCCTCTTCGTACAAGGCGTTGTTGTATGAACGATAGGACAGGTATGACGCCAGTCGCTCGTTTGGTTGAGCCGTTGTGTTTTCCGTCTCCTCCCGCGCCTGTTCCAGCGCAAGACGATCCCGTTCCTCCTCGCGGTTCAGCGCTACCCGCGTACCGGACGGCAAATCCATAAACCCCGCCTGTTTTCCGCGCTCTTTCGCCCAGAGCAGCGCCTGATATTCAGGCGAATACGCGGCAAGCGGGTACAGTGTTGAACGCACAGGCGCTTCAACGGTGTAGCAGAGCATAGCGAGCGGCGGTTTCGCCCGTTTGTCAAGCACGCTGGAGATGAGCGTGTCAGCGTCAGAAGGCGACTCTACCAGCACAATATCCGGGTCAGTCGCGTCAAGAAAACGCCGTACATGCCGCGCGCCAGCTGGCGAAAGATGCCGTATACCGAATAAAGCCACCCCTTCTTCAGTACGGGTAATTTTATTTTTCATTGTATCATGTCCGCCGCCTGTGGACGGTAAACTTTCAGCCGTTCTTTCTGAAACGTGTGACATAAAACAGCCCTTTTGATAGTGTTCTAATATGCGAATTCAAACCGCATCTGCCCGCGCAAAACGGGGATTAAGGTCTTTCAAGAGAACGTACATCCGAAAAAAGTATAGAAGCGTAAGCCCTCCGCTCGTCTTGATGAAGCGGAAAACGTGCGGCTCAGACAGAAATCCGCCCAAACCGCAAGCCGCGCCTACTTGCCTCTGATAAATTCCTTGCACGACTTATACAATCCCTGCCAGTCACTTCCGCGCTTCTTCATAACGTTTTCAAGGTATTCGCCCCAGGCGACCACATCCTTTTCCTCGTCCTTGACTACCGCGCCGGAAAGTCCTGCGGCTATGTCCGCGTCATTCACCTTGCCATTTCCGAAAGACGCAGCAAGCGCCATTGCGTTGGTTAAAAGCGAAATAGCTTCGGCAGCGGACGCCACGCCAGAGAGCGCTTTGAGCTTCTGCTTCTGATCGAGCGTCTGCCCGCTTCGCAGTTCGCGGAACACGGTAACGACTTTTTCCACGGCGGACGCGGGCGGCAGTTCGGCGTTCAAGGCGTACTGGGCGGAAATCTCCTTGACACGCTTTTCCACGATATTAACTTCGGTCTTCAGATCAGCCGGTGGAGGCAGAACCACAATGTTGAAGCGCCGTTTGAGCGCCGCGCTCATATCGTTCACACCCTTATCGCGGGTATTCGCAGTGGCAATGACAGAAAAACCGCGCCGCGCCTGAACTTCCCTGCCCAGCTCTGTAACAGCGATGGTCTTTTCGGACAAAATCGAGATGAGCGCATCCTGCACTTCGCTCTGACAGCGTGAAATCTCTTCAACCCGCGTAATGCCGCCCAATTCCATCGCGGTCATCACCGGACTTTTAACAAGCGCCCGCTCGGAAGGTCCCTCAGCGATAAGCAAGGCGTAGTTCCACGAATAGCGAATCGCCTCCTCGCTCGTTCCGGCGGTACCTTGTACCGTGCGCCCACTGTTGCCGGACACTGCCGCGGAGAGGTTCTCAGACAACCACGACTTTGCCGTGCCGGGTTCGCCTATGAGAAGCAAAGCCCGGTCAGTGAGCAGCGTAGCGATTGCCACTTCCACAATCCGCCTATTCCCAATGTATTTAGGCTTAATGTCGATTCCCTTCGCCGTGCCTCCCGTAATGAACTTCAGTACGGAAGCGGGCGAAAGCAACCAGCCCGTCGGACACGTACGCTTTTCCGCCGTGTCCTCTTGTTTGAGCGCCTCCAATTCTTCCGCGTAGAGTTTCTCAGCGGGAAGTCGGAGAATGTCGTTATTTACGGTGTTTTCCGTCATTGCATTTCCTTATGAATGATTTTGAAGACAGGATGTATGATAGCACATTCAAATGATACGCGCAAGTGTATTTTTTATGCGAAGCGCTTTAAATGAGGTTTGGGGTTTCTGTATATAAAATCTCTTTAGGGATTACTCTTATAAACTTTTTATCCAATGTCCATATTTCTGATTCGCTTTTTATGGCATATATTAATATTGTTGCATCTATTAAACCAACCCCATGATCCAATAACTTATTCTTGGCAGAATATTCTCCAGCTTCAATTAGTATATTTTCATAATTTTTCTTTGGTAAATATGTCCAATATCTTTTTATTATTTCTTTTTCGCTTTTATTCTTCACTCCTTGAAGCAATTCACCAAAAATGCATTCTACTGCCAAAATTTCCATATTTTCCAACAGTTTACTTATCTTTGGAAAATAATCCTTATTACCTTTCAAAAATTCAATCCAAACGGATGTATCAAGTATTATCATTTCGCTCTATTTATTTCCCGAATTTGTTGTCCATTTTTTATAATTATAGGATTTTTACCAATTTCTTTATTTAGTTCTTTAATATTATAAATATCCACCCAGTCTTTTAAGACAATAGTTATTGCTTCTGTAACTGTTGAGCTTTGAGTATAAGCCTTTATATCATTTATCAAATCATCTGCTATTATTGCTGTTACTTTCATACGATAAAGCATACGATGTTCTTTTGTATTTGTCAATAACGTTTTTCATTTTGAAGGCATATTCAATTTTCTAAAAGATCATATCCACACAGTTTCGTATTCTTCACTGAAACATTGTTATGAACATCTGACAGGCTCGATACAAAAATATACGATATGCCGTTAGGCTTTGGCGAACAACTTTCTGCATCGAGGGTTGCAGCCGTCCTGCATCGAGGGTTGCAGCCGTCCTGCATCGAGGGTTGCAGCCGTCCTGCATCGAGGGTTGCAGCCGTCCTGCAT
>QMCE01000899.1_pt1 | contig 15919 bp, 14 predicted proteins | sample 1821851 | NCBI WGS metagenome assembly QMCE01 (sample SAMN09453174, study PRJNA476694) | Termite gut metagenome, whole genome shotgun sequencing project. | isolation source: worker | host: Odontotermes sp. | place: South Africa:Pretoria | collected 2016-01-28
ATTGTCACTGCGCACCGTCCCTGCACCCACCAGAATGGCGTCGCATTCCGAGCGCAGCTTCCTGACCGCCGCCCAATCCTCATCGCTCGACAGGCGCAAACGCTCCGCCGAAGCATCGTCCAGATACCCGTCCACCGAAACCGCCGCCGAAAGAATTACCTCCATAAATTATCCATTATCCCTCAGCCTCAGCACACCTGGGTAGAGGTTGTTGACCCGCCCGCCGATACGTTTCGCCCAGCCGACCGCGTGGCCGCCATATGCGACGAGGTTCATCCCCTCGGCGAGCAATTCCGGGTTTATATCCGCCTTTCGTAAATAGGCCAGTATCTGCTCGAGCGGAAGTTCTACCGCCTCGGCGCGTAAGTCGTGGAACAGCGCAAGAGGGTGGTCGGGCTTGAGTTTGCCCTTGAAAACCTGTCCCATGCGAACACCTGAATATATCACAGACAGCACTCCCGCCAGCGTTCGTATATCGTGGTATAGCGTGCCATAGAACCCGTAGAAATTCTCTCCCGCCCGTGCGAAACGCATAAGTTCCGGTTGCCCGGCCCACCGGCCGAGTTCGCGTACAATATCGCGCGGAGCATCTTCCAGCGCCTCCCGCCGCGGTTTTGGGCGTTGTGTTTTAGCCCGTCCGTCGTCCTTGCGCACCGCCGCGGCGAAGAAACCCTCGCCATCGACCTTGTGCGGCCAGAAACGATAGCCGAAGTCGGTGCGTTCCACACCCTCCGGCACATCGACATCAACCTGCTCGCCGCCGTATTCGCGCAACAGCCACTCGACGTTATCCTCGTTCTCGGCGCGGTTGAACGTGCAGGTGCTATATATAAGGTATCCCCCCGGTTTCAGCGCGTCCCATATATCCGCCATAATACGGCGTTGACGCTTTGCGCAGAGGTCCACATTCGCCTCGCTCCACTCCGCCCGCGCCTCGGGGTGGCGGCGGAACATACCCTCGCCCGAGCACGGCGCATCGACCAACACCACGTCGAACCACCCTGCCAGCGACGCGAAATGCGACGGGTCGTTACACGTGACAGCCACATTGCCCAAGCCCCAGCGCGCAACATTGTCGGCCAACGCCTGTGCCCGCGCACGTACAGGCTCGTTGGCCACCACCAAGCCGTCCAGTCCCACCATAGTCGAAAGCAACGTCGCCTTGCCTCCCGGTGCGGCACAAAGATCCAAAACCCGCGTGGGGTTTGCTTCGGGAAGATGCTCTAAGATATGCCCCACGAACATCGAACTCGCCTCCTGAACATAGTACGCGCCCGCGTGCCATGCCGGGTCGAGCGAAAATTGCGGCCTTTCATTTAGGTAATATCCCCACCGGCACCACGGCACCTGCTGCAATCCCACGGGTTTTTCGGCCGTCTTGAAAGGATTGAAGCGCACCGAAACGGGAGCTTCGCCATCCAATGCCACCAACAACCCGTCGGGCAGGCCGCGCCTCACAAATCTTTCGGGAAACGCCGTCATAACTTCGCGATAAGCCTGTCGATCACACCCGGGTCGAGAAGAAAATCCTCCTTGTCGATATCGACCGTCACGACCCGCCCGGTGTAGATATCGTTCACCCAGTGTTCGTACTTGTCGTTCAGCCGCGCGAGGTAGTCCTCCTGGATCGACATCTCGTAGGCGCGCCCGCGTTTCTGTATCTGGCTGATTAGCGTCGGCACGCTCCCCCGCAGGTAGATCAATACATCGGGCTGCGGGATCAGGTGCTCCGTGAACCCGAAGATATCCATATAAGAGTTGTAATCGCGCGATGGCAGCAGCCCCATCTCATGCAGGTTGGCGGCGAAAATATGGGCATCTTCGTAAACCGTCCTGTCCTGAACGATATCACCCTCGATCTTCGCGACTTCGCCCGCCTGCTTGATACGGCTGCCCAGAAAGTAAACCTGCAAGTTGAACGACCAGCGGCTCATATCCTCATAGAAATCGTTCAGGTAGGGGTTCGTGGTGTTCTCCTCCAATACCGTAGCGCCCAGCCTTTCGGCCAGGATCTCTGTCAGCGTGGTCTTGCCGCTGCCGATATTTCCCGCTATCGCTATATACATTTCATTAAATGGATAATTGATGCACGCAATGCGTCCGTAGCCAGCGGGGGCAAAATGAGCAACGCGAAATTGCAGTCCTCCGCCGGGGGTGGCTCCGGACTGCCGACTTTCGCAGGGCGAAAGTCGATAAGGCCGCTTCGCGGCCTACGCCCCTTGTCATACCATACCGACAGACGGTTGCGTCGGGGGGAGTGACGAGGAACCTCACGACTCATAACCCGTAATTTCATCCACAATACTCCTGTCGTTGCTCAGGCGGGGCACTTTGTGTTGTCCGCCTATCTTGCCGTGCGCCGCGAGCCAGCGCATGAACGTGCCCTCGGGTACTACGCTCAACACCGGGGCCTGCAACGTCGTGTCGCGAAAACGCTTGGCCTCGTAATCCGAATTCACACCCTGCAACGCGCGGTCGAGTACTGCCGCGAACTCCTCGATGTTCGACGGTGCGCGGCGGAATTCGACGACCCATTGGTGCGCGCCCTTCTCCTTTCCGTGCATAAATACCGGCGCCACCGTGTACTCCGAAACCTCGGCGCCCGTGGCATCGCACGCCGCTGTTATGGCGTCTGCCGCATTACCCGCCATAACCTCCTCGCCGAAGACATTGATGTGGTGTTTCGTGCGCCCCGTGATACGTATGCGGTAGGGATCGGTCGAGGTAAACTCCACCGTGTCGCCTATCATATAACGCCACAGGCCGTTGCTCGTGGTGATGATCATGGCGTAGTTCACACCTGTTCGCACACCCTCCAGGGGCACAGCAGCCGAGTGGTCACCCAACTTCGACATAGGCAGGAACTCGTAATAGGTACCGTAGTCGAGCATCAGCAGCATATCGTCACGCGCGGGGTCGTCGGCGATGGCGAAGAAACCCTCCGAGGCGTTGTAGGTCTCCATATACTTCATTGCCGAAGTGGGGATTATACGCTCGTACTCCGCCCTGTACGGCGCAAAACCGATACCCCCATGCACGAACAACTCCATATTCGGCCAGACATCCAATACCGTATTCGCGCCCGCGAACTCCATGACCTTGTTCAGCATAACCAAATTCCATGACGGCACACCCGCGAACGAGCGCACATCCTGGGACACGGTCTCGCGGCAGATGGCTTCCACCTTGCGGTCGAAGTCGGGTATGAGCGCCGTCGCGACATCGGGTACCCGCCGCAGGTTGGCCCATGCGGGTGTGTTCTCCAATAGTATTGCCGACAGGTCGCCGGTAAGCGCGCTCTCGCCCTCGCGTTCCACACGCCGGCTGCCGCCCAGCGTAAGCGCCTTGCCGCCGAAAACCTTCGATTCCGGGTACAGGCCACAGAACAACGCCATCACATCACGCGGCCCGCGCAGGTGGGAATCGTGCAGCCCCGCCTGTGTAACCGGTATATATTTGCTCTTGGCCGTCGTTCCCGACGAGCGCGCGAACCACTTCACACGCCCTGGCCACAGCACATCGCTCTCTCCACCGCGCGCACGGTCTATCCACGGCGCGATATCGTCGTACTCCACGATCTCCCGGCCGTCGTACTTCACGTGCCCGCGGTTCTGCGTCAGGTAGCGCAACTGCTCGGCTTGCACCTCATGCGGGTATCGGCGGAACCGTTCGATGGCCCGCTGCCTGCCGGAGAGGAATTTGCCTATTATTTTAGTTAAACTCATATATTAATAGAAAACGGGTGCGTGCCCGTTCAGGGCGATTGTTTTTTCTCTTGTCATCCCTAATCGGGCGCAACGAGTGTGAGAACTCCCACCGTAGGCCGCGAAGCGACCTTATCGACTTTCGCCAAGCGAAAGTCGGCAGCCCGGAGCCTCGCCCCGCGGAGCAGGCGCGCCTGTTTATGATTTGCCTTGTGTGTTGACATAATCAAATACGGACGCGTCCGCGCCGGCTCCGGGCCACTTGAGGATCGCTCCGCTGATCCATCATTCCCTTCCCGCGGCACAATTGTCCTCGGGATGACAACACGTTTACTAACCACTAACCGTTAATCATTAATTAAAGAACTTCCCTACTTTGTCGGCGGCGGCGGGGAGTGTGAAAACCACAACCCTGTCGCCCTCCATGATCTCGGTGTCGCCTACCGCTATCAGCGCCCGGTTGCCGCGTACCAGCCCGCCGACGATAGCGTCCCGCGGGAAATCCAGGTCCCTCAAACGGCCTCGTGTGGCGGGGGCCCCGGGCTTCACTATGAACTCCAGCACCTCGGCGTCGCTGCCCGTAAGGTAGGTCACCGCGTGCACATCGGTGTTCATCGTAAAACGGAATATCGTGCTCGCCGTGACCAGCTTTTTGTTGATTATCGTATCCACGCCGATGCTCTCGGCCAACGATATGTAGTTCAGGTTCTCGACCTCGGCGATCACCTTCTTGGCCCCCAATTTCTTGGCGATCATTGCGGCAAGGATGTTGGTTTCCGAGCGTCCCGTGACCGCCAGAAAAGCGTCGGCCGTGTTCAGCCCCTCCTCGATCATCGCTTCGATATTGCGCCCGTCATCGTTGATTATCAGCGTTTTGTCCAATATCTCGGCGAGCTTGTAGGCTTTGTCGGCGTTGTATTCTATCAGTTTCACCGCCACTTCGCCTTCCAACTCCTTAGCCACTAACGCCCCGATGCGGCTGCCCCCGACGATCATCAGGTCTCTGATATGTACATTGTGTTGGCCCGCGTAACGCACCACCTCGCCCTTGCTCTCGCGTGCCGTTATGACATATACCGTATCGCCTTCGTTGAGCACGTCGTCGCCGTGCGGGATTATCGTCTTCTCGCCACGTCCGATCGCCACCGTGCGGTATGGCAGGGCGTCCCCCGCGGGCGTGGCGTCGGAGAGTTTCTTCCCCACCATCGGCGACGAGGCGTTCATCCGCAGCACCGCCAATGCCAACTGCCCGTCGGCGAAATCCATATATTCCGTCGTAGAGGTATGCCCCAGCAGGGCCACCACCTCGCGCGCCGCCACCATCTCGGGATAGAACAGGTGGTCGATACCCATATCGGTGAAGACCTCGGCGTTGCCCGGCTCCATATACTCGTTATGGTCGACGCGCACCACGCACTTTCCCGCGCCGAGCCTCTTGGCTACCGCCGCCGACACCACGTTGAGGTTCTCGTCGGGCGTCACGGCAACGAACAGCCCCGCCTTGCGCACAGCCGCGCGCCGCAGGATGCCGAACTCCGACGGGTCGCCCTCGATAGCCACCACATCGGCTACAGCGGCAACATTGTCCAGCAACTTGTGGTCCTGGTCGATGATTGTAATATTATGCTTGGTGGCGCTCAGCAGCCTGGCCAGATGGCTTCCTACTTCGCCCGCACCCGAAATCACTATGTTCATGGCTTGGTAATGTTCCTACAAATATATAACTTTACGGCGAGATATGCACACGCGTGTGATTTTAATTTTGTCGGATTGCTTTGGATCGTAGTCATAAGCAGTATAGGGGCGCTGGCGTTCATGGCTTTGGCGCTGGGTATCACGCAGATATTCAAGGGGCGCGACATACAGGGCGAGGTCGGCACCAACCCCGATATGCAGCGGCTGGGACTGGAATGCCCGGCAAAAGAGGGCTGCAGCGAACCACAGGCAACGGAGTGCGGTGATTGCAAAGCGGTGGCCGAGGGGCTGTGTAAGGGAGACGCGGCGGGACGACGGATTACCATTAACCATTAACCATTATAACGTTGGGTTTTATTTCGTTTACTCTTATAGACATCGTCGACATCGTAGTGGTGGCGCTGCTGATGTATTATATCTACAAGATCGCGCGAGGTACTCCGGCGCCGAGTATTCTGTCCGGTATTCTGTTGATCTATATCCTGTGGATGGTGGTCGATGCGCTGCAGATGCAGATGCTGCGCGCGATAATGGGGCACATAATAGGTGTGGGTGTCATTGCACTCATAGTGGTCTTTCAACCCGAGATCAGGCGTTTTTTGCAGGTGATAGGTAAACGGAGTGTGAGGCGCAGGACGTTCTGGGCGCGGATTTTTTCACTTCGCGGAACGCATGACGAGGGTTACGGTTACCTCGACGCGCTGGTGCGTGCGTGTGCCGATATGTCGGCGTCGAAGACGGGCGCGCTGATAGTTATACAGCGCGAGGTGGTGCTGACCCATATCGCCGAGACGGGCGTGGCGTTGGATGCGATGATCTCGACGCCGCTGTTGAAGAATATTTTCTTCAAGAATTCGCCCCTGCACGACGGGGCGATGATCATCAGGAATGCGCGTATCGAGGCTGCCAAATGTGTGCTGCCGTCGACGCAGAGCGAGGTGCCGGTGTCGTTCGGCATGAGGCACAGAGCTGCGCTGGGAGTTAGCGAGGCTACGGATGCCGTTGTTGTGGTGGTGTCGGAGGAGACGGGCCGGATTTCGATAGCCCGCAACGGCGTGATACGTACCAATATCGCCCACGAGCGTCTCCACCGTGAGATATTGAAGGAGCTGCGCGATAATGAATAGGGTGTTGCTCTATTTCGGGTCTTTCAATCCGGTGCATAACGGGCATACGGCGGTTGCGGGATGGGCTGCAGGCCAGGGGGTGGCCGGCGAGGTGTGGATGGTGGTTTCGCCGCAGAACCCGCTGCGCGAGGATCTGGCACCGGAAGAAGACCGCCTGGCGATGGCGCGGATAGCGATGGAGGAGCAATTGCCCGGCCTGCCGGTGAAGGTGAGCGACGTGGAGTTCGGGTTGCCGCGGCCGTCGTACACTATCGACACGTTGAGGTTTCTGGAGCGCGAAAATCCGGGTGTCGAATTCGCGGTGTTGGCGGGTGCCGATATTGTGGAGCAGTTGCCGCGTTGGAAGGAGTATGGGCGGTTGGTGGCTGATTATCGGTTCTATTTCTATCCGCGTGACGGTTATCCGTTGCCGGAGGGTGTTTGGGATGGTGCGCCGCGGTGGGATTTCTCGTCGACCGACGTGCGGCAGACGCTGACGGAGGGTGGCGATATCGGTGCGATGGTGGCCCCCGGGGTGGCGGAATATATCGAGGAGCACGAACTGTGGCGCCCGGTGACGGCGGAGGGCTGGTTGGCCCGCGGACGGAGGATGAGCGCACAGGGGCGGATGGGCGAGGCGTTGAACGCGTTCTTACGGGTATCGGAACTCGACCCTACGAACTCCGAGGCCGCCGAGAGGGTGAAGATGCTGCGCGAGATTTTTGCATTTCACTACGTGGATTACTACAACCCATGATATTTTTTCGAGTGATGAGTCGCATTCGTGGAGGCTACTTGCGTGTTGGCAGGTGAGCGTTGGCGACCCCCAAGCGGGAGCCGCCGCCCCACTGCGGCGACCGCTAATTGCACGGTGCTTATTAGCGTCACCGCCGGCGGCACCCGAAGAATTAAGGCCGCCTCCGGCGGCCCACTTATAACTTAATGATTATATGAAAATAGCTTTGTTGGCGGGCGGCGATTCGCCTGAGAGAGAGGTGTCGCTGGGAAGTGCGGCGCAAGTGAAGGCGTCGCTGGACGCTGCGAAATACGATGTGCATATGGTCGATGTGCGTGGTGGGGTGTGGATGTGCGGCGACTCCCGCGTCGACCTGAACGATTTCTCGCTCGACGGCGAACGGTTCGACTATGCGCTGGTGCTGATCCACGGTACGCCGGGCGAGGACGGCCGTGTGCAGGGTTATCTCGATATGCTGGGGGTTCCGTATTCGACGTGCGGGATGGTGAGCTCGGTAATTACTTTCGACAAGCAACTGTGTAAGAGAATGGTCGAGAGCGCGGGTGTCGACACGGCGAAAGAGGTCTTCCTGCGCAAAGGCGAACAGGTTGATACCCAGGCTATTATAGCTGCTTTGGGGCTGCCTGTTTTCGTTAAGCCCAATGCCAGCGGCAGCAGTTTCGGGGTGACGAAAGTCAAGCGTGCCGAAGAGTTGCAGGCGGCGATATGCGCGGCGTTCGGCGAGAGCGACGAGGTGCTTGTAGAGGAGTTCCTCGACGGCCGTGAGGTGGCGTGCGGGTTGATCGGTTTTGGGGGTGGCGTACAGGATGTCGTTCGTGCAGGATCGGGGTATGGAAAAATAATCGCCCTGCACGGTCACGCGCTGTTCCCTATTACGGAGATCATTTCGCATAACGAATTTTTCGACTACGAGGCTAAGTATACCGCCGGGGCGTCGGACGAGATCACGCCGGCGGATATCGACCCTGCGATAGCCGAAAAGGTGCGCGAGATGGCCGTGAAAGCCTACCGTGCGTGCCGTTGCCGCGGGCTGGTACGTATAGATTTTATGGTTTTGAAAGACGGGCGGCCGGTGATGATCGAGGTCAATTCGATACCCGGAATGAGTGCCGGAAGTATCGTGCCCAAGCAAGCTGCCAGCGTGGGATTACCTCTGGGCGAGCTTTTCGACCTGATAATAGCCGAGACATATGCTGGAGATCGACGGTAAGATAGTGAGCCTCGACCTGCTGCGCGAGGGATTTTGCTGCGACCTGTCGGCGTGCCGCGGCGAGTGCTGTGTAGACGGCAACGCGGGTGCACCGCTGGAGGCCGACGAGGTGGCGATGCTCGAAAAACTATGGGACGAGTACCGCCCGTATATGACCTCGGAGGGTATCGAAGCCATTGAAGATCAGGGATTTGCGGTGCTCGATGAGGATGGCGACCTGACTACCACGCTGGTCGACGGCGCCGAGTGTGCCTACTCGTTCAGAGAGAACGGCATAACTCTGTGTGCCATCGAGCGCGCGGCAGCCGCGGATAATGCCTCCGACGAACTCAAAGCATTTCCGAAACCCATCTCGTGCCATCTTTATCCGATCCGCGTGACGCGTTTTCGCAACGGCTCGTTGGGACTTAACTATCACCGTTGGAGTATCTGCTCGGCGGCGCGCAGATCTGATATTCCCGTTTACCGCGCACTTCGCGCACCTATTGTCCGCGCTTTCGGTGAGGAATTCTTCGACGCCCTTCAACACGCCGAGCGGTATATGCCCATACAGGGCGAATAAATAAAGCCACCCTGGGGGGTGGCTTTATTTATAATTAGGCTTCCATGCACCGCTATTTTGCGGCGTAGTTGGCAAGTCCGGTTTGGAGCCACTCGGTGTACTCGGTAATGCTGCGGTCGAAGGCGCGGGTTGGGCCCAGGGGGGCGCCGTCGCGCGGGTCGACGATGATGTAGAGCGGCTGTGCCGTTGTACCGTAGTTTTTCTGTGCCCACGCCATATTGATAGTATTGAGCCTCTTCAGCACTTTGCCATTTTCGTCCGTCACCCAATCCTGCTCCGGCAGGTCTTGCTTACGGCCTGCATCGAGGTAGACACACACCATAACATAGTCGTAGATAAGCATATTCTTCACTGAGCGGTCGGTCCATACTACCTGCTCCATCTCGCGGCAGTTGACACACGCCACGCCGGTGATGTCGATAAATACGGGTTTGTCTACCGAGCGAGCATACTCCATAGCCTCGTCTACGTCGTAGAATGCGGTAAAACCGTCCGGCGCATGGAGCTCTTCCAGACTGCTATATTTGGGAGCGGCACCTGTCAGGGGGTTTTTGCCGTCGACAAATTGGATCGCCGGAGTGCGGCCCGTAGCCGAACCCAACGACAGGCCCTCGATATCGTCCGCCGTGAGTACCCTGAAATTCTGTGCCGTCATCGGAGGCATATACCCTGCAATGGGTTTCAGCGGTGCGCCCCACATACCGGGTACCATCCACAACGTGAACGTAAGTACGATCATCGCGAAGACCAACCTAAGCGGCCCGACGTGTTCGAGGGGGCTGTCGTGTTTGGTTTTATATACGCCCAACAGGTAGAGCGTCCACAGCAGGCCGCACATGATCCATATCGCAAGCGCCATCTCACGCGACAGCAGGTTCAGGTTGTAGACCATGTCGATCATCATAATGAACTTGAATGCCAGCGCGACCTCGACGAAACCGAGCGAAACTTTTACGGAGTTCATCCACGAGCCGCTCTTCATCTTGTCCATCAGCGACGGCGCGAAAGCCAGCAGCGTGAACGGAACGGCGAAGACCGCCGAGTATGCTAACATCGTAACTATCGGCTGCCACCATGCGGTGCTCGATTGGGCGGCATCGACAACGACCAACCCTACGATGGGCGCCGTGCAAGAGAACGAAATAAGCACCAGCGTCAGCGCCATAAAGAAAACGCCCACCAAGCCGCTTTTGTCGGCTTTGCTGTCGCTCTTGTTGATCAACCCGCTCGGAACAACGATCTCGAACGCGCCGAAGAACGATGCCGCGAAGATCATGAACACTATGAAGAATATCAGGTTGGGGACCCAGTTGGTGGCCAGCCAGTTGAACATACCGGCCGCACCGCCCGCGCCGCCCGAGAGCTGCGCCGTGATTACGATCAGCGCGATGGGCAACGTGAATAGGATAACGATGAATAACCCGAACATCGTAGCCTTGAATTTAGCAGTGCGCTTGTTCTCCGAACCTTTCAGAAAGAACGATACCGTAACCGGAAGCATCGGGAATACGCACGGGGTCAGCAGTGCGATCAGGCCCCAGAACATAGCTTGAAGTATATCGCCCCACAGCGAGCGGCCGCCATCGGCAGTCTCTACGGGCTGCACGGCGGGGGCCTCCGCAGTCTCGGCTACAGGCTCCTCGGCCACGGCCGGTTCCTCGGCTACGGGTTCCTCCACGGCCTCCGGAGTCTCGACGGTCTCCGCGACTACGGGTACCACAGGGGCGGCAACAGCCTCCGAAGAGGCTGCAGCAGCTTGTTTGACTTTCACGACCTCCACCGAGAACTCCTGCGGCACCGGAGGCAGGCACATTCCCGTCTCGTCGCTGCACGCCTGCCATTCGGCCTCGCCGCTCAGCGTGGCTTTGTCGCCTTTGAGTTTAACATCCTGAGTGAACGTCGCCTTGCCCTCGAAGTACCCGATCTCCATACCGAAGATCTCGTCCATATGGCGTGGCGGGGTAGTGGTCGCTTTCAGCTTACCCACCAGTTCCAGCCCCTCGCCCGGAGTGAATGTGAACGACGTGGCGATAGGGCCGCCGACCTCATACGGGCCCAGGTCGTAGATATGCCATGTGGCGTCGATGGTCATGCTGAAGGTAACGCGGTAGACGTCGCCCTGAACGTGGCTCACCTTCGGGGTTTGCCAATGAACGACCTCTTCCTGCGCGGAAACGGCCGACACCGTGAACAGCATCGCCGCCGCACAAATCAAACGAAACAATTTCATAAGTAATTGAGTTTTAGCACTGCACAAAAGTAGTCATTTAAATTAAATACCGTACCTTTGAGGTGTAGAAAATGAGAAGAAAGATGACGAAAAAAATGAAAGCGCCTCAGCAGGTGCTCGAAGGAACGGTGGACATGACCCAGGGCGGTGGGGCCTATGTTGTGGTCGAAGGCGGGGGGCGCGATGTGTTCGTGCGCCCGTCGAATATGAACGGTGCCTTGGAGGGCGACCGCGTGAAGGTACTTGCCCGTCCCGCCCGCCGAGGGGGTAAGCCGGAGGGTGCGGTAACAGAAATTATCCAACGCAGCACACGGGCATATGCGGGAGTAATACAACTCTCTCCCGACGGGCATTACGGCTTTGTGTCGCCCGACTCGCGGAAGATACCTTATGATATATTCGTCCACCTGGACGAGGGCGGCACGGTGGAGGACGGTGCGAAAGTGCTGGTCAGAATCAAGGAGTGGGACGCCGGGCGTCGCAGTCCGAGCGGTGAGCTGGTCGATATTCTGGGAATGCCGGGCGACAACGATACCGAGATGCACTCGATACTCGCCGAATACGACCTGCCGTATAAATTCGAAAAAGAGGTACTCGACGATGCCGAGCGTATCCCGGGCGATATAACGGAGAAGGAGATAGCCTCGCGGCGCGATATGCGCGGCGTGACGACATTCACTATCGACCCTGCCGACGCAAAGGACTTCGACGATGCGCTATCCCTGCGCCGCCTGCCTGCCGGATGGGAAGTGGGGGTGCATATCGCCGACGTGACGCACTACGTCAGGCCGAAAACCGTTGTCGAACGCGAGGCCGAAGACCGGGCAACATCGGTCTATCTTGTCGACCGTACCATCCCGATGCTCCCCGAACGCCTCTCGAACGACCTCTGCTCGCTCAGGCCCAACGAGGATAAACTGACATTCTCGGCCGTATTCGAGCTGGACGACGAGGCTAATATCGTAAATGAATGGTTTGGCCGCACGGTGATAAATTCCGACCGCCGGTTCGCTTACGAAGAGGCACAGGCCGTGATCGAAGGCGGTCAGGGCGACCTGCGCGACGAGATACTCACACTCAACGAACTTGCCCAAAAGATGCGCGCAAGGCGTTTCAAGAACGGGTCGATAACCTTCGAGCGTGAGGAGGCGAAGTTCACCCTCGATGCCACGGGAAAACCCACGGGCGTTTACTTCAAAGAGCAAAAGGAGTCGAACCAGCTGATCGAGGAGTTCATGCTGCTGGCCAACCGTCGCGTGGCCGAGCTGATGGCCAAAGCTAAGAAAACGATGGTCTACCGTGTGCACGACGAGCCGAACGCCGATAAACTCGCCTCGTTCCGCCGTTTCATTACGCGCTTCGGCTACGACTTCCGTGCGCAGGAGGGCAAGGCCGTGTCGAAAGAGATGAACCGCCTGATGAAACAGATCCACGGCAAGGCGGAGGAGAATATAGTATCGACGCTCGCTATCCGCACGATGGCCAAGGCGTACTACACGACCGACAATATCGGGCACTACGGCCTGGCGTTCAAATACTATACCCACTTCACGTCGCCCATCCGCCGCTATCCCGACATGATGGTGCACCGTACTCTCGCCGCTTTCCTCGAAGGCGCCAAGAGCCCCGACAAGAACGCGATGGAGACGCTTTGCGAGCACTCGTCCGACATGGAGATCCGCGCTGCCGAGGCCGAACGCGCCAGCGTGAAATACAAAATGGTGGAGTTCATGATCGACAAGATCGGGCAGGAGTTCGACGGTGTGATCAGCGGCATCACCGAGTGGGGGATCTATGTCGAGTTGGACGATACGCATATAGAAGGCATGGTTGCACTGCGCGACATGACCGACGACCTATACGTTTTCGATGAGGATGACTATACTGTCGAAGGGCGCATTACGCGGCGGCGGTTTACTCTTGGCGACCGCGTTCGTATAGCGGTAGCCCGCGCCGACCTCGCACGCAAACAACTCGACTTCACTATGGCCGCCTCCTACGACTTCGAGACCGGAAAGTTGCTCCCTGTCGAAAGTGGGATTATTCGCTCTCAATCAACGCCACAGCGTGGGCGGCGACGCCCTTCTCGGAACCGGTAAAGCCGAGGCGCTCTTCGGTGGTGGCTTTGACTGATATGCGGTCTATGCCGATGTCGAGGACGGAAGCCAGGCGTGCGCGCATATCGTCGATGAACGGCCGCAGCTTAGGCCGCTGCATTACTATCGTAATATCTGCATTCACCGTGTGATAGCCGCGCGAGGAGAGCATATCCACGACGCGCCGCAGCAGCATGAGAGAGTCCGCGCCGCGAAACTCCGCCGAGGTGTCGGGGAAGTGTAGCCCGATATCGCCCAATGCCGCTGCACCAAGAAGCGCGTCGGCGAGTGCGTGCGCTGCCACATCGCCGTCCGAGTGTGCTATACAGCCTTTTTCGTGCGGCACTTCGGTCCCGCATAATATCAGCGGCCGGCCCTCGTCCAGTGCGTGGACATCGTAACCGTGCCCTATGCGTAAATTTGTCGCCATAATATCGCAAGTTAGTGAAAAATTCATAACTTTACACTATGAAGATGCTGCTTTTTTCGCTGCTGCTGCCGTGGGTGCTGCCCGCCGCCGACCTGCGCACCCGGATTGCCCAGATGCTGGTGGTCGGGTTCGAGGGGGCGGAACTTACCGAAGACAACCATATAGTGCGCGACATCCGCGACCTGCATATCGGCGGAGTTATTCTCTTCGATTTCGACCAGCCCGCGCTCGAATACCGCCGCAACATCGAAAGCCCCGCGCAACTGAAACGCCTGACCGGGCAGTTGAAGGCGCTGGACAGCACACTGATTATCTCTATCGACCAGGAGGGCGGGTTCGTGAACCGGCTCAAGGTTCGTTACGGGTTCCCGGCGAGCGTGTCGGCGGCGCGGTTGGGGCGGCTGAACGATCCCGAGGCTACCCGCCGCGCCGCCGCAACTATGGCGCAAACTCTGAGGGAGGCTGGTGTAAACGTCGACTTCGCACCGTGTGTAGACCTTAATATAAATCCGAATAACCCCGTGATAGGCGCCGTGGAACGCAGCTACTCGGCCGACCCGGATATTGTCATCGAGCATGCGGGCATAGTTCTCGAAGAGTTGCGGAAAGAGGGTATCGCCGGGTGCCTCAAGCACTTTCCCGGCCACGGCAGTTCGACGGCAGACACCCACCTCTCCTCGGCCGACGTGACCAAAACGTGGCGCCCCGAAGAGTTGGAGCCGTACAAAGCCCTTGCACGCAAAGCCCCCATGGTGATGACTTCCCATATCTTCAACGCCGACCTCGACCCGGAGTACCCTGCCACGATGTCGCGCAAAATACTCACGGGCATATTGCGCGAGGAGATCGGTTTCCGCGGAGTGATAATAACCGACGACCTGGCGATGGGCGCGATGGTGGATAACTACTCTCTGGAACAGATACTCGTGAGCGCCGTGAACGCCGGGGCCGATATGCTGTGCCTGTCGAACAACGGCGACAGCTACGACCCCGAGATAGTACCGCGCGCCATAGAGATAATCGCCGCGGCGGTCGAGGACGGGCGTATACCGCGCTCGCGAATAAATGCTTCTTACCTTCGTATAAAAAAACTGAAAAATTCACTATATTTACTTCCCTCCGCTAATCCCTCCCTCGCACCACAGACCGAATGGCCTGTGCGCGCGAGACGACGGGGCTGCGGTCAGTGAAAATAATAAATAAATTTATTATCTTTGCAACCCGATGCTCTACAAGAAAGAAGAACTCTACGACCCGGCCGTGATAACGGAGCTTGAGGGCCATTACCGCGAAATAATCCGACTATTAGGCGAAGACCCTACGCGTGAGGGGCTCGAAAAAACTCCCGAACGCGTCGCCAAAGCGATGTCGTTCCTCATGCAGGGCTACGATCAGGACCCTCACGAGATCATTCTCTCGGCGCGTTTCAAGGAGGATTACAAACAGATGGTCATTGTCAAGGACATCGAACTCTACTCCATGTGCGAACACCATATGATGCCTTTCTATGGCAAGGCCCATGTAGCCTATATTCCCAATGGTTACATCACGGGACTGTCGAAGATCGCGCGTGTGGTGGAGGCTTATGCCCGCCGTATGCAGGTGCAGGAGCGTCTGACGGTGCAGATACGCGACTGTGTGCATAAGGCGCTCGCTCCTATGGGCGTGGCAGTGGTGATCGAGGCCAGCCACACCTGTATGCAGATGCGCGGCGTACAGAAACAAAACTCGGTGACTACCACCTCGGCATTCACCGGCACCTTCATGTCTCAGCTCCGCACACGCGAGGAGTTCATGCAGTTGATAAAGCGATAACCATTAACCTAATAATAATTGCCCCGTGCGGGCACGCAGATGAGCGGATTTTTCGGATGTATCAGTAAAAGGGATTGTGTGGCGGACGTCTTCTACGGGACGGACTACCACTCGCATTTAGGGACCAAACGCGCAGGTATGGCGTTTTTCGGCGGCGGTAATTTCCGTCGTTCGATACACTCTCTCGAGAACGCCTATTTCCGTAACAAGTTCGAGGACGAGCTACCCAAGTTCGCAGGTTCGCAGTCGGGTATCGGGGTGATCAGCGACACCGAGTCGCAGCCTATTACTCTCACTTCGCACCTGGGGCGGTT
>QMCE01000940.1_pt1 | contig 15915 bp, 18 predicted proteins | sample 1821851 | NCBI WGS metagenome assembly QMCE01 (sample SAMN09453174, study PRJNA476694) | Termite gut metagenome, whole genome shotgun sequencing project. | isolation source: worker | host: Odontotermes sp. | place: South Africa:Pretoria | collected 2016-01-28
GTCGACGATCTGGTGTCGATGGTGGAGGGCAGGGCCGGCGGGGGCGCCGCCGGGCCGGCCAGGTCCGGATCGCAGGGCGCGGGCAAGGCGAAAAAGGTTCGCAGGCTGGAAACGGTTCAGCCCTCGTCCTACTCCGCCCCGCGCGGCGGCGGGAAGCAGGTGAAGGTGCTTCAGGCGAACGAGGTCATTCCGCTGGATGAGGGGGATGATTTCTAAAGCGGGTCATCAGCGCGTGAAAAGAAACCCCCTTCCCCGCAGAGGGGAAGGGGGGGGCTTTGCCGGGAGGCGGAACCCTCAGGAAACAGGCGTCTGGATAAAGACCTTCGTGCCTGCTGCCTGCGCCGGGCTCGCTCTCAAGCCATATCCTGCCGCCGTGGCCGTCCTCGATTATCTGTCTGCAAATCGCCATGCTCAGACCCGTTCCGGCCGTGTGGTTCTTCACCGCCTCGACCATCTCGAATTTCGAAAACACCTTGTCCAGGTTTTCCTTCGCGATCCCGATGCCGTTGTCCTCCACCGTCACCAGAACCGTCGGCGCGCCGCTCCCGGAGAACGGAGGCTCCCTGCGCGAACGGATGACGATCCGCCCGCCAGGATTGGTGTATTTGATCGCGTTCGAAACAACGTTGCCCAGAACCTGCGTGTAGCGATCCACCGCAAGGCGGCAGTCGCCTATGCTCTCGCCGAGATCAAGCTCCACCTCATGCCCCTTCTCCTCGATAAGCGGCGTCAGCGACATCACCACAATCCCGATGATCTCGTTCGGGTCCTGCAATTCGTAGGAATAGGACATGTTCCCCGCTTCCATGCGGGTGAGATCGAGGACGTCGTCGATGAACTTGCACAGGCGCTTGCCCTCGGAATGGATGATTTCAATGTATTCACGCCATTCCTTCGGCACAGAACCGGCTTCGTCCAGCATGAGCGTCTCGGAATAGGCCATGATGGACGTGAGCGGCGTGCGCAGCTCGTGGGTGACGAGAGAGAGGAAATCGTTTTTCATGACGTCGAGCTCGCGGAGCTTCCGCACCTCGCGCACAAGCTGGAGATTGCGGCACACCACCACCCGCCCCGACCCGTCAGACCCGTCCTCGCTCCGCATGGGGGAAATCGTGACGCCCAGAAACTGCGAATCGCTCCCCGGCCTGCCGGCGGCCATCTCGGCCTCCTCGACAATGCCGTTCTCCCCCGCCTCGGCGATGAGCTCGGCAAGGCGCGGCGGCAGCGCGTCGCTGTAGCGCGCCCCCTCGACGTCACCGCGGCGGACGTCGAGGGCGATTTCAGCCGTGGAATTGATCATCCGCACTTTTTCATTGTGATCGACCGCCAGAATGCCCAGCGGAATCGATTCGATGATGTCGGACATCGCGGCGCGCGTCTTTTCCAGGCGCGCGCGGTACCGGTACGCGTCGAGAACAGACGCCATTTCGCGGGAGAGGATGGAGAGAAGCGCCTCCTGCTCCCGCGTGAACGCGTCCGTGTCCCGCTCAAGCCACAAAAGCATGATGTGCCGCGCGCCGAACGGCAGGTACACAAGCGATCTGAGCCTGCCCTCCTCGCCCTCCATGGGAATGTCGATGGGGATGACAGACACCTCCTGGGCGTTCATGACCCATTCCATGAGGGAGGGATCGAGGGGAACGCCGTCCGGGCAGAGGTGGCGGAGGGGGGCGAAGCCGCCGTCTTCGGAACGGGCCTGCAGGCTGGCGTAGGCGAAGTCGATGACTTCGATGAGGAGCGACTCCATGGTGTCGAGGGCGGATTCCAGATCAGGCGCGTTTTTCAGCACCATCGTCTGCCGCTGGAAACGGATGAGGCGCTGCATGGCTTCGGCAAGTTCATGCCGCTGCCTGGTCAGCTCCCGGACCGTTGTTTCTTCCGATGTCCCGGAGGCCGGATGAACCCTGTTCCCGCCGATTCCGCCGTTTTCCATTCGCTCCCGTGTTTCCTGCAAAAGATCAACCCCTCATCCCCGATCGCTTCAGGAAGACGCTTCGCGCGTCCCTGACGCGATGAGGTTGAAGAAATCCTCCGCCTTCGTCATTTCATCGACCAGACGGCTGATCGCCTCGTCGAAAAACCCGGCGTCGATGCCGTAGGCTGACGCCGCGGCGGGATCGATTTCCGGCATGCGGTTGTCCCCGCCGTAGCCGACGCCCATGGCGCGGGCAAGAATGTCGCCAAGGTGGATCGAGGCGATCAAGTCCCGCCGCTCGGTGGTGGCGTTGGGCAGATGGTGATCCGAGACCATGTGGACGATGGCGGGCGGCAGACGCCATTTTTCCGTCATCCAGCCGCCGACGACGGCGTGATCGAGACCCATGACCTCGCGCTCGGCGTCGAGGAGAAGGATGCCCTTGTCGCACGCGTATTTGACGATGGGCGCGTAGATGTTGGGCTGGTACTGATCCATGACCACCTTGCCGATGTCGTGGAGAAGCCCGCCGACAAAGGCGTCCTCGCCGACGTGGGAGACGCCGATAAGCTCCGCGGCGGCCTTGGAGGCGATTGCCGAGGAGAGGGCGTGCTGCCAGAAACGCTGCAAATCCAGCGCGCCCGGCCTGCGGCTCGCGAACGCACCGAAAACGGACGCGGTGATGATGATGGTCTTCACCTTGTTGAACCCGAGGATGACGACCGCGTGCTGGATCGATTTGATCTGCTTCGGAAAGCCGTAGTAGGCGCTGTTCACAAGGCGGAGAACCTTGCCTGTGAGAACCTGATCCTGCTCGATAAGCCGCCCGATGTCGGCGGCGTTGGTGGCGGGATTGGCGATTTGCGACGTGATTTTCCCGACCACAACCGGAAGGGTGGGCAGATCGGTGACGGATTCGATGGTTGCCCGCAGGCGTTCTGCGTCGAGAGCCATCAGGTCTCCCCTTGTCCGGGCTGCGGCTGTTCAGCCGGCTGCGGCACGGCCTGCTGCGGCTCGGGCGGTTCAGCCGGCTGCGGCGACGGTTGCGGCTGCGTCTCGGGCCGGCGGCGTATGACGTTGACCGTGCCGTTTTTGCCGTGGAGAACCAGCCTCTTGATGACCGAGGCGCGGAGCTGCATCATGAGGGGATTCGATTTGACGCTGACAAACGGCCTCGATATTTCAATCGCCGTGGCGCGGGCGAATTCCTCCCGCTCTCCCGGAACTTCGTTTTCCCCGCCGTCCGGCTTGTCGGGCCCGGAGTCGTCCGGCCGGGCCTCCGCGGCTTTCCTGGCAGCCGGGGCGCGTCTGACGCCGGTGTCCGGGCGGCGCGGCTCGGTGAACACGTCCAGCGTGTCGATGTTCCATTTGCGGATGCGGGCGATGAACATGGGGGTAAGCCTGATGCCGGCCGGCATCAGGGTCACGCCGCTGCCGTTGGTTATCGGCTCGGCCAGCGTCATCCCCGGGACAATCTGATCGATTTTCAGCTGCACCTTGTCCAATGGTTTATTCCATGTAATGCCATGCTTCCGTATGGCGCCGCACCCATGCGGCAGTCAATTCGCGCCGTATATATATCATTTACGCATTTCCGGGGCTGCAAACAAGGAAAAACCGGAAACGCATAGCCATTTATGTTATGCGCCGCCGGCCGCGCCGCTGTTCCGCTGCGCGCGATTGAGCGCGATCTGGATAATCACCCCCGCGACAACCATAACCACGGCAAGCCATTGCCCAAGGCGCAATCCGGGAAAACTCCCGAAGCCGTAGCGGAGCGGCGTGTCGTCCCGATAGAACTCGACGCAAAAGCGGCCCGCCGCGTACGCGAAGACGAACCAGTTGATCACCTGGCCGTCCGGGCGGTTTCGCCAGCGACGCTCAGCCCACAGCAGCCCCGCCGCGATCAGGAACAGGCCCAGCGCGGAGACGAGCTGCGTCGCGTAAATCGGCACGGGAGGAACCGTTCCCTCCGGATGCCCCAGCGCGCGCGTGAACCCGGCCCATTCGCCCGAATTGTTGGCGTACTGCCATAGCTGCCGCGCCATCGGCTCGACAGTGTCTGGAAAGCGCATGCCGAACAGGGAGCCGGCCGGGGCGGGCGCTCCCCAGCAGCAGCCGTTCAGGAGACAGCCTATGCGGCCGAAGCCGACGCCCAGGGCGAGGGAGGGGGCGTAGACGTCGAACATCCGCCCGACGGAAATGCCTTTCCACCGCAGATAGAGTATGTCCGCCAGAATGGCGAGAAACAGCCCCCCCTGGAAGGTCAGCCCGCCCTCCCACACGGCGAACCATTCGGCAGGGCCGCCGTACGCGCCGTCCGAGGGGATGTAATCGAGCAGCAGATAGGCCAGGCGCGCGCCGAGGACGCCCGCGAAGATGGAGAGGATGCCTATGTCGACGACCGCGTCGCGGGGGACGCCGACCGCGTTCGCGCGGCGGCAGGCGAGGAGGAGCGCGGCGACAAAGCCGATCATGAGCATGACGCCGTAGCCGAAAACAGGAATGCCGTTGCCGACAGGCAGGGTAAAGAGTATTCTGTGCATGGGAGGCTTTCAGAAAATATCGCTCAAACCGGGGGCGGCGTTTTTGGCTGATTCTTCCCGTCGACGAGAACGACGGCGGGGGTGAAGTTTTCCGCTTCCCGCTCGTCCATGATTCCCCAGGCCATGACGATGATCTTGTCGCCCGGCTTGCCGAGGTGGGCCGCCGCGCCGTTCAGGCGGATTTCCCCGTCGTCGCCGAGAATGACGTAGGTTTCGAAACGGTTGCCGTTGTCGACGTTGGCGACAAGGACTTTTTCAAACACGCGCATATTGGCCATCTCCACAAGACGGGGCGGCAGACTGATGCTGCCCTCGTAGTGGAGGCTGGTGTCGGTGATGGTGGCGCGGTGTATCTTGCTTTTGAGAATGGTCAGCTGCATGGCGGCTCTTTCGCGAACAATGATTTCATGAACGTCCCGGATTGCGCACCGTTCCGGATTCATCAGTTATATGGGTATGCATCCGGCGGTTCAAATGAAATTGAACGGAATCCATGGAAACACGGCACAGGGAGCTGCTCGATTCGATGCGGGAGGGGGGCGTTGCGCCCCATGGCGATCTGCGCCGCCTGATCGCGGACGCGGCCGGGGACGCGGACATCCGGGAACGCGCCGCCGGGCTGGCGCGGGAGGCGACGCTGGCCGTGTTCGGCGACGCCGTGTTTATCCGGGGCCTGATCGAGTGCTCAAACCATTGCCGGAACGACTGCCTCTACTGCGGCCTGCGCGCAGGCAACAGCCGCCTCGATCGCTACCGCCTCGATCCGGAGGAGATTCTCGCCTGCTGCGGCGCCGGGTACGCGCTGGGATTCCGGACGTTTGTCCTCCAGGGGGGCGAGGACGGATTTTTCACCGACGAACGGCTGGCCGCGATTGTGGCGTCGATACGGGCCGCGCATCCCGATTGCGCCGTGACCCTGTCGTTCGGGGAACGTTCTCCGGAGGGATATGCGCGCCTGCGGCGGGCCGGCGCGGACAGGTATCTTCTCCGGCACGAGACCGCGGACGCGGAGCACTATGCCCGGCTGCACCCGGAAGGGATGACGCTTGCGTCGCGGATCGGCTGCCTGCGCGACCTCAAGCGCCTCGGCTTCCAGACCGGCGCGGGGTTCATGGTCGGATCGCCTTTTCAGAGCGCGGCGACGCTGGCCTCGGATGTGCTGTTGCTGCATGCATTGCAGCCGGAGATGGCGGGGATCGGCCCGTTTCTGCCGCACGGGGACACGCCTTTCGGCGGCTGTCCTCCGGGGGACGTCGATCTGACGCTGTTCATGCTGAGCCTTGTCAGGCTGGTTTTGCCCCATGCGCTTCTTCCGGCGACGACGGCGCTGGGAACGGCGCGGGAGGACGGGCGGGAGAGGGGAATCCTGTCCGGCGCGAACGTGGTGATGCCGAACCTGTCGCCCGCCCGCGCGCGGAGCAGATACGCGCTGTACGACGGCAAGCTGCACGAGGGGCCGGAAGCGGCGGAAAACCTGTCTGCGCTCCGAGACAGGCTGGCGGCAATCGGCAGGCGCGTCGTTGTGGACAGGGGGGACTACCGCGGGCGTTCGGAAAATCGATAGAGGAGAAAGCATGGCTGTCGCGAAAATCCGTCTCGTGTACTTCAGCCCGACCGGCACGACCCGGAAGATCGTCCGGGCGATCGGCGAGGGCTGCGGCCTGCCTGTCGACGAGTTCGATTTCACCCATCTGTCGACCGCGCCGAAGACGCCCGCGTTCACGCCGGAGGATTTGGTTGTGATCGGCCTCCCGGTGTATATGGGGCGGGTTCCGTTCGCCGCCGTGGACTGGCTCCGTTCGCTCAGGGCCGAAGGATCGCCGTGCGTCGCGACAGGGACGTATGGGAACAGGGCGTTTGACGATTATCTGGTCGAGCTGGAGGACATCGCGCGGGAGAGAGGGTTCCGTCCCGTCGCGGCCGCGGCGTTTCTGGGCGAGCATTCCATAACAAAGGCTCTCGCGACAGGAAGGCCGGACGCGGACGACATCGCCCTGGCGCGGGATTTCGGCAGGCGGGTCATGGCAAAAATCGCCGCAGCCGGAGCGGCTGTTCCGGAGCTGCCCCTGGGAGCCGTTCCGGGGAAACGCCCGTACGCGACATACAACGCGGGGAAAGGCGGACGGGACGGCGCGCCGCCTCCGGCGGAAAAGCCCGCGAACGGCCCCACCGTGGACGCGGCCTGCACCCTGTGCAAAGCCTGCGTCGCGGCATGCCCCATCGACAACATCAACCCCGACGACGTGCGGGACATCGATCCGTACGAATGCATCAGGTGCCATGCGTGCGTGCGCGCCTGCCCTGTCGGGGCGATTCGTTTTCTCAAGCCCGGATTTCTCCGCCATGTGCGGGAGCTTGAGCGCGATTTCGGCTCTGTCAGGAAAACGCCGACGCTTGTGCTGTGAAACAGTTGCCGGAAGGAAAGACATGAACGAGGAAGCTGTCGTCAGAATTCTCACCGCGATGGTGCGCGATCACTATATGGGCGTGCTGGATCAGTGCAAAACCCGGCTGGACGTGAACCGCCTCACGCGGCTTTTGAACCTTCTGCTCATCAGGATGGGCGCGAACCCGGCCGAACTCGCTCCCAGCGTGAGGGACCTGGACGCCGAACGGATACTCCTGTCCAGAAAGCTTGAGGAGATGGAACAGGTTCTCGCGCACCACGATCACGCGGATTCCTACCGGGAAATATCCCATCTCCTCGATCAAATCCTCGAAAAGCGCGATCCGGGGACGGATGACCGGCTCACTCCGGAACAAACGCCTTGAACAGGACAATCGCCAGCGCATAGACGCCGAACATGACCCACAGCATGGCATTGATGTTTTTTGAGGAATACATTGCTCTCCTCCTTTTCTTTTCTTTGCGGGAATCTGTCCCGCCGGGACAGATTCGCATTCTCTTGAAGAGTGTACTGTCGGCGAAATCGGGAAAAAACTTGAGCGAACATCGGGCAAAATCCTGATTTCGCCTCCAATTGGTTAGAGCCTGTTGCTGAATTCCATTTGGGTCGCTTTTCCGCCCGTTTTGCGCTGTGCTTCGCCCGCTTTTCTTGACAATGTTGGCACATTGCCTTCGAAAATCGGACTCGCCCAGCACAAAACGGGCGAAAAATCGACCCAAAGCGAATTCAGCAACAGGCTCTTAGTTGAGAATTATTTCGATTGTTTCGAAAAAATCATTTGCCTGGCGCAAAAACCTGGGGTATACTGAACAAATGGGCTGCTTCCCATGGGAGGAAGGCATGCCCAAGGAGGGTTGAGCATGGCTATAAACGGATTAGGGACACCGGTTTCCGCCCTGCAAACAAATCAGTTCCGGCAGGACGTCACCGCGAACAACGTCGCCAACATCAACACAGACGGCTTCAAGGCCTCCACAGTCCAGACTTCGGACGCCGCCTATATCAATGACATCGGACAGGGAACACGGGTCTCCGGAACATACGCGCCGCCGCGTCCGGGACCGATGGCGATGGACGCCGCGTCGCCGACAGGCGGCATGGTCGAGCAGTCCAACACAGACCTCGTCACCGAAACCACGAACCGCATGGGCGCGCAGCAGGCATATGGCGCAAACATCGCCATGACGCGCACCATGGACGACATGGCGCAGACCCTTATGGATATGACGGCGTGACATTCCGCCCATTCGAACATTCGGTATCCGCATTCGGGCGTCCCTGGGGATGCCCGAATGTTTTGAGAGGCGTCTTGTTCACAGCCCTCCTCCCGCTCGCCGCGCTCCGGATCGGAGCCGGCGAACCCATCCCCCCGCAGATCGTCCAGAACGTCAGGCACGCCACAGTCATGGTCTCTGTCGAATACGACGATCCGCCCTTCGTCAAAACGCATTGGGGATCGGGGATTGTCGCAGGCCCCGGTCTGGTCGTCACAAACGCCCATGTCGTGAACGAAAACCCCGCGGCAAGCATATACGTCTCGAACGACATCCTCCCCCGAACCCCCGCGCGGGTGGTTGTCCTGCGCTACGACAGCGGCGAGCAGCGCGATGATTCCGGCGACGACGCGCGAAAGAACGTCGACATGGCGATTCTCTCCTTCCAGCAGCCGGACGGAACGCCTGTGCCCGCGCTGCCGTTTGCCCTGCGGGCCGTTCCCTCCGAGCCGATCATCGTCGCCGGATATCCGGGAGACGCGGCAGGGAGCCATGCCGCCGGGGAGGAGGACGCCTCCGGAAGCGTCCACGAGTTTTCCGCGCCGCTTGTCGTGACGGCGGGCGCGGTGACGGGCGTGGCGGACGGGGAGCCGGGGCTTGTCATCCACGACGCCCGTTGCAGTCCGGGGAACAGCGGCGGACCGGTCGTCAATTTCCGGGGCGAAGCTGTCGGGATGCAGACCTGGACCTCCCTGCCCGGCGATCCGGGCAGATATATGTCCATAGCCATAGGCGGCGGGGACATTGTGGCGTTTCTGGAGGCGAACGGCTTCCATCTGCTCCGCCCATAATTAACTGAAGTTTTGCAAAATGGGCATTCGGCGGTGTGAATGCTCATTTTGCAAAACTTCAGCAATCAGGAGAATGCGCCATGTCCCACGGAATCGGAAAAAGAATGACCGGCATCCTGGCCGAAATGACCGCGCTCGCCGCGCGCCTCGACGACAGGCAGGCAGACAGCCTCGTCGACGCCTTGACAGGCGCAGGATCCCTGTTTGTCGCCGGAGCGGGGCGGTCCGGCTTTTTCATGCGCTGTTTCGTCATGCGCCTCATGCACATGGGGAGGCGCGTCCATATGGCGGGCGACGTGACGACGCCTGCCGCGCAGCCGGGGGACACGCTGCTTGTCGGTTCCGGATCGGGCGAGACAGGCAGCCTGGTTGCCATGGCGAAAAAGGCAAAAGCCCTCGGCATGGCTGTCGCCCTCATCACCGCCAATCCCGCGTCGACAATCGCCGCCCTGGCCGACACCGTCGTCGTCCTCCCCGCCCCCACGCCGAAGAACGCGGGCCAGGCCGGTTCGATCCCCTCCGCGCAGCCCATGGGGAACCTGTTCGAACAGGGGATGCTCCTGACGCTGGACAGCGTCGTCATGGCGCTGATGGAGATGGAGGGCCTCTCCTCGGACGAAATGTTCAGGCGGCACGCCAATCTTGAATAAATGCCTTGCAATGCGCCCTCGCGGCAAAGACACTTGATACGGGGTTGTACAACAGCGAATGGACGGGGGCGATGCCAAGGATATTCATATCGACAGCCGAGGCGTCGGCGGAGCGCCATGCGTCGCATCTGACGCGGGAGCTGTTCCGGCGCATTCCCGGCCTCGTCGTCAACGCGGCGGGGGGCGACATGATCGCAGGCTCCGGAGCCGGCCTGACCGTGAACATGACAGGCCGGGCCGTGATGGGCTTCTGGGAGGCGCTCACGCAGCTGTCCTTCTACAAACGCGCCGCCGAACGCATTCTGGCCAAGCTCGAACAGGAGCGCCACGACGCCCTCGTCGTCGTGGACGCGCCTTCCTTCCACCTCCATCTGGCGAAAAAAGTCAGGAAACGCTGGCCCGGCATGCCCATCCTGTACTATATCGCGCCGAAATTGTGGGCGTGGAAGGAATGGCGGGTGAAAAACCTCCGCCGCGACATCACCCGCACCCTGTGCATCTTCCCCTTCGAAACGGACTTCTTCCGCGAACGGGGCGTGGACGCGGTGTTTGTGGGCAATCCCACGCGGGATCAGGTGCGCGACGTCGACGCCGGGAACATGACGCGCGTCCTGCGGGTCGAGGACGTCCGGCGGCACAGCGATCCGGCGCGGGGGGCGCTTGCCGTGTTTCCGGGAAGCAGGGGCTCGGAAATCAAATATCTCTGGCCCGTGATGGCGCGGACGGTGCGCCTCCTGCGGGAACGCTTTCCCGAACTGAAAGCCGCCGTCGCGCTCGCTCCCGGCTGGACTCCCGAACGGCTGGCCGGATACGCCCCGCTTCCGGACAGCGCCAGCTTCCACACCGATTCGCAGGAGCTGCTCGCCGCCGCGTCCGTGGTGCTCGCCAAAAGCGGGACAACCACCCTCGAAGCGGCGCTTCTCGGAAAACCCATGGCCGTGTGCTATGCCGGACACGCGGCGAGCTTCCACATCGCGAAGATGTTCGTCAAGCTGCCCTACGTGTCTCTTCCGAACATCCTCGCGGGCCGCAGGCTTGTCCAGGAATATCTTCAGGACGACGCCACGCCGGAAAACCTCGCGGCGGAGATTGGGAAGCTGCTCTCGGATCAACGCTATTACAAACGGATGCGCAGCCAGCTGCGGCGGCTGGGCGAGGTCCTGGGCGACGAGCGCTCCGCCGTGCGGGCGGCGCGGGAGATCGCCGGGTTTATTCAATGAGCAATGTCATTCAACAAAGAAGCGGATGGGGGCAGCGATGCGGAAGAGGGAAAAAATAGCCGTCATGGGCGACGGCGCCTGGGGAACGGCGATGGCGCTGACGCTGCTGTCCTCGGGGCACGACGTGCGGATGTGGAGCCACGACGCGGCGTACCTGGACGAAATGGCCTCATCCCGCGTCAACCGCCTGTTTCTCCCGTCTGTCCGGCTTCCTGACGCTCTCGGCTTCGAAGCGGATGCGGCGGGGATCATGCGCTGGGCCGATCTGGTCGTGACGGCGATCCCCAGCAAATTTCTCCGTTCCGTCCTGACGCGGGCGGCCGGCGCGCTGGACAGGGACAAGCCTGTGCTGTCGCTGACCAAGGGACTGGACGCGGACACGCTGAGCCGGCCTTCCGAAGTGATCCGGGAATGCCTCGGGGCGCGCCATGTGGCGGCTCTGTCGGGGCCGAGCCATGCCGAGGAGGTGGCGAAGGGACTGCCCGCGTCGGTCGTCGTGGCCTCCGGGGAACTCGAACTCGCGCGCCGGCTGCAGCAGGTGGCGACGACCCCCCGCTTCCGCGTCTACGCCAGCCGGGACATCGTGGGCGTCGAGACCGCGGGCGCGATGAAAAACGTCATCGCGCTGGCGGCCGGCCTGGCCCACGGCATGAGGCTGGGAGACAACGCCCTCGCCGCGCTGGCCACGCGCGGCATGGTCGAGATGACGCGGCTGGGCGTCGCGCTGGGAGGCGAGGCGTCGACGTTTTCGGGGCTGGCGGGCATGGGCGATCTCATCACCACCTGCATCTCGGACCTGAGCCGCAACCGCCGGGTCGGCGAACTGCTTGCCGGAGGGAAAAAACTGGACGACATCCTCGCCGACATGAACGGCGTGCCGGAGAGCGTGACGACCACGTCGCTGGCTGTCGATCTGGCGCGGAAGCTGCATGTGGACATGCCCATCGCCGTCCAGGTCGCGGCCGTGCTGTGGGAGGGCAAAAACCCCGCGCGCGCGCTTGACGATCTGATGACCAGGGCGCGCAAGGACGAGGACTGACGATGCCGGACGCGGTTTCGCCCACCTATCAGCTGATACTGGACAAAGTCCCCGAGGAGAAGCAGCCCGATACGGCGCTGTTCCTTTCCGGGTGTTTCTCCCTGCCTCCCGCGTCGACCAGGGGCATCGCCGCGGCCGGGCCCATCGCCCTTGTCTCTGATTTGAAAAAAAGCCAGGCAGAGGCCATTCTCGCCGAACTGCGCCCGTCGCTTCCCGAGGGCGTCGGCATCCGCGTCGCCGCCGAGGAGGAAGGGTCGCGCATCAGCCGCCTGCAATGGCCCCGCCCGCCGAAAATCTACGGCAGCCCCCTGGAGGACGTCGCTCCGGCCAGGCGCGGCGGGCCGCATGAAATCAAATGCCCGTTTTGCGGGGGCGCCATCAGCCTGACCGATGATTTCGGGATTGCCGCGACGGAAAAGAGGCGCGACGACACGTCGTTCCGCGCAGCGCCCCTGCCTGACAGGGACCCGCTGTTTTCCGGCGTCAAGCCTTTGGCCGCCGACACGGGCAAGTTCGCCTCCATCCGATCCCTTCAGGCCGGCGACACCGGGTTCTGGATGGATCACGCGCACAGCGCCTTCGCTCCGCCGCCGCGCGCTGAACAGGAACGCCCCGGCTCCGGAACCGGGAGCGGAACCGGAGCCGCAACCGGAACAGGCCATGGGCGAGGGCGCGGGGAGACGTCCGCCGCGAAAAAAACCGGCGGCAGGCCGGCTGCCGGCCTCGCCGCGTTCATGAAGCCCGGAGCGTTCGCTGTCGTGGTGAGCCGCACCCGCGACGTCGGGACGGTGAAGATGATAGCCGAGATCATGGGACTGAGCGAAGGCGAGGCGCGGGAGCGCGGCCTCAATCTCGGCCTGTGCGTCGCCCGCGACATCGCGCTGGACGAGGCCCAGAACCTCCTCACGCGCTTCCGCAACCTGGGCGCAAAAGCGCGCATCGTCAAGCCGTCGTGAATATCCGGGATTCCTACCAACTGGATTTTGACCGGAACATCACAACACGCGCCGACGTTTCGGCAATCGCAAAACCGCCGTCGCTGGTAATGGCGCATCCGCGCATATCTTCCGCAAGGGCGAGACAAAAGCAGTCCCCGAGGGAAAGATGGGGATTGGCGTGTTTGAGCCTGGCGGCGCGCCGATTTATGGGAATGCCGGCCTCATCGATTGTGATGACGCCGCCAAAAGTCGCCGCGCTCCATGCATCCGCCTCCGACACAGCCTTCGCCATGAGTTTGGCCGCCACTTCGAAGGCATTGACCGCGTGGATGTATGTTTTCCCCGGAATCATATGCCGGACAACATCCGCCGCGCCGGGTTCGTCCAGCGCGATTGCCAGAAGCGCGGATGCGTCGAGAATCGCAGGGGTCATTCGAGACCGGCTTCAACAGCGCGGCGTTTCTCCGCGATAAACTGATCCACTGAATATCCTTTGAGTTTTTCCCTGTTGCGATCAAGCCATGCATCGCGGCGTTGCAGCATCTCCTCGATGGACACCGGATTTTCCGTGCCCGGCTCCACAGTCAGCACGCTTCCCGACGCCGTTCGCACAACCGCCTTTTTGTCTGTCGCGCTCATCGCACAATCTCCTGAAACGCATTGTACCCCATCCCCGCCGTTCCGCAAAGTTCCATTGTGCACTATCAAAAAAATACGGCCGCGTCGCGCAGGGCGAAACGGCCGCAAAACGGAAAAACCCGGGAATCCGGGGACGCGATCGACACATTCCTTGCGGCATTATTTCCGCAGATACTGATCGATTGCCGCCGCGGCCTTCTTGCCCGCGCCCATGGCCTCGATGACCGTCGCCGCGCCTGTCACAATGTCGCCGCCCGCGAACACGCCCCCGACGTTCGTCATCATGGCCTCGTCCACCGGGATGTTGCCGCGCTTGTTCAATTCCAGTTTCGGGAAGGATTTCGTCAGGATCGGATTGGGCCCGTTGCCGATCGCCACAATCAGCTGATCGCACGGAACGACATGCTCCGACCCCTTCACCTCCACAGGACGCCGCCTGCCGCTCGCGTCCGGCTCGCCCAGTTCCATCCGCAGGCACTTCAGGCCGGTCACCCAGCCCTTGTCGTCGCCCAGGACTTCAATCGGCGCGGTCAGCTCAAGCAGCTTCACCCCCTCCTCCAGCGCGTGGTGCACCTCTTCCGCGCGGGCGGGGAGCTCGTTTTTCGTCCGGCGGTAGACCAGCGTCACCGTTTCCGCGCCGAGGCGGAGCATCGATCGGGCCGCGTCCATCGCCACATTGCCGCCGCCGCAGACGCAGACGTTCTTCCCGACCAGGACAGGCGTGTCGTATTCGGGGAAGCGGTACGCCTTCATCAGGTTGACGCGGGTGAGGATTTCGTTGGACGAATACACGCCGTTCAGGTTCTCGCCCGGAATGTTCAGGAACCACGGCAGCCCCGCGCCCGAACCGATGAACACCGCGTCGAAACCGTTTTGCAGCAGATCGTCCACGGTGATGGTCGGGCCGACAGGGTAGTCGAGACGGATTTCCACGCCCAGGCTCGCCAGATAGTCGCACTCCCGCTTGACAATCGCCTTCGGCAGGCGGAACTCCGGGATGCCGTAGGCAAGAACGCCGCCGGGCGCGTGCAGGGCTTCGAAAATGACCGCCTTGTGCCCGAGAAGGGACAGATCGGCGGCCGCGGTCAGGCCCGCCGGCCCCGCGCCGATGACAGCCACGCTCTTGCCGCTCGCGGGAGGAAGCTCCGGAACAGCGGCCAGACCCTGCGCCGCCTCGTAATCCGCCGCGAAACGCTCAAGACGGCCGATGGCGACAGGCTCGCCCTTTTTGCCCAGGACGCACTTGGCCTCGCACTGCGTCTCCTGCGGGCAGACGCGGCCGCAGACAGCCGGAAGGTTGTTCGTCTCCTTCAATATCTTCGCGGCGGACAGGAAGCGGCCGTCGGCGATCTCCGCGATGAACTGCGGAATCTTGACGTTCACCGGACAGCCCTCGACGCAGAACGGCTTTTTGCACTGCAGGCAGCGCTTGGCCTCGGCGACAGCCATTTCCGGCGTATACCCGAGAGCGACCTCGTTGAAGTTCTTCGCGCGCGCCTTCGCGTCCTGCTCGGGCATGGGCGTGCGGCCCTTCGCCTTTTCAACAGGCTTGTGGCTGTCGTCCTTGTGGGTGGAGTAGGCCATTCCCTCCTTCTCCCTGTAGGCCGACATGCGGGTGAAGAGGAGGGGGAAATTGACCTCGTGGGCGTCGAATTCCGGGCCGTCGACGCAGGTGAATTTCGTCTCGCCCCCGACCTCGACGCGGCAGCCGCCGCACATGCCTGTGCCGTCGATCATGATCGAGTTCAGGCTGACGATGGTTTTGATGCCGTGCGGGCGGGTCGTCTCGGCGACGGCCCGCATCATCACGGGAGGGCCGATGGCGATGACGCGGTCGATTTTCTCGCCCGCGTCGATCATCTTCTGGAGCGGCGCCGTGACCAGGCCCTTTTCGCCCTTTGAGCCGTCGTCCGTCATGATGTGGAACACGTCCGACGTCGCCTTCATCCTGTCTTCCCAGAAGAGAAGGTCCTGAGAACGGGAGCCGATGATGGAGACGACCCTGTTGCCCGCGTCCTTGAGCGCGCGCTGGATGGGGTAGACCGGGGCTATGCCCAGGCCGCCGCCGACGAGGACGACTGTGCCGAAATTCTCAATCTCCGACTTGTGGCCGAGAGGGCCGACGATGTCGCGGAACTTGTCGCCTTCGCGGAGATCGTCGAGCCTGTGCGAGGCAAGGCCCACGACCTGCATGACCAGAACCAGCTCTCCTGTTTCGCGGTTGAAATCGGCGATGGTCAGCGGCACGCGTTCGCCCTTCTCGTCGCCCCGGACGATGACGAACTGGCCCGGCCGCGCCGAGCGCGCCACAACGGGGCAATGAATACGGTACTCCACAATCACGTCGGAATGCTGAATTTTCTTCAGAATCAGATTCTGCCTCGGATCGTCCCCGAACAGGCTCGTGAAGGTGTTCTCCGCTGTGCCGTGACAGGTGTGCGCATGGGCCGCCATTGCCGTGCTCTCCTCATATAAGGGTTCCAGAACGTTCAACC
>QMCE01000900.1_pt1 | contig 15907 bp, 13 predicted proteins | sample 1821851 | NCBI WGS metagenome assembly QMCE01 (sample SAMN09453174, study PRJNA476694) | Termite gut metagenome, whole genome shotgun sequencing project. | isolation source: worker | host: Odontotermes sp. | place: South Africa:Pretoria | collected 2016-01-28
TTTCTGAATGAGTAAAATAAAGCTAGCGCCAAAGATAATTTGGTCTACGAGAAGTAAAGAACACGGCGGCAAAGGTACGAACAAAATTTATATTGTGTCGTATTATCCTGTTAATTTTTGTTTTGTTCTACTCGTTAAGGTCGCTCACCAATCCGGCGTCCACCAAGATGCGGCCGCAATATTCGCACACAATAATTTTTTTGCTCAGTGCAATATCCAACTGCCGTTGGGGCGGAATTTTATTGAAGCAACCACCGCAAGCATCGCGGCGCACCGTCACCACGGCCAAGCCATTGCGTGCATTGCTGCGCACGCGCTGATAGGCCTTAACCATACGCTCATCCAACTGGGCAGCCAGCGCTTCCGATTGTGCAATAAGATCTTTTTCTTCCTTGGAAGTTTCGGACACAATATCTTCCAATTCTTTTTTCTTGTTCGCCAAATCCTGGGTGCGTTCCGTAAGGAACTCCTTGGTTTCTTCCAACTGCACTTTGCGCTCTTTAATCTGCGCATTGAACTCTTTAATGCGCTTCTCGGCCAATTCTATTTCCAGATTCTGGTATTCGATTTCCTTGGTAATGGAATCGTACTCACGGTTATTTTTTACGTTGTTCTGCTGGCTCTCATATTTCTTCACCATGGCACGGGCGTTCTCCATGTCCATTTTTTTCTTGCCAATCACGGTTTCGTATTCCTTCATATCGGTTTGATAATTGGTAATACGTGTTTTCAATCCCTGCACATGGTCTTCGAGGTCGCGCACTTCCAAAGGCAATTCACCACGCAATAGCTTAATCGCGTCTATTTTGGAATCATTCTTTTGCAACTGGTATAACAACCTCAATTTCTGTTCCATAGATGCCTCTCCGGCATCTACGGCAGCTTTTTTGACAGGAGCGGCAACGGTGTTTTTTTCTTTCTTGTCGGTAGCAGCAGTTTTTGACATATTTTTTTAATTCAATTTTTTAATACTCAAATTTCGATGAACTAACAGTAAATCACCGGATTATATATATTTTCGGCAATTTGGACTGCAAAGTTAGGTATTTTTTTCGTAAGTAGTTCAAAAAATATGGATAAAACACATTTTTCAGTTTCATAATGGCCGGCGTCGATAATGGTCAGCCGCTGCCGCGCCTCAAAAAAATGGTGGTGCTTAAATTCTGCGCTTATAAAGCATTGTGCTCCAGCCTCTATCGCCTTGTCCATCAGGAAAGCGCCGCTACCACCACAGAGGGCTACACGTTGTATGCCGGGCGTAACAAATTGGCTATGCCTGATGTAAGGTATTGAAAACGTATGTTTTAAAAAATCTATCCATTGTGCTGCCGGCACCGGACGCGGAAGGTTGCCCACGGCCCCACTACCGATATTTTGGCCTGCCGGACCGGGCGACAGCACCTGCACATCGGTCAGTCCGAGCTGTGCGGCAATAGCCCAATTAACACCCTGCGGCACATTGTCGATATTGGTATGGGCTGCATATAAAAGAATACCGTTTTTAACGGCTTTTTCCACTACCCGCTCCGTATGGCTAAGACCGGCGAGCTGTTTCAATCTGTCAAAAATGGCCGGATGATGCGATATAACCATATTGGCGCCTTTGGCCACCGCTTCGTCAATAATTTCGGGCGTAACATCAACGCACAGCAACACGCCTTTTACTTCGGCGGCAGGATGCCCTACGGTAAAACCGGCATTGTCCCACACTTCCTGAACAGTCAGCGGGGCTAATTCTTCAATAATAGCAGCAATGTCTTTTGCAAGCATACTTTAAGTGACTAAGTGATTAGGAAAATCTTTAAATTTTTAAACTTTTCACCCTTTACCTGTAATTCGTAATTAATTACAGCAGCTCCTTCACCGCCAGTAGTTCTTCCTTCACGCGCTCCAATGCCTCCACCACTTCCAGCGAGCGGTCTTCGCCGGTTTTGTTTTCTTTCATTCGTTTGTGTGCGCCGTCGAGGGTCATCCCTTTTTCCCGCACCAAATGATGAATAATACGGAAGTTCGCAATATCGGCCGGCGTAAACATACGGTTGCCTTTATTGTTTTTCCGGGGCTTAATCACATCGTGGAATTTATTCGCCCAAAAGCGTATGAGGGAAGTATTTTCGCCAAACATTTCGGCTACTTCCCCGATGGCGTAATACATTTTTTCAGTCATTTTGTATAAAGTTATAAAATTTTCAATTAATCCAACGACTGTCCTGAACTGATCGAAAGACGACGCAACACCTCGTAGTCATCGGGAGTCAGTCCCAGGAAAAAATAATTTAAAGGGTCCATGTAATTCCCGTCTTTCATCACCTCGTAGTGCAGGTGGGGCGCCACCGACATGCCGGTATTTCCCACGCGCGCAATCACCTGTCCGCGCTGAACAGACTGTCCTACCCGCACCAGCACATCGCTCAGGTGCGAATAAGTGGTTACATAACCGTTGCCGTGGTTTATTTCCACGCGGGCGCCGGCGGCGCGCTGGGCACGGGCTGCCAACTGTACACGACCTGCTCCCGTGGCATAAACATCGGCGCCGATGCCGGCCACAAAGTCAATGCCCGTATGGCGTTTCAATAACTTATAGAAAGGGTGCATACGCATACCGACGGAAGCGCCCACACGTGAAAGATCGCTGTTTTCAATAGGCTGCAACATCGGTAAACTGAGCAGACTGTCGTTCTCTTTTGCCTGCAGTCCGGCGGTTACCATATTCAATTGTTTAGACACTAAGCGGGCATTGAGCTCCAGGCCTTGCATTTTCACCGTTGTAGCTTTCACCACCTCGGAATCATTAAGAAAAGTATAATCTTCGTAATGTTGGGGATTGTTTAACGGCGACATATCGGCATGAAAGATCGCCCTGTAAATTTCCTCGTCGCGCTGCTCCAGCTGGCTCAGCACTTCTTCTACCTGCGTCATTTTTTGTTGCAGCAACTGCGACTGCTCCACCAGCAAGGCATTTTCGCGTTTCATGGCGCGCTCTTCCAGGGTATCGAAAAAGAAAGAAAAAACAATATAATACGCCACAGTCATAAATACTACAGCCAAAAAATAAAGGAAGATATTCCACAACAATTTGCGAATACTTCTTTTTTCCTTTACGAAATCGAGATGTTCATCATGAAAGCGGTAGCGATATTTCATTATTCCTCCGGCTTAATCAGTATTCGAGCCGCACATCCTTAACATCGATGTCCATAATACTGGCGAGGTCTTCCGAGTCAATATCGTTGGCAAAGAAATTCATCGGGTTCACCGGATTGTTGATATAAATCACCTCATAATGCAGGTGCGGTGCGGTAGATTTTCCGGTACTTCCCATCTTACCCACTTCCTGCCCACGCAACACCTGATCGCCTTCCTTCACGGTAATCGTGTGCAGATGGGCATAACGGGTCTTATAGCCGAAGCCGTGGTCAACCAACACATAGTTACCATAACCGCCGAGTGAATACCCGGCCTGTACTACCTTTCCATTGCCGGTAACAAATATCGGGTCGCCTGTGCTTCCGCCAAAATCCACGCCTTGATGCATGCGCTGATCGCCAAAAATAGGGTCGCGGCGAACGCCGAAAAATGAGGCAATGCGCGGCGCCACCACAGCAATAGGCTGAATGGCCGGCACACAATCTACCATCTGCTCAATGATCATGGCGTTTTGCGCTACGGTATCGAACGACATGGATTGAATGCAGACTTTACGTTGCAGCTTGTCCAGCATCAATGAACAATCGGTCAGCAAGGCTACGTGAACCGATTTTCCAAAACGCGGCGTATAACGGTCAACACCCCCAAAACCCGCATCACGCAAGGAAGAGGGAATTTCCTCCAATCCGAAAGCAGAACGGTAAACATTGTTATCACGCTGCTGCAACTGCACCAACACGTTATCGGCCAATGCAATTTGCTTTTTCAGCAACTCCAATTCCAACACCAATCCGGCATTATCACGGCGCAATGTCATCAGTTTGGGGGTATCAAAATAACGGGAATACAAAGAAAAACAGGCCACCGCAACAACGGCGCTTAGCAAAAACATTCCTGCTGCATGCTGGAAACGCTTGCGAATGCTTATCTTATGAATTTCAAAAGAGAGTGTTTCAGTATTAAACCGGTATTTAGATTTAGCCATCTTTTGAGAATTTTAAGGGACAAAGATAGGCATTTTTTGATTAAAATCAAAAAAATAATTAACTTTGTAAGTTAAAATTTACCATTTTACTAATGACGTCAAAAGAAATACGCCGTACATTCTTAGATTTTTTCAAGGAAAAAGGGCATACAATCGTGCCCTCCGCCCCCATGGTGGTGAAAAACGACCCTACCCTGCTGTTTACCAACGCGGGGATGAACCAGTTTAAGGACTGGTTTTTAGGCAATTCCGTAATTGAACACAAACGGGTGGCCGACACGCAGAAATGCTTGCGCGTGAGCGGGAAACACAATGACCTGGAAGAAGTAGGACACGATACCTATCACCACACCATGTTCGAAATGCTGGGCAACTGGAGCTTCGGCGATTATTTCAAGAAAGAAGCCATTGCCTGGGCATGGGAGTTGCTTACCGGCGTGTATAAATTGGACAAAAACCGTTTGTACGCCACTATATTTGAAGGCAGTGCCGACGACGGGCTGGCGGCCGACACCGAAGCTGCGGCTTATTGGGAGGAATACCTGCCCAAAGACCGCATTTTGTCGGGCAGGAAAAAAGATAACTTCTGGGAAATGGGCGCCAACGGCCCCTGCGGCCCCTGCAGCGAGATACACATTGACCTGCGCAACGACGAGGAACGGAAAAAAACGCCCGGCGCCGGCCTGGTGAACAAAGACCACCCGCAAGTGGTGGAGATATGGAACCTCGTGTTCATGCAATTCAACCGTAAGGCCGACGGCTCGCTCGAAGCCTTGCCTGCCCGGCATGTGGACACCGGCATGGGCTTTGAACGCCTGTGCATGGCCCTGCAAGGCAAACAAAGCAATTACGACACAGATGTATTCCAACCGCTCATTCGCGAAATTGCCGCTTTAAGCCACAAACAATACGGCGACAACCATGAGCACGATGTGGCCATGCGCGTGATTGCCGACCACCTGCGCGCCATTTGCTTTTCTATTGCCGACGGACAATTACCTTCCAACGTCAAAGCCGGCTATGTAATTCGCCGCATCCTGCGCCGCGCCGTACGCTACGGATACACCTTCCTCGGCTTCAACGAACCGTTCATCTGCCGGTTAGTGCCCGTGCTCGTGGAACAAATGGGCGATGCTTTTCCCGAACTGAAAGCCCAGCAACAACTGATAGAAAAGGTCATTACCGAAGAAGAAAGCACTTTCCTGCGTACACTCGACAAAGGCATTCAACTGCTCGACGGCATTATGGCCAAAGCATCGGGCAACAAAGAAATTGACGGCGCCACAGCGTTCCAACTCTACGATACCTTCGGCTTCCCCATTGACCTCACGGAGCTGATGGCTCGCGAAAAGGGATTCACCGTCGACCTTTCCTGCTTCGAGAAGGAACTCGAAGCGCAGAAAAACCGCAGCCGCAACGCCGCTGCCAAAGAAGAAAGTGACTGGACGGAGGTGTTGCCCATTGACCAAACCGAATTTGTGGGTTACGACACCACCCGCTGCGAAGCAAACATCTCGCGCTATCGTTATGTGAAAGAAAAAAACAAACAATACATACAAGTGGTGCTCGACCGCACACCTTTCTATGCCGAAAGCGGCGGACAGACGGGCGATGAAGGCACGCTGCACGATGAAAGCGGCAACACCCTGATTAATGTATTGAACACGGTTAAAGAAAATAATTTAATTATCCACATTGTAGACAAGCTGCCGGACAACCCGCAAGCCACGTTCACCGCCCAAGTGAATACCGCACGCCGCATGTCCGTTGCCTGCAACCACACGGCCACCCACCTGTTGCACCATGCGCTGCGCAAAGTGCTGGGCACGCACGTGGAGCAGAAAGGCTCATTAGTGAACGCCGATTACCTGCGCTTTGATTTCGCCCACTTCCAAAAATTAACCGATGATGAATTGGCTACTGTAGAAAAGCTGGTCAACGAACTGGTGCGTAAAAATACTCCCCTGACGGAATGGCGCGACCTTCCTATTATGGAAGCCCAGCAAATGGGCGCTATGGCGCTGTTCGGCGAAAAATACGGACACACCGTGCGCGTTATCAAATTCGACGATTCGGTGGAACTGTGCGGCGGCACACACGTAGCCGCCACCGGCAACATCGGTTACTTCAAAATTTTGTCCGAAAGCTCCATCGCCGCAGGCGTACGCCGCATTGAAGCCGTCACCGCCGCCAATGCCGAAAGGTGCGTCAACGAATTCCTGAGCGTAATGAAGATGATACACGGACTCTTCAAAAACACGCCCGACCTCGTGGCTTCGGTAAGAAAAGCGATAGAAGATAACGCCGACCTCAGCAAGCAGATACAGCAATTCATGCGCGAAAAAGCCATGATATTGAAAGAGCACCTTAAAAAAACCTTACAAGAAGTAAACAGCGTACAGATAGCCCGTATTCAAAACGATGCTCCTGTCGAAGTGCTGAAAGAGATAGGCAACCAACTGCGCACGGAAGTACCGCACCTCTTGTTTGTGGCAGGCACGAACCATGCCGGTAAATGTTCGCTGATTGTAGCCCTTGGCGACGAGTTGGTGAAGAGCGGACTCAACGCTTCCAACATTGTGAAAGAAGCAGCAAAAGAAATGGACGGCAGCGGCGGCGGACAACCCTTCCTTGCCGTGGCCGGCGGTAAAAACCCCGCGAAATTAGACAACGCAATGGATAAAGCGATAGCAATAGCAACACAATAAATTACGAATTACGAATTACGCTTTTGAAAAACAATAACATCATACAAGATAAAAGTTTTGCTTTTGCAATACACATTGTAAAAGCCTATAAATATTTACAAGACAATAAAAATGAACATGTTATATCTAAGCAAATACTCAGATGTGGCACTTCAATAGGAGCTAATATTGAAGAAGCTATTGGTGGACAATCTACAGCTGATTTCATCTCAAAAATATCTATCGCTTATAAAGAAGCAAGAGAAACCGTTTATTGGATAAAATTACTTAATGCGACACATTATCTCACACCAACAATGGCTCAAAGTTTATTAGTTGACTGTGAAGAATTATGTAAAATTATTGGCAAAATTCAAGTAAGTACTAAATCTCGTAATTCGTAATTTGTAATTCGTAATTATATATGAACTTTCAACAACTCATACTGCAAGGTATCCCCACTGAACTCCCTGTCTTGAAGCCCTACGACCCGGCCATTAACCATGCGCCGAAACGTAAAAATATATTGACCAAAGAAGAAAAAAAACTGGCGCTGAAAAACGCCCTGCGTTATTTCCCGGCTAAGCACCACGCGGTGCTGGCGCCTGAATTCTATCAGGAACTGGAAACTTACGGGCGCATTTATATGTATCGCTTCCGTCCCGATTATGCAATGTATGCCCGCCCCATTGATGAGTATCCGTACCGATCGCGGCAGGCAGCATCTATCATGTTGATGTTGCAAAACAACCTTGACCAAGCGGTGGCACAACATCCGCATGAACTCATCACCTACGGCGGCAACGGCGCAGTATTCCAAAACTGGGCGCAATATCTGCTTACCATGCAATATTTAGCCACCATGACCGACGAACAAACGCTGGTGTTGTATTCCGGTCACCCTATGGGACTCTTCCCTTCGCATAAAGACGCGCCGCGCGTAGTCATCACCAACGGCATGGTCATTCCCAACTATTCAAGTCCCAATCATTGGGAAAAATTCAATGCACTGGGCGTATCGCAATATGGACAAATGACTGCCGGTTCATTTATGTATATCGGTCCGCAGGGCATTGTGCACGGCACCACCATCACCGTGATGAATGCTGCCCGCCGCGTGACCAAAACAGGCAACACCACAGGCGGAAAACTTTTTGTGAGCGCCGGACTTGGCGGCATGTCGGGCGCACAACCCAAAGCCGCCGTAGTGAGCGGCGTAGTGGGTGTAATTGCCGAAATTAATCCCAAAGCCGTGCACACACGCCACAGCCAGGGCTGGGTGAACGAAGTGTACACCGATCTCGACACGCTAATTCCCCGCATACGCCAAGCCGTAGCTGGTAAAGAAGCCGTATCGCTAGCCTATCAGGGCAATGTGGTGGACTTGTGGGAGCGTTTGGCGGCAGAAAATATCAAGGTAGATATAGGCAGCGACCAAACTTCGTTGCACAATCCATGGGCCGGCGGCTATTATCCGGCGGGGCTTTCGCTGGAAGCGTCCAACCGCATGATGGCCGAAGCGCCGGACGCATTCAAAGAAAAAGTACAGGAATCGTTGCGGCGGCAGGTAAAGGCTATCAACACGCTTGCGGCTAATGGCATGTACTTCTTCGACTACGGCAACGCTTTCCTGCTCGAAGCATCGCGCGCCGGCGCCGATATTATGAAGGCCGGCGGACAATTCAAATATAATTCTTACATACAAGATATCCTCGGCCCCTTGTTTTTCGACTATGGTTTCGGGCCTTTCCGCTGGGTATGTACGTCGGGAAAAAGCGAAGACCTTGCCCTCACCGACCGGCTGGCGCTGGAAGTGCTCGAAGATATGCACAAAGCAGCGCCGGAGCAAATCAAACCACAGTTGGAAGACAACATCAAATGGATACGCGAAGCGAAGAAAAACAACCTCGTGGTAGGCTCACAGGCTCGTATCCTGTACGCCGATAGCGAAGCGCGCATACGTGTAGCCTCCGCTATCAATAAAGCCATTGCCGAAGGTGAAATTTCCGCACCGGTAGTGCTGGGACGCGACCACCACGACGTGTCGGGCACTGACTCGCCTTACCGCGAAACGTCTAATATCTACGACGGCTCATCATTCACGGCCGACATGGCGGTGCAAAACGTGATTGGCGACGCCGCCCGCGGCGCCACCTGGGTATCGCTGCACAACGGTGGCGGCGTGGGTTGGGGCGAAGTCATCAACGGCGGTTTTGGCCTCACACTTGACGGTAGCGCCGATGCCCAACGCCGATTAGAAAATATGCTTCTCTGGGATGTCAACAACGGCATTGCCCGCCGCAGCTGGGCGCGCAACGACGGTGCAATGTTTGCCATACAACGCGAAATGCAACGCACACCCAACCTCAAAGTAACCTTACCGAATATCGCCGACGACAAAATAATTGATAAAATCATCGACTCGTCACCCGTAACCCGTAACCTGTAAACTAAAAAATGAAACGCATTGACCGCTACATACTGACTTCCTACCTCGGCCCTATGGTAATGACCTTTGTCATCGTGCTGTTCGTGCTGGTGCTGCAGTTCGTATGGCTCTATATTGACGAAATTGTAAATAAAGGCTTAGGCATGGCGGTAATTGCCGAATTTCTGTTTTGGGGAGCCGTTACTTTCATTCCTTTAGCATTGCCGCTTTCTACCATGCTGGCCTCGTTAATGACCATGGGCGATCTTGGCGAAAGCAATGAATTGCTGGCCATGAAAGCTGCCGGCTTGAGCGTACAACGCATCATGCGGCCGTTGATGGGTCTGGCGCTGCTCATTTGTATCGCTGCTTTTTTTGTATCCAATAACCTCCTGCCCTTAGCCAATCTTAAAATCAACTCACTGATGCATGACATCAGGGCTAAACATGACGAAATCAAAATACCCTCCGGCGTATTCTATAACGGTCTTACAGACTACAGTATCCGCATCAGCCGGCAAAATCAGCAGTCGGGCATGATGTTTGACCTTATACTTTACGACCACACCGCCAAATCGGGCAACACTTCCGTGACCCTTGCCGACTCCGGTTACATCAAATTTACAAATGATAAAAAATATTTAATCTTTAAATTATTCAACGGACATACTTACGAAGACCAAAAGCAAAATCCGGGCGATACAATTTATCCTTTCCAGAAACGCTTTTTTAATGAGCAGGAAGTGTTGATACCTTTAAGCGGATATGATTTTAAGCGAAGTGATAACGAAGACCTGTTTAAGGAGAATGCCCAAATGCAAAGCATCGGAACCCTAAGCTACCTGAGCGATTCATTGAAACGAATGGAAGCTATTGTCACCGATAATTTCAGGACAAACTTTAGGTATAAAGTTGTTTTTGAACGCGTGCAGGAACTGGATACTGCTTTGCAGTACAGGCTACAATACGTGCACACAATAAACTGCGATTCGTTATGGGCAGCCGAAACGGTAGAACGCCAACTCGACATGGCCAACTTTGCCGTCAACAAAGTATCCCAGGCCATAGGGCAAATTGACATGCAAATATCCGGTTTCGAACAATATGATTATACGCTTCGACGAGTAAAAATAGAATGGCACCGTAAGTTTACCCTTTCCATCGCCTGCCTGGCTTTCTTCTTTATCGGCGCGCCACTGGGCGCCATTATCCGTAAAGGAGGATTGGGAATGCCCACCGTTATTTCCATTTTCTTTTTTGTGATTTATTGGGTAGTGGATATTAGCGGAAAAAAATTAGTGCGCGACGATGTTTGGAGTGCGGAAATGGGCATGTGGCTATCCAGCTTTGTGCTGTTGCCCATTGGTATTTTCATTACGTACAAAGCCACTACCGATTCCACTTTATTTAATTCCGACCGTTATTTAAAACTGTTCAAATCTGTAATTAATTTTGTCAAAAAACAACGCCATGGCTAACCCACTCCGCATAGTATTTATGGGCACGCCCGAATTTGCCGCCCACTGCCTGAACACCTTAATCAATGAACAATATCAGGTGGCAGGAGTTGTTACCGTGCCCGACAAGCCGGCCGGCCGCGGACAGCAATTACAACCCTCTGCTGTTAAGCAGGCTGCCTTATCGCATGCACTGCCGGTGCTGCAACCGGAAAAACTGAAAGACCCGCTGTTTCTCGAACAATTGCGGGCATGGCAGGCCGATGTGTTTGTAGTCGTAGCGTTCCGCATGTTACCCGAAGAAGTGTGGTCAATGCCGCGCTACGGAACGTTTAACCTGCATGCCTCCCTCCTGCCCCAATACCGCGGCGCAGCTCCTATCAACCGCGCTATCATCAACGGCGAAACCGAAACAGGCGTCACTACTTTTTTCCTGAATGCCGGTATGGACATGGGGCGTATTATTTTCAACGAAAAAATAACAATTGACGAGAATGATAATGCCGGCTTATTGCATGATAAATTAATGCTCAGCGGCGCACAGTTAATTTGCAAAACCCTTGATGCCATTACCGGCGGCAACCTGCAAACCGCTGAACAACCGGTGAGCGGCGAATTAAAAACCGCACCGAAAATATATAAGGAAACCTGCCACATTGACTGGACACAGTCTGCGCACAATATTAACAACCTGGTGCGCGGCCTCAGCCCCTACCCTGCGGCCTACGGCGAATTGAAAGCCCCCGACCACCATATACTTTCTGCAAAATTATTCGACGTTACGCCCGAAATACTGGCGCATGATGTAAGGCCCGGCACGATTAAAAGCGACGGCAAAACTTTTTTGAAAGTGGCCTGCAGCGATGGTTTTATCTACATTAATGAATTACAATTGGCCGGAAAAAAGCGGGTAATGGTGAAAGATTTTCTTGCCGGTTTCCGCCGGCCCGAAAGCTATCAGTTCTTCTAAAAACAAGCAATATGGCCGAAAACAAGAAGAAGCGTTGCAACATGTGCACACAGCAGCAAAGTAAATGGCCAACACCGGTGGTGATTTTGGCCGACGGCGACTTCCCGCATCATGCGGTACCGCTGGACGCACTGCGCCATGCAGCAACGATTGTGTGTTGCGATGGGGCGGTGGAGAAATTAGTGCGGCACGGCAAGCAGCCTGATTATATTGTAGGCGACATGGACTCGCTTTCTGCGGCCTTACAGCAACAATTTGCAGCCATTATTCACCCCTCGGCCGAGCAGGAAACCAACGACCTGACCAAAGCCGTGCAGTTCTGCGCCGGCAAGGGCTGTGACGCAGTGACCATTCTCGGCGCCACAGGCGACCGCGAAGACCACAGTATCGCCAACATCGCCCTGCTGGCCGACTACGCCGCTTTATTGCAGGCAGAAATGATTACCGACCACGGTGTTTTTACTCCGGTGACGGAAAGCACTTCTTTTGAAAGTTATCCGGGTGAAAAAATATCTATCTTTTGCCTTACGCCCACCACACAGGTTATAGCGGAAGGCCTGAAATACCCCACGAACAAGGTCATCTTTGATTCATGGTGGAAAGGTACCTTGAACGAGGCCATGGGCAACACCTTCAGCCTGCATTTCAAGGAAGGAAAAGTCATTGTGTACAGGGCGTTTTAATATTATTTTTGATATCGGTGTTGAAGATGCTGCATCCTTACTCCGGCCTTTCGGGGAAACCGTATTCTTCCTTTAATATTAAACTTTGCCGACTAACGGTATAAGCGCCGAAAATGCCTAAGGCCCCTCCCTGTATATTGCTTGGAACATTGGCCGGCGGGCCGGCAAACACCGGATTACTGCCCGATATTTCTGTTTTTGCAGCACGAAGATAGTCGAAATACGGCTTGTCCAACATACTTAACTCCACGGTAATCGTATCGCCGGTATAGAGCGGGAAATCATTTTCATCATTCCAGTCCATGTCTTTCCGAAGTATGAATTCGGGCACCAAAGGGAAACGGATGTATTGGCCATCGCCGGCCAGTTCATCATTAAAATTCAGAAAATAACGCCGCAAATAGCTACTGAAATTTACTTCGTTAATCCGCAAGCCTGCTCCGAACAAATTGGGTACATCTTTTATATCCATAAAATTTACAACAATCACCCAATACGGATTGGTCATATCCATATCCGGGGTTAAGGGGCGCAAATAGATAGAATCAAGCAGGTGCATGGGCGGCATCACCGCTTCGGCCATGTAGTACGAAGTATGGCCATCATTATTGACATCCAGCGCTACCTCTAACCGGTATTGCTTTCCGGGCTCACCGTAAAAACCGGCATCCGTACCATACACGCCGTTGCCTAATGATTGCAAGGGCGCTCCATTGATTGTTACCGTAGCGTCGGAAAAAGTTATAGGCTCGTCTATTCCGAAATAGCGCATGGTTTGCGCCACGGTTACAGTATGCACCATAGTATCCGTAGTAATGCAGCCGGTAATCACCACCTGCGGCGCAGCATTGTCGACGTCAATATCGATCCGCTCCGTGCAGGAGCCCAGCAGGAGGAGCAAGCACCAAAGATATATATATTTCTTTTTCATTGTCAAATTAAGACTTTGAGACTTTGAGATTTTGAGACATTTTCAATTAAAGCTTACGGTGTAAGTGACCGATGGTACTATGCTGAACAGGTAAGTCATTTCGGCATGCTGGGCGCCGGCATCATCCGTTTGAAAATTAATTGTCCACGGATTTTTGCGACCATAGAGGTTATACACCGAAATATTCAGTGCATGGCGCCATTTTTTGCCCGGGTAATCTTTTCCCAAACGAAGATCCAGCGAGGCGTCGAGACGGTGATAGTCGGGCATGCGGTAAGTGTTGCGCGCCGTATATACCGGAATATAATCGATACCGAACATATACCGCGCTTCAGGAAAAGTTACGGGCTGTCCGGTGACATAAATCCAATTAACGGAAGCCGAGAGTCGGGAAGTAAAAGCATAGGACAGCACTACATTCAAGTTATGCGGCCGGTCGTAGGGCGAGGTATAGCGTTGACCATTGTTGATGCCGGGCACCGTGCGGAAAGCGCGCGACCAGGTGTAGCTAATCCAGCCGGTCAGGTCGCCTGTATTTTTCCGGAGCATACATTCAATGCCATAATTTTCGCCGGCGCCGGTACGCAACTCTGTTTCCACCACCTTATTTTCTATTACCTGTGCATGATCCTTAAAATCTACCAGGTCGATAAGCCGCTTGTAATATACTTCCAGCGATGTTTCCAGCAGGTTATCCATGAAGTTGGTAAAAATTCCCACGGCATATTGATCGGCTGTTTCCGGTTTGATGTTCAGGTTTGACGGCACCCACACATCCAAGGGAGAGCCGGCGGTGGACATGGACAGCAGATGCAGGAATTGACGGGTGCGTGCATACGAGGCCTTCACCGACATCCGGTCGTTAAACGCATACGTAAGTCCTACGCGCGGTTCAAAACTCCAGCGATGGTTATAAAATTTACCTTTATTATACTTAAGTTCCTCCGTCATTTCATAATTATCATTGACGCGGTATTCGCTGGAAGGACCTATATTATCAAAGCGGGTGCCGCGCAAGCCGTATTTCAATGTCAGCCGCTCGAACAGCTGATGCTTGTTTTCAAAATACAGGGCATTTTCCCAGGTATATTTCTTATCCATGGCAATGTCGAAGGTCTGGTCTTCAATCAACGCAGCTCCTTCGCCCGGTGTAAACCATTTATAATTACTGCTGATGCCGAAACGGTAAGTGCTTTGCCCCTGACGGTAGGTAAGGTCGGCGCGCAAACCTACATCATAAATATTAGAATTCCATTTGCCGGAAAAGGCCGGCATATCGGCTAGCATACTATAATTATAGCCGCTGCCCAGCAATTCCACTTGTATGGTGATATCATCGGTAGTAAAATTTTTCCAGCGCAAGGTGCCGGCCATATTGCCGAAATTCATGCCCATATTGTGATTGCCGAAACTGTCGGCGCCATAATAACCGGTAAATGAAAGCTGGTTTCTACGGCCTAAGCGGGCATGTAATTTAGTATTCAAATCGTAAAAATAGAGTGTGGCGTTGCGGATATTTTTTTCAGGCGCCAAGGGGAGAAACATATCGGCATAGGTACGGCGGCCGGCCACTAAAAAATTAATTTTTCCGGGTACTATAGGCCCCCGAACCATAAGTCGACTGGCTATTAATCCTATTCCCGCATTAAGCGCAAATTGATCATTGCCCGGTTTTCCATCCACCTCCAGTAAGGAGGATATGCGGCCTCCATAAGCGGCCGGAATATCTCCTTTATATAATGTAATGCCGTCGACCGCATCATTATTAAACACGGAGAAAAAACCCATGAGATGGGAAGCGTTATAAACTATCGCATCATCAAAAAGAATGAGATTTTGTCCGGGACTGCCACCGCGAACGCTGAAGCCCGACGAGCCTTCACTGGCTGCCTGCACACCCGGCAACAATTGTATAGCCTTGATCACGTCTACTTCGCCGAAAAGCGCCGGAATCAATTTTATTTGTCGCGCCGCTAATTTCTCCACACTCATTTCGGGTCGCACCACGTTGCTGTTAGGCTTTTCGGCAGACACCACAATTTCATTCAATACAACTGCGGTATCGGGCTGCTGCCCATAAACGACAAAACCCGGCAGCAAGCAGGGAATAAGTATAGTAATATATAAATATATTTTCTGCATAAAATAAAAGAGAAGAGCCTTGTGAGCTCTTCTCTGTAGTAAATAAGCCGGTTGGTCTTATTTCACCATTGCGTTGAGTTCAGCGCCAGCTTTGAAACGTACTACTTTTTTAGCAGCGATTTTGATAGTAGCACCGGTGCGAGGATTGCGGCCGGTACGAGCACTACGTTTAGTCACTGAGAATGAACCGAAACCTACTAAGGCCAAACGGTCACCTTTTTTCAAAGAGTTAGCGGTTACACCAATGAAAGCATCAACAGCTTTCTTTGCGTCAACTTTAGTCAAACCAGCTTTCGATGCAACAGCATCAATCAATTGAGCTTTGTTCATAATTTTGTTTTTTAAGGTTAATGAAATATGTTATCACTTGTTTAAATTTCGTATTGCAAATATAGCTGTTTATTGTTTATTACCAAACTTTTTTGAACAAAACTTCGCTATTTTATTACGATACAGAGGATATAAAGTCACTCATTC
>QMCE01000901.1_pt1 | contig 15904 bp, 14 predicted proteins | sample 1821851 | NCBI WGS metagenome assembly QMCE01 (sample SAMN09453174, study PRJNA476694) | Termite gut metagenome, whole genome shotgun sequencing project. | isolation source: worker | host: Odontotermes sp. | place: South Africa:Pretoria | collected 2016-01-28
GGCAAGTCGCGCGTCAACGCCTTCGAAGAGCTGTTGGACGCGGCGCTCACGGCCGGCTACTACGCGCAGAACGCTCCCCGGCTGCTCGCCACCCGGAGTTGCCTGGGAGCCATCCCGCTGTTGACGACGGTGCAGGAGCGCTACCGGCCCAAGGGCGTCGTCGGCATCATCTCGCCGTGGAACTATCCGCTGACCTTGGCCGTGTCGGACGCGGTGGCCGCACTGATCGCGGGCAACGCCGTCATCCTCAAGCCCGATTCCAAGACGCCGTTCACCGCGCTCGCCGTCGTGGACCTGCTACGCCGGGCTGGCCTGCCGGAGGACGTCATGCAGGTGGTCACCGGGGCAGGCGCGACGCTGGGCACACCGCTGATCGACGCGGTCGATTACCTGATGTTCACCGGTTCGACGGCCACCGGACGGACCGTGGCCGCGCAATGCGCGCAGCGTCTGATCGGCTGTTCGGCCGAACTCGGCGGCAAGAACGCCCTGCTGGTCTTGGCCGACGCCAACGTCTCGAAGGCGGCCAGGGGAGCGGTGCAGGCCTGTTTCTCGACGACGGGGCAGCTGTGCGTCAGCATCGAGCGCATCTACGTCCACCGGTCGGTGTACGAGGAGTTCTGCGACGCGTTCGCCCGGCAGACGACGGCCGTGGTGCTCGGCGGCGACTCGGACTGGGACGTGGACCTGGGACCGCTCATCGATCAGGCGCAACTCGACAAGGTGACGCGGCAGGTCGATGACGCGGTGGCACACGGCGCGCGGGTGCTCGCCGGCGGGCGGGCCCGCCCCGATCTCGGCCCGACCTTCTACGAGCCGACGGTGTTGGCGGATGTCACGAGCGATATGGCGGTGGCCCGCGAGGAGACCTTCGGTCCCGTCGTCAGCGTCTACCCGGTCGACAGCGACGACCAGGCGATCGCGGCCGCCAACGACACCGACTACGGGCTCAACGCCAGCGTGTGGTCGCGTTCGCCGCGTCACGCCCGTTCCGTGGCCCGGCAACTGCACGTCGGCACCGTCAACGTCAACGAGGGGTACGCGGCTGCCTGGGGTTCGCATGGGGCGGCCATGGGCGGCGTCGGCATCTCGGGGCTGGGTCGGCGGCACGGCCGCGAGGGCATCGTCAAGTACACCGAGCCGCAGACCATCGCGACGCAGCACGGCCCGTTGATCGCGCCGCCGCCGGGTGTGCCGCGCGATGCCTACGCGGCGTTCATGATGGCTGCCGGACGAGTGCTGCACCGACTGCCGCTCAGCCTGCCTGCCAGTCTTGTTAGTCGCCTGCGCGAGCATCTCTAGCCGTCTTGGTTCGGGCGTCCGCAACGTTCACGGTGGGCGGGTCGACGGGGCTCAGCGGTCGACCAAGGAGGCCGCAATCGGAGCACCTCATGGGTCGCGGGTAGCGGATATCAGTGGGCGGGCGGGGCCACCAGCTCGGCAGAGAATTTTGTGGGCAAGCGGCTGGCCGTCCACAGATTCCATCAGGTTCGCATGGATTCAGCGGCCGTGGCGCATGATGAAGACGTGAACGACATGACACGAACGGTGCGCTGCTTCGGCACGGGCGACCCGCTGTACGAGGACTATCACGACCATGAGTGGGGTGTGCCCGTGCGTGGCGAGCGGGACCTGTTCGAACGCGTGGTGTTGGAAGGCTTCCAATGCGGGCTGTCGTGGAGCACGGTCTTGAGGCGGCGTGACGCCTTGCGCGAGGCGTACGCCGGTTTCGAGCCCGAGATCCTCGTCTCGTGGGGCGAGCGTGACGTGGAGCGGCTGCTGACTGACAGCCGGGTGCTGAAGAACCGCCGCAAGATCGAATCGGTCATCACGAACGCCCGGACGTTGGTCGCCTTGCATGAGGCGGGTGACACGCTGGAGCGTCTCGTGTGGTCCTTCGTCCCGGCGAGCCATGAACGTCCGGCCTCACCGGCAGAGATGCCCAGCCGAAGCCCTGAAGGCGACGCGTTGGCGAAGGCGCTCAAACAAGCGGGTTTCCGTTTCGTCGGTCCGACGACCGCACACGCGACGCTTCAGGCGATCGGCGTGGTCAACGATCACGCCGTCGGCTGCCTTGCGGGGGATGCGATTGAGGCGAGGGCCGGCCGAGCTTGTTCGGGTGGTTGAGCCGATTGAGCATCCAACTTGATGCGATTGAGGCGAGGGCCGGCCGAGCTTGTTCGGGTGGTTGAGCCGATTGAGCATCCAACTCGATGCGATTGAGGCGAGGGCCGGCCGAGCTTGTTCGGGTGGTTGAGCCGATTGAGCGGTCGACGCGCTCCTGGCACGTGGCACGGCTCGCGTGTTCCGATGGCTTGGTGGTTGAGCTTCAGCCGGCGGACGGGCGACGGGACGGCGCCTGGCCGCGCTCCAGCACATAGATCGCGGCGTCATCGATGCGCGCGTCGATGCCTGAGATGATGGCGTCAGGTTCGATGCGGTCCAAGCGGTAGCCGAGGCGCTCGGCCACGGCCCGGCTTGGTGCGTTTCCCACTGCGGCGTGGATCTCGACGCGGTCGCAGTCCAGGGCGCTCCACACGAACTCGTGCAAGGTGCGGACGGCCGCGGTCGCGTAGCCGTGCCCTTGGGCGGCTTGGTCCAGCCAATAGCCGATCTCGGCTGTCTTGGCATCGGGGTCGATGTGTGGCAAGCCGACGGAACCGATGATGCGCTCGTTCAGCACGAGCACGAGAGACAACTCCGTACGATCTCGCCAGCCAAGGTTGGTCAGCCGCAGGAAGGCGCGTTCGTCATCCACGGACGTGATGGCCGCCACCCAGCCAAGCCATTGGCCGAGGTAGGCCCGGTTGCGCTCGACGAGGGCGAAAAGCTCATCGGCGTCGTCGGCGGACGCTTCACGCAGCACCATGTGGTCATTGAGGCGCAGCGCGATCATGTCCACGACTCTATGCCACGGCCTGATCAGCAGAGACGCCATGCACGCGCAGCGTGGGCCCACGCTATGCCGACGATCTGGGCGCGAATTGGCCCGACGGACATGTCCGAACACGGGCGGGATACGCTCAGACCATGAACGACGAATTACGCCACATCATGGAGGCGAGCGACCGCATCGTGTTCTTCGGCGGCGCCGGGGTCTCCACCGAGAGCGGCATTCCCGATTTTCGTTCGGCCGACGGCTTGTACCGTCGCGACTCCGGCACCCGAGTGCCGCCGGAAGAGGTGCTCAGCCGCACGTTCTTTCTTCGCCACCCAGACGAGTTCTATACCTTTCACAAGGCCAATCTCATTCATCCGGAGGCGCAGCCCAACGACGCGCACAAGGCGCTGGCCGCCCTCGAACGGGTTGGCAAACTGAGCGCAGTCATCACCCAGAACATCGACGGCTTGCACCAGGCAGCGGGCTCGAAACACGTGGTGGAGCTGCATGGCAACGTCTACCGCAACTACTGCATGGAATGTGGCAAGCGGTACGGCATCGACGTGGTGGTGGCGGCTGACGGTGTGCCGCGCTGCGAGTGCGGGGGAGTGATCCGTCCTGACGTCGTGTTGTACGAGGAGCCGCTCGACCAAGACGTGATCGCCGAGGCGTTGGCTGAATTGTCGCGGGCCGACACCGTCATCGTGGGCGGCACGTCGCTCGTGGTCTATCCGGCGGCGGGTCTGCTGGAGGCTTTTAGGGGACCTAACTTGGTGTTGATCAATCGTGAAGAGACGCCGTACGACCGTCGTGCGTCGCTCGTCCTCCACGCGTCCATCGCCCAGACGCTGGCACCTTTCATCGTGGACGACGAGTCCTAAGTTTCTTCTGTGCCGACCGGCCGGGCGGACGCTCAGCCAGCCCGGTGGAGCATTTCAGCGACGTCCCTGTGAGGCCGGTGGGTGGGATGGTGCACAATAGCCACGTCACGAATTTCTAAGAAAGGCGACGATTGTGTCCGGCTCTATCACCTTGATACGCAGTGATTCACGCGAGCCGAAGGTGATTGACGACGGCACGACGGGGCTCGACCTGTTCGGGGGCGACAAGACGATCGTCGCGATGCGCCGGGGGGGGCAGATTGTCGATCTGGCCACCGTCCTGGCCGATGGCGATGAGATCGAGCCGGTACTGATCGACAGCCCCGACGGCCTTTCGATCATCCGGCACTCGTGGGCCCACCTGACTGCGCAGGCCGTCCAACTGCTGTTCGCCGACGCGAAGCTCGGCATCGGGCCGCCCATCACCGACGGCTTCTACTACGACTTCAAAGTGGCGACGCCGTTCACTCCGGAGGATCTGAAATCCATCGAGAAGCAGGCGCTGAAGCTGTCGAAGGAACGTCAACGTTTCGTGCGGCGCGTCGTCAGCGACGAGGAAGCCCGCGCGGAGCTGGCCGATCAGCCGTTCAAGCTGGAACTCATCGGGCTCAAGGGGCACGCCGCCGACGAGGAAGACGCCGCCGTCGAGGTCGGCTCCGGCGAGCTGACCATCTATGACAACGTGCGACGCGACGGTTCGGTGGCCTGGAAAGACCTCTGCCGCGGCCCGCACGTTCCGGACACGTCCTATCTCAAGGCCTTCGCGATCACGCGCTCGTCGGCGGCCTACTGGCGCGGCGACCAAGCCAACGACCAGCTTCAGCGCGTCTACGGCACCGCCTGGCCGACCAAGGACGACCTCGACGCTTACCAGGACCGCCTGGTCGAGGCGCAGCGGCGTGACCATCGCAAGCTCGGTCTCGAACTCGACCTGTTCAGCTTCCCGGAGGAGCTGGGCGCCGGCTTGCCCGTCTTCCACCCGAAGGGCGGCATCATCAAGCGCGAGATGGAGGACTACGTCCGCCAGGCGCACATCGACAACGGTTTCCAGTACGTCGGCACACCGCACATCGCCAAAGAGGAGCTTTTCTACACCTCGGGACACTTGCCCTACTACAGCGAGTTCATGTTCCCGGAGATGGACGACGAGGGCCAGAAGTACCGCCTCAAGGCGATGAACTGCCCGATGCACAACCTCATCTACAAGTCGCGCGGCCGCTCCTACCGTGAGCTGCCGCTGCGCCTGTTCGAGTTCGGCACCATCTACCGCAACGAGAAGTCTGGCGTGTTGCAGGGGCTGACCCGCGTCCGTTCGATCACCCAGGACGACTCCCACAGCTACGTGGCGGTCGACCAGGCCGAGGACGAGATCCGGCACCTGCTCGGCTTCATCCTGAAGCTGTTGCGCGACTTCGGGCTGTCCGACTTCTACCTGGAGCTGTCGACCAGAGACACCGACGGCAAGAAGAAGGACAAGTTCATCGGCTCGGACGACGACTGGGAGAAGGCGACGGCCATCCTGGAGAAGATCGGTCGCGAATCCGGGCTCGACCTCGTGCCCGACCCGGGCGGCGCCGCCTACTACGGGCCGAAGATCTCGGTGCAGGCCAGGGACGCCATCGGCCGCACCTGGCAGATGTCGACCATCCAGTATGACTTCAACCAGCCCGAGCGTTTCGAGCTGGAGTACACCGCCGCCGACGGTTCTAGGCAACGGCCGGTCATGATCCACTCGGCGAAGTTCGGCTCCATCGAACGCTTCATGGGCGTGCTCACCGAGCATTACGCCGGCGCGTTTCCGGCCTGGCTGTCGCCCGTCCAGGCGCTGTGCCTGCCGGTGTCGGAGGACTACCTGCCGTACGTGCGGGAGCTGGCCGACAAGCTCAAGGTGCAGAACGTGCGCGTCGAGATCGACGAGAGCGACGACCGTTTCGGCAAGAAGGTGCGTAACGCGGCCAAGCAGAAGGTGCCCTACATCCTGATCGCCGGCCACGAGGACGTCGCGGCGGGCGCGGTGTCGTTCCGCTACCGCGACGGCAGCCAGCGCAACGGTGTTCCGCTCGACGAGGCGATCGACGAGATCGTCGCCGCCATCAAGGCGCGCGATAACGGCTTGGTGCCGGGGCGGACGGAATGAGCGGCGATTCGGCAGAAGGGGCCGGGACGTCCGACCGGCCCACGCCGAGTGCTGCCAGCGGCGCGACACCGTCCGAGGTCGTCGACGCGGCGACGTTGGCGGGCGTGCCCGACGCGTTCCAACGCTTGTGGACGCCGCACCGCATGGCCTACATCGACGGTGATGGCAAGCCGTCCGATGCGAGTGCCCATGAGTGCCCGTTCTGCCGTGGGCCCCAACGGGCTGACGAAGAGTCGCTCATCGTGCGTCGCGGCGAGACCGCGTTTGTGGTCATGAACCTGTACCCGTATTCGCCGGGGCACGTGCTCGTCTGTCCCTACCGCCACTTTTCGGACTACACGCAGGCGACCGACGCCGAGGTGGCCGAGATCGCGGCTTTGACCCAGTCGGCCATGCGGGTGTTGCGGGCGGTCTCCCACCCGGACGGTTTCAACCTCGGCATGAACCAGGGGGCGGTGGCCGGCGCCGGCATCGCCGCGCACCTGCACCAGCACGTGGTGCCGCGCTGGGCCGGCGACGCGAACTTCCTGCCGATCATCGGCCAGACCAAGGCTGTGCCCCAGTTGTTGGGTGATGCGCGTGCGCAATTAGCCGACGCCTGGGACACGGCAGCATAGGCTAGGGCTCGTGGCAGGAGAACCGTACGACACCGAGCGGGTGGCGACCGTCCCGAACCTTCTCAGCCTGATTCGTCTGGTGGGCGTGCCTGTTTTCTTGTGGTTGCTGCTCGGGCCGCATGCGGACATCTGGGCTGTGGTCGTGCTGGCCATCGGGGGGCTCACTGACTGGTTCGACGGTCGCATCGCCCGGCGATACCACCAGCGTTCCCGGCTCGGGCAGGTGCTCGATCCGGCGGCCGACCGGCTCTACATCTTCGCGACGGTCATTGGCTTCCTCATCAGGGGCATCATTCCGTGGTGGCTCGTCGTGCTGCTCATCGCCCGCGATCTGATGATGGCGGTCACGATCTGGCCGGCCCTGCGGCGTCGTGGTTTCGCGAGCCTGCCGGTCCACTTCCTCGGCAAGGTGGCGACCTTCCTGCTGCTCTACTCGTTCCCGCTGGTGCTGATCGGCAACGGTTTGGCGGTCTGGCAGGACGTTTTCCGGGTCGTCGGCTGGGCGTGCGCCATCTGGGGCACCGCGATGTATTGGTACGCCGGGCTGCTCTACATGCGGCAAGGGATTGACGTCATTCGACGGTTTCCCCTCCCGGCCCGCTAATGTAGGACCGTCAGGTCTTCCGTGACCAGACAACGCACAAGGAAAGGATGATCCCGTGTTTCCTGACGATCTGTGCTACACGGCCAAACATGAGTGGGTACGCAAGGGCGCGAACAACACTGCCCGTATCGGCGTCACTTCGTTCGCGGCTGATGCGCTGAGTGACGTCGTGTATGTGTCCCTGCCGCAGGTGGGGGAGGAAGTGGCCGCTGAAGATTCCTGCGCTGAGTTGGAGTCCACCAAGAGCGTCTCTGACGTGTACGCGCCGGCGTCAGGCGTCGTGACGGCGGTCAACGATGTGTTGGCCGACGCGCCCGAGACGGTGAACAACGATCCCTACGGCGACGGTTGGCTGTTCGAGCTGGAGCTGTCCGATCCGTCCCAGCTTGACGGCTTGATGGAGGCTGACGAGTACGCCGCTTTCACGGCGGAATAGGGAGTTCAGCAGAGGAAGGACGCGACGATGACACGTTGCCCTGCATGCGGACACGAACTGAGCGAGTCCGCCAATTTCTGCCCGCACTGTGGGGCGAGCCTAGCCAAAGTCGCTGGGGACACGACCCGCGTCATTCCGCTGATCCCCGACGACCCCAACATCGACGATCTGCTTGAGCAGAACAAAGCGGCCCTGGACGCGTTGCCCGAGGGATCGGCGATGTTGGTGGTCGTGCGGGGCAACCAGCCTGGCGCCCGCTACCTCCTTAACGCGGACGTGACGACCGCGGGGCGGCGGCCACGTTGTGACATCTTCCTGGACGACATCACCGTGTCGCGGCATCACGCTCGTTTCACCCGCCACGACGGCTTCGTCTGGGTGAGCGACGACAACAGCCTCAACGGCACGTACGTCAACCACACGTTGATCGACGACGAGGTCGCTCTGCGAACTGGTGACACCGTGCAGATCGGCAAGTTCCGCATGGTGTATTTCGATGGGCGGTCAGGTCCTCACTGATGGCGATGGGGTTGCGCAGCATCGGGCAGGTCATGACGCTCCTGAAACCCGATTACCCGGACCTGTCGATTTCGAAGATTCGTTACCTCGAATCTGAAGGATTGATCACGCCGGAACGTGCGCCGTCGGGCTACCGTCGGTACGCGGAAGCGGACATTGAACGCTTGCGTTACGTTCTCGATTCTCAGAAACAGCACTACCTGCCGCTCAAAGTGATCCGGGAAAACCTCGACATGCTCGATCACGGAGACGTGCCGCCGGCGGTCGCCGCATCGGGGACAAGCGCCGGTGAGGCAGCGGGGTCGGCGGAGGCGACCGCTCATCCGACGCCACCGAAACGGGCGATCCGGGTCACCCGGCGCGAGTTGTTGCGGCTCAGTGGACTCACCGAGACGGCGTTGCGTGAGTTGGAACGCCAAGGCTTGGTGAGCCCTCGGCGGGGCACAGCTTATTACGGCCGAGACGCGCTCACGATCGCGGTGGCGGCTCGCAACCTGGCGGAGTTCGGTCTCGACGCCCGGCATCTGCGCGTCGTCAAGCAGTCCGCTGAGCGGGAGGTCGGTCTGATCGAACAGGCGCTCGCCCCCTACCTGCGCCGCAATCCGTCGGCCCGTCAGGTGTCGGCCAAGGTCATGCAGTTGGTGTTGAACGCCCACGCCGCCATCATGCGATCGACGATGCCCCAGTAGGTGGCGCGACGTGACGATGCATGATCTTGAGCTGATGGAAGTCCGAGTGGGCGCCGATGGGACGTCGCCTGTCGTCGTCCTGCGCGACGTGCAGGGCGGGCGGCTGCTCCCGATCTGGATGAGCGCCGGCGGGGCGGCGGCCATCGTTTCGGCGACGGACGCGGTTGACGAGCGTCGGCCGTGCGTGCACGACCTGTCGGCGCAGCTGACAGCTCTGATCGCCGACGGCTCGTCCGAAGTGCGTATCACGGATTACGAACAGGGTCAGTTCTTCGCTGTGCTGATGCTGGGGGAGCGAACCATCCCGGTGCGCCCGTCCGACGGCATCGCGTTGGCGCTTCGTCTGCACTGTCCGATCCGTTGTGAGAGCGCCGTGCTGTTGGAGGCCGGGGTGACGGCCTCGCCACAGGACGAGGTCGAACAATTCCGTGAGTTTCTCGACAACGTCAGCCCAGACGATTTCCAGCCGCCAGAGACGGATGAGCCCTAGTCGCAAGCTTCTTGCCGTCGCCGGGGAAGTCTCCAGGCGGGGTTGACAGTTGGTGGTGGATGGGGGAGCCGCCCGGCGTGTCGTTGACCGTCCGCGGGCCGGACGATTACCGTCTTTGAGGTCAGAGCAACGCGAGGGAGCCGGATGTGAACAAGGCAAGCGAACCCGCCCCGGGTACACAGGACACGCTATTCGAGGGCGATTTTTCGCTGTTGCCCGAGGACATCGGGTTCCGCGGACCGGTGGCGTGCCGGGCCGCCGACATCACTTACCGGCAGCTCGACTATTGGGCGCGCACGGGGTTGGTCGTCCCCGAGGTGCGGGCGGCCGGAGGTTCTGGGACGCAGCGGCTCTACAGCTTCCGCGACCTGTTGATGCTCAAGGTCATCAAGCGTCTGCTGGACGCCGGCATCTCGCTCCAGCAGATCCGCATGGCCATCACCCATCTCCGTGAGCGCGGCGTCGAGGACATCACGGAGGTGACGCTCATGAGCGACGGCATCTCGGTGTACGAGTGCACGTCCGACGACGAAGTGGTTGATCTGCTGAAGGGCGGCCAGGGCATGTTCGGCATCGCGCTCGGGCGGGTGTGGCAAGACATCGAGGGCACGTTGTCGGCTCTTCCGACCGAACGGGCGCAGGACGACGAGCAATCATCCGACATTCCGTCGTTCGCTGGGGACGAATTGGCGCGACGTAGACAGGCTCGCGTGGCAAGCTAGTGGTCATGGTCACAGATGATCAACGACACATGTTGGAACGACTGGGCTACTCCTCGCTGGAGGCCCTTGTCGACGCAGATATCCCCTCATCGATTCGTGATGGCGATCTGAGCGAATTGCCGGCGCCGCTTGCAGAAGACCGCGTCCAGGCGCGGTTGACGGCGCTCGCGGCGAAGAACTTCCCTGGACGCTCGCTCATCGGGCTCGGCTACAGCGGCACGGTCCTCCCGGCGGCGATCCGTCGGAACGTGCTGGAGAACCCGGCTTGGTACACCGCCTACACCCCTTACCAGCCGGAAATCAGCCAGGGCCGTCTGGAAGTGCTCATGATTTTCCAGACGATGATCGCCGACCTCACCGGTCTGCCGGTCGCCGGGGCCAGCCTGCTGGACGAAGGCACGGCCGTCGCGGAGGCCGTGGCGCTGGCGCGGCGCTCTGTTCGCAAGGGCAGCTGCGTGGTGGTCGACCCGGCCATCCTGCCCGCCAGCCTGGGCGTGTTGCGGACGCGCACGAGCGCGTCCGGCGTCGACATCGTCATCCCCGACGAGCCACTGGCGCAGGCGGTGGAGCAGGCCGACGCGATCGCGGTCGTCGTCCAGGTTCCGGGAGCCGACGGTAACCTGCCGTCACGCGCCGAGTTGGAGGCCGTCGCGGCCGCCGCCCATGCCAAGGGCGCCCTCGTCATCGCGGCCTGCGATCTGCTCGCCCTGACGGTGACGACCGCTCCGGCCAGCTGGGGCGCGGACGTCGCGGTGGGCACCACGCAGCGGTTCGGCGTGCCGCTGTTCTACGGCGGCCCGCACGCCGCCTACATCGCCGTGCGCAAAGGCTTGGAACGGCAGATCCCGGGCCGGCTGGTCGGCATGTCGGTCGACCCGTCGGGCACGCCGTCGTTCCGGCTCGCCCTGCAAACCCGCGAGCAGCACATCCGCCGGGAGAAGGCCACGTCCAACATCTGCACGTCGCAGGTGCTGCTGGCGGTCATCGCGGCCCTGTACGCCGTCTGGCACGGCCCGCAGGGCGTCACGGCGATCGCGACGGCGATCCACGAGCGCGCCCAAAAGCTGGCGGCCGCTCTGCTGGCTCAGGGTTACACGCTCGCCCACACACAGTTCTTCGACACGTTGACCATCGCGACCCCAGGTCGGGCAGATGAGCTGGTGGCGGCGGCCCGCGCCAAGGGCTTCCACCTGCGCCGCGTCGATTCCGACAGCGTCGGTGTGTCGATCGGCGAAGACCTCGACGACGAGGAACTGGCGAGCGTGGCGGCGGTTTTCGGGGCGACGATCACCGACGCCAAGGCTGGCGGCCTGGCCGACCACAGCCGCGACCTGCCGTTCTGGACGCATCCGGTGTTCAGCCGCTATCAGGACGAGACCGACTTCATGCGTTACACGCGTTCGCTGGCCGACCGTGACTTCGCGCTCGACCGCGGCATGATTCCGCTCGGCTCGTGCACCTTGAAGCTCAACCCCGCCGCGACGGTGGAGCCGATGAGCTATCCGGGGTTCGCCAATCTGCACCCGTATGTTCCGGCGGCGGACGCCGCTGGCTTCCGCGAGCTGATCGACGATTTGTCGCACTGGCTGACCGTCATCTCCGGTTACGACGCGGTCACCATGCAGCCCAACGCGGGCAGCCAGGGTGAGTTCACGGGCTTGATGGCGATCCGTGGCTGGCATCTGGCGAACGGCCACCCCGAACGCAACGTCTGCCTGATCCCGGCGTCGGCCCACGGCACGAACGCCGCTTCGGCCGCGATGGCCGGCATGCAGGTGGTGGTCGTGGGCACGCGCGACGACGGGTCCGTCGACCTCGACGACCTCAAGGCCAAGATCGCCGAGCACGCGGACGCCCTGTCGGCGATCATGATCACCTATCCGTCCACGCACGGCGTGTTCGAGGACGACATGGGCGATATTTGCGCGCTGGTGCACGACGCGGGCGGGCAGGTCTACGTGGACGGCGCCAACCTCAACGCCATGATGGGCTTGGCCCGGCCAGGAAAGTTCGGCGCCGACGTCAGCCACTTCAACCTGCACAAGACCTTCGCCGTGCCGCATGGCGGCGGTGGCGGCGGCGTGGGGCCGGTGGGCGCGCGGGCGCACCTCGCTCCCTACCTGCCGCCGGTGCCGCAAGGCGATTCGACCGCGCCAGATGGGTCGGCCGGGCCGGTGAGTTCGGCGCCCTACGGCTCCCCGGGCCTGCTGCCGATCTCGTACGCCTATATCGCGCTGCACGGCGCCGACGGCCTGCGGGAGACCTCGGAACTCGCCATCCTGAAGGCGAATTACGTGGCGAAGCGGCTGTCCGAGGCCTATCCGATCCTCTACACCGGTGCTAACGGCTTGGTCGCCCACGAGTGCATCGTCGATCTACGTCCCTTGGAACACGAGACCGGCATCACGGTGGACGACGTGGCGAAGCGCCTCATCGATTACGGCTTCCACGCGCCGACGATGAGCTTCCCCGTGGCGGGTACTTTGATGGTGGAACCGACGGAATCGGAGCCGCTCACCGAGTTGGACCGCTTCTGCGACACGATGCTGCAAATCCGGGCCGAGATCGACAAGGTGGCGGCAGGGGAGTGGCCGGCGGACGACAACCCGCTGTGCAACGCGCCTCACCCGCAGTCACTCGTCATGGTCGATGACTGGACGCATCCGTACAGTCGGCGGATCGCCGCCTATCCGGGCGAGGTTCATCCCGGGCCGTTGGCCATGGGGGGGCGCGACAAGTACTGGCCGCCCATCGGTCGCATCGACGGCGCTTATGGCGACCGGCATTTCATCGCCACGCTGACCGACGAGTAGCCGCCGGCGTCGGCCGGGTCCGTTGACCCAGCCATGAGACGGGTGGGTCCTCTGCCAGATTTGGATGGAGGGCCCACCCTTTTCGTTGGCTGGTTGGCGCGCCCCGCCGGCGGCCTCGGGCGGGCTGGGTGGTTCACCCGAAAAATGCTTGCATGCTGCAAGCAAGTGTTATACTAGTCAGCGATGGATGAGCAAGAGGAACAACAGGGGAACGGGCACGCCGACAGCTCGGCGCTTGACCCGACAGACACCCTGATCCTCGCCTTCATGCGCCTCGCGCAACTGAGCCGCAAATGGGAGACCTTTGCGGGCCGTGATATGTCGAAGACCCAAATCGCCATCCTGTGGCGCCTGCGCCGGGACGGGACCTCGCGGCTCACGACTGTCGCCGAACACCTGAAAGTGGAGCTGTCGATCGCTTCGCGTCAGGTGAACGCTCTGGTCGAGGCCGGCGCAGTCGTCCGCCATCGAGATCCGGCCGATGGCCGGGCCTGGCTCATCACGCTCACCGACACCGGTCGCGAACGGCTTCGCGCGGTTGAGCGTGAACGGCGGGAGTGGTTCGACCAGGTCCTGGCTGGCTATTCGGACGACGAACGCGCCGTTGCGGCGCGTGTCGCCTCCGCCATCAACGCCGAGTGGGAACGGAGCTCGTCCTTCCGGGCGAAGTCCACACGCCCCTTGGCCGAATGATTTTTTCGTACGCACGTAGCAAGAGAGTGAGTGAGTTGTCAGTTGATACCGCGGCGCGACGCGCCAAAGATCCATCTGCCGAATCAAACGACGATACCCAGGCGCCTGAGGCGCCAGCGCCGGGAGGGAGGACGCAAGGGAACAGCACACCGGCCGATCCGGTGATCCGGGAGTTGACCCACAGGGAAATTCTGGAGGTGTTGAGCGGCCTGCTGCTGGCCTTGTTCGTTTCGAACATGGCGGGCACAATCGTCGGCAACGCCTTGCCCGTCATCGCGGCGAGTCTCGATTCGACCCAGCAGGAATATACCTGGATCGTGACGGTCACCCTGCTGGCCTCGACCGCGTCGACACCGATCTGGGGTAAGTTGTCCGACCTGTTCCACAAGAAGCTGTTGCTCATGGTGGGGCTGGCGATCTTCATTGTCGGCTCGCTCGCCTCTGGTGCCGCTTGGTCGACGGGCGCGCTCATCGGCGCTCGCGCCATTCAGGGCATCGGCTTGGGCGCGATGACCGCTTTGGTCCAGGCGATCATCGGGTCGATCATCCCGCCCCGTCAGCGTGGGCGTTACATGGCTTACACCGGCGCGGTCACGGCGGTCGCGACCGTACTCGGCCCGTTGGCCGGCGGTTTCATCGTCGATCAGCCCTGGCTCGGCTGGCGCTGGTGCTTCTGGTCGGCCGTTCCGTTCACCATCTTGTCGATGGTCGTGCTCAAATGGCGCCTGCACGTACCCTTCCTGCGTAAGGACGACACGAAGGTCGACTGGGTCGGCTGCGTGCTCGTCACCATCGCCGTGTCGGCGTTGTTGATGTGGGTGTCGTTCGGCGGCCACGAGTTCGCTTGGACCAGCTGGGAGTCTTACGCGCTGATCGTGGGTGCGGTCGTCGCCTCGGTGGCGTTCGTGTTTGTCGAGTCGCGGGTCAGCAACCCGATCATCCCGCTGCCGATCTTGACCATGCGGACGACCGCTCTCGCCTGCGTCGCCTCCATCGCCGTCGGCGTCGGCATGTACGGCGCGACGGTCTTCCTCGGCCAGTACTACCAGCTGGCCCGCGGCTACACGCCGACCGAGGCCGGCCTGATGACGGTGCCGATGATGCTGGGCACGTTGATCTCGTCGGTGTTCGTTGGACGGCTGGTCACCAAGGTCGGGAAGTGGAAGCCGTTCGTGCTCGTCGGCACGATCATCCTCGCGGTCGGTTTCTTGCTGATGTCGACGATGACCGTTGACACCAACTTGGTGCTCATCGGCGTCTACATGACCATCACGGGCCTCGGCGTCGGCATGACGCTGCAAAACCTCGTGCTCGCCGTGCAGAACTCGATCTCAGTGCGGGACGTGGGCGCGGCGTCTGCGACCGTCACCTTCTTCCGCAACCTCGGCGGCGCTGTGGGCATCCAGGTGCTCGGCGTGCTCTTCGCCAACCAGGTGACGGCGCACTCGGCTGGGCCGATGGCCCAGATCATCCAGCAGATGGTGAAAGCCAAGCAGATCACCGCGGCGAAAGCCCAAGAACTGCTGGCGACTGAGACATCATCGAACGGGTCGCTCGACTTGAGCCAACTGCCCGATCAGATCGCGCAGGTCGTCCGCGATGGCTACGGCAACTCGATCGGCCTCCTGTTTGCCATCGCCGCGGGGCTGACCTTGATCTCGATCGTGTCGGTGTGCTTCATGAAGGGGACGCCGCTGCGCAACAAGTTCGACACGTCGGCGAGCATCGCCAGCGGCAAGAGGCGCCACTGACACCTGCTGACCTAACGAAAAGGCCGCTGCGCCACCGTCTTTCTCGGTGGTTCAGCGGCCGATTTGTTGTCTCGCGCTCAAAGACCCAGGTGTTGGCGTCGCGGCGTGCTCGGCGAGCCGTCCGTTTACGCCAAAGCGGCCCGCCGACACAGGAGTCAGCGGGCCGCAGTTTCCAGCGCAAAGCTGGACTCAGCGTTATTCGCTGGTCGGGACCGGGGCGCTCTGGCCGATGGCGGCGAGCATCTCGCCGTACCACGCCTGGCTGACGTCGAACGGCTTGCCGCCCTTGATGCGGGCGAAATCGATCAGGCTGAGCACGTCGCCGTTCTCCTCGTCGTTGCCGATGACGCCAGAGGCGCCCTTGAGCGCGCGGTCGACGGCCATGTCCGTCATCTGGTGGATCAGGTCGAGGTCGTAGTCGTTGGCGGCGGCGGACCGGGCGAAGTAGCCCGACTTCTGCACGAGCACCTTTTCAGCGCGCAGCATCTCGGAGAACTGCTTGGCGAACCACTGGCCGGGATTGATGCGTTCGAGGCGGACGTGGCCGAAGGCGTCACGGGCGACTTCCTGGCCGGCGGCTTCCATCTCGGCGACGATGTCGGCGATGCCGGCCCCCTCGGACAGGAAGATGTTGACGCAGCCGACCTCGTCCATGACCTTCAGGAGGCGCT
>QMCE01000902.1_pt1 | contig 15901 bp, 10 predicted proteins | sample 1821851 | NCBI WGS metagenome assembly QMCE01 (sample SAMN09453174, study PRJNA476694) | Termite gut metagenome, whole genome shotgun sequencing project. | isolation source: worker | host: Odontotermes sp. | place: South Africa:Pretoria | collected 2016-01-28
AGCCTTCATGGGGCCAGGAGCAGACCCTTCAGGCGGTCTTGGCTGAGGCGAGATGCAGTGACGAGGAGGATCTGGTCCAGCAGGCCGGTGACATCGAAGCCTCTTATCAGCAGGAGTACATCGACGCCAACCAGGGAGAGTTGACGGCCCTGCGGCAGCTGATCGATGACCGGGTGGCGAAGGCGACCGCCGTCCTCCATGAGGCGGGGGTGATCTGAGGGGGCCTGCTCGGGGTATGCCTCCGGCCTGTCGTGGGATTCTTCTATGAAGATATTGACATTTCCCTGGTGTCATCGAATAATGTTGACACCAGAGCGAAGCCTTTCTGACGTCGAGGGAGACCGGGTTGATGAGAGGCCGAGTCGTTGCATTCATCGTCCAAGGGAGGAAGTGATGAGGAAGAGGATCGGTGCTCTCCTGCTGGCGGTCGGTCTGCTGAGCGGGTGCACCAGCGGCGACCAGGAGGCTGCCCCGACCGGCGGGCCGGCGGTCGGGGCGGTCCAGGCTGTGATCGACGCTGACACGGCTTCGGTGATTCTGCCGCTGGACCGGTACGCCATGACGGCGCAGGAGCGGCGGACCGCGCTGGCGGCCCAGCAGATCGTCGTGGCGCGATGCGTCACAGGTTCGTCCACCCCTGGCTCCGTCACGATTGACGCGGCGAAGGAGACCTTGGAAGGCCGTCATTTCTCACCGCAATGGCTCTATGGCTATTGGGATGCGGCCTTCATCTCCTCGCAGGGTTGGCAGATCACAGGCTTTGAGGAGGTGCCCCTGGGCCAAGGCTTGGATATCACCAAGGATCAGGGCCGGGCCTGTGTCCAAGAGAAGGCTTATCTGGACTTGATGCCGGTCGGCGTTGACCTCATCAGCTACGACACCGCTTCCGATGATCTGAGGTTGGCCTACCTGGACGCGATGGACAAGACCGTCTCCGACCAGCGCTTCATCGACCTGGTCTCCACCCGGTCAGCCTGCGTTGAGCAGCAGGGCTTCACGGTGGAGAGCGCCGGCAATTTCGACGGCGTCGCCCTGTTGGACACCTACACCGAGGAGCAGAAACTCCAGGCGATCCTGGCCGAAGCCCAGTGCAGTGACCAGGAGAACCTGGTGCAGCAGGCCGGTGGCATCACCGCGGCCTACCAGCAGGAGTACATCGACTCCCATCAGGGCGAGTTGACGGCCCTGCGGCAGCTGATCGATGAGCGGGTGGCCAGGGCCACCGGGATCCTCCAGGACGCTGGTGTGATGTGAGACGGGCCTCTCGCCGGGGGTTGGTCGGGGCGCTGATCGGCGTCTTCCTGGTCGGCGCCCTGGCGGGGGCCCTGGTGATGGCCTGGCTGCGTCCGGCGGCGGACACCTCGGCGATCGACAACGCCGGCCGGGACCTCCTGGTGACAGCCCCGGTCGAACGCCAGCCCGTCCGCCAGCTCAACTCCCTCAGCGCCCAGGTCCTGGCCCCGACGGTGGCGCCGGTCATGCCGAACGGCCAGGCCTCCGGGGCGATCCTCGGGGCCGGCGTCGTCGGGGAAGGGGGCGCGGCTGATGGCGGCGATCCGGCCGTCACCATGCCGACCGCCCGATCGGTCGTCTCGGGCCAGGTCCACGCCGTCGGGGACCTGATCGGCTACGGCGACCTGGTGGCGGAGGTCTCGGGCGCCCCGGTCTTCGCGGTCGCCGCCACGGTGCCCCTCTACCGGGACCTGGTCGAGGGGGCGGAGGGCAACGACGTCGCCGGTCTCCAGCAGATGTTGAGCCAGGCCGGTCTCTACCAGGGGAAGGCCGACGGGAAGCTGGAATCGTCCACCCTGCGGGCGCTGAGCCAGATGTACGACCGGGCCGGTTACAAACTGCCGGAACTGGTGCCGGGCAAGAAGGGCCTGCCCCTGAGCCAGACCGCCCTGGTGCCGGGCGCCGGCCTGCCGGTGGCGACGGCCGCCGGTCTCGGCGAGGAGATCTCGGCCGACCATCCGCTGCTGAGCCTCCAGACCACCGCGGCGATGGTCACCGCCCGGGCCGACATGCTCCAGGCCGAGGCCTTCCCAGTCGGGGCGGCGGTCAGCGTCCAGATCGGGTCGGACGAGCCAGCCGGCTCCACGGTGACGGCGGTCAGCGACTTCCGGGAGGCCGAGTCCTCGACCCCGGCCGGCTACGACCTGACGATCGCCCTGCCGGAGGGGGTGGACGCGACGGCGGCCGCCGGCCAGCCGGTCATCGTCCGCGAGCAGGGGGAGGTCCCCCTGGGGACGGCTGTCCCCCTGACCGCCATCCGGCGCGACGCCAACGGGCAGACCTACGTCCTGGTGGCGGCGTCGGCTGGGGCGGAGGCCGGTGGGGCGGAGACCGGTGGGGACTCGGCCAGCCCGACCCCCTCCCACCAGGCGTCAGACCAGGCCCAGCCCGGGGCCCCTGCCACCTCGGCCCCCCTCAGCCGGGTGGCGGTGACGGTGACCGGGCAGGTGGCGGGCTACGCCATCGTCGCGGACGACCCCGCCCTGCCGGTCGGCGCCGCGGTGGTCCTGGCCGGGGCCTGAGATGGCGGCCGACGATGAGGTCCTGCTGGCCTTCGACGGCCTGGCCAAGGCGGTGGGCCGCCGAAGCGAGGTCATGGCCCTGCGTCGGGCGGACGGCCGGATCCGCCGGGGCGAGTTCGTCGCCATCATCGGCACCTCCGGTTCGGGCAAGACCACCCTGCTGTCCATCCTCGGCCTGCTGGACCGCCCGACCGCCGGCTCCTACCGGGTCGGCGGGGTGGATGTGGCGGGGCTGAGCGAGGCCGCCCTCAACCGCTTCCGGGGACGAAGATTCGGCTTCGTCTTCCAGAACTCTTACCTGGTGGCGGAGGAGTCGGTGGCCGACAACGTCGCCCTAGGGCTCAAGGTGAGGGGGGTGGCGCGCGGTTCCCGCCGGGCCCTGGTGGCCGAGGCCCTGGCCAGGGTCGGTCTGGCCGACGCCGCCGACCGGCGGGCGGGGGACTGCTCGGGCGGGGAGAAGCAACGGGTGGCCCTCTCCCGGGCCCTGGTCACCCGGCCGGACGTCATCCTGGCCGACGAGCCGACCGGCGCCCTCGACTCCGCCTCGACCCAGAACCTGATCGCCCTCCTGCGCGAGATCAACCGGGCCGGCACAACCCTGGTCGTCGTCACCCATGACCCCCTGGTGGCGGCGGCCGCCGACCGGCGGATCACCCTGACCGACGGGGTCACCGGGGAGGAGTCGGAGGCAGGTACCGAGAGGTCAGCCGGTGTGGAGTCCCTGGTGACCGGCGAGATGGCCACTCCGGCGGCTGACGGGGAGGAGCCAGAAGCGGGGACCGAGGGGGTCACCGGGGAAGAGTCGGAAACCGGAACCGAGGGGTCAGTCGGGGAGGAGTCGGTGGCGGGGCCCGACGAGCCCGCCGGTGGAGAGTCGGAGCCGGGGCCCGGCCAGCCCGCCGGTGGAGAGGCCTCCCCTGGGGGCTCCCACCCCTCCTCACCAGGCGCCGCCTCCCCCCGCCCCTCGCCGCCTGAGGGCAGCCCCGGTCGTCGGGCCCTCCAAGAGCTGGCCGGCGCCATCGCCACTCCGCTGACCCGGCCGGTGCGCGGTCTCCTGGTCGTCCTGGCCTACCTCCTGGGGGTGACCGCCCTGGTCGGCGCCATGGGGGTGATGGGCTCGACCACCGGCCAGATCGTCGCCCGGCTGACCGAGGCCGGCAGCTCCCAGGTCCGGGTGATCGACACCAGCCGGGTCGACCAGCCCTGGGAGGCCTCGCTCGCCCAGGCGGCGCGGATCGGCCAGATGGAGGGGGTGGCGGTGGTGACCCCGGTGCGGACCTTCACCCTGGTCGGCAACACCGTCACCCGGGTCCAGCCGGGAGGCGAGCCCTACACCGGCCATCTGCTGGTGACCGACGAACGCTACCTGACCGCCCTCGGCCTGACGGCGGTCAGCGGGCGGACCGACCTCCTGAGCAACCCCTGGCGGGGGCCGGTGGTCGTCGCCGGGTCGAGGGCGGCCGAGAGTCTGGGCCTGTCGGCGGCGGTCCCGGGGTCCCAGATCTGGGTGAACGGGCGGTCGGTCGATCTGGCGGCGGTCCTGGCGCCCAGCGGCGACCCGATCCTGGACGACTCCCTCTACTTCTCCCCGGGGGCCATGACCGACCTGACCGACCAGCTCGACAACTACGTCCTGGTCTTCTGCCAGCCGGGGTACGCCGAGCCCCTGGCCGCCGCCATCCCCCTGGCCCTGGCGCCGGACAATCCGGGCCAGATCGGGGTCAGCACGGTGGCCCAGTTGGCTCAGCTGCAAGCGGGCATCAACTCCGACCTGAGCCAGCTGCTCACCACCATCGGCTGGGTCATCCTGGCGCTCAGCGCCCTGACCGCCGGCACCACCATGTTCCTCTCGGTGCAGCACCGCGGCGCCGAGATCGCCCTGCGGCGGGCCATGGGCGCCAGCCGTGGCTCCATCTGGCGGATCTTCACCTACGAGGGGCTGGTGATCGGCTGCGCTGGCGGGATCGCCGGCACGGCCGCGGGGGTCGCCCTGAGCTGGGTCCTGGCCCGGGCCAACGGCTGGCCCCTCTGTCTGGGGCTGACCGTCCCCCTGACAGGGGTGGCGGTCGGGCTGGTCGCCGGCGCGGTCGCCGCCATCATCCCGGCCCTCTACGCCGCCGCCCAGGAGCCGGCCCGGATCCTGCGGACGGTCTGAGCCGGCTCGGAGTCCGGGGCGACCGGCGGGGACGTCAGGCGGGTCTCATTCCACCGTCACCGACTTGGCCAGGTTGCGGGGCTGGTCGACGTCGTGGCCCTTCAGGCTGGCGACCTCGCAGGCGAAGACCTGGAGGGGCAGGATGGCCAGGACCGGCTGGAAGAGGGTCGGCGCCGCCGGCAGGGGCAGGAAGGTGTCGGCGAAGTCGGCCGCCTCCTGGTCGCCGCGTTCGGCCAGGACGATGGTGCGGGCCCCTCGGGCCCTGACCTCCTGGATGTTGGAGACGACCTTGTCGTGCAACTGGTCGCGGGCCTGGGGCGGCACCACGACGAAGACCGGCAGGCCCGGTTCCACCAGGGCGATCGGTCCGTGCTTCAACTCACCGGCGGCGAAGCCCTCGGCGTGCATGTAGGAGATTTCCTTCAGCTTGAGGGCCCCCTCCAGGGCGACCGGGTAGCCGACGTGGCGGCCGAGGAAGAGGATGGACTTGGCCTCGGTCAGCTCCCGGGCCAGATCCAGGGTGGTCTGGAGGTCGTCCAAGACCTGGTCCATCTTGGCGGGCAGGGTCTCCAGCTCGTCGACCAGGGTCTCGATCTCGTCGCCGAACTTGGTGCCGCGGACCTGGGCCAGGTAGAGCCCGAGCAGGTAACAGGCGATCAGCTGGGTGGTGAAACCCTTGGTCGAAGCCACCCCGATCTCCGGGCCGGCGTGGGTGTAGATGACGGCGTCCGACTCGCGGGGGATGGTGGCGCCGTTGGTGTTGCAGATCGAGATGACCTTGGCGTGCTGCTCGCGGGCGTGGCGCACCGCCATCAAGGTGTCGGCCGTCTCCCCCGACTGGGAGATGGTCACCACCAGGGTGTTGGGGGTCACGATCGGGTCGCGGTAACGGAACTCGGAGGCCAACTCGACCTCGACCGGCACCCTGGTCCAGTGCTCGATGGCGTACTTGGCGATCAGCCCGGCGTGATAAGCGGTGCCACAAGCCACGATGATGATGGCGTTGATGGTCCGCAGGTGGGCGGCCTCGATCCTCATCTCGTCCAGGACCAGGGCCTTGTCGGGGCCGATCCGCCCCAGGAGGGTGTCGGCCACGGCCTTGGGCTGCTCGAAGATCTCCTTGCGCATGAACCAGTCGTAGCCCCCCTTCTCGGCGGCCGACAGGTCCCAGTCGATGTGGTAGGGCCGGCAGGTGGCGGGCGAGCCGTCGAACCTGGTGACGGTGACGGATTCGGGGGTGATCTCGACGATCTGGTCCTGGCCCAGCTCGATGGCCTCGCGGGTGTGCTCGATGAAGCTGGCGACGTCCGAGGCCAGGAACATCTCGCCCTGACCGACGCCGACCACCAGGGGGGAACTGCGCCGGGCCGCCACCACGGCGTCCGGCACGGCGGCGTCGACCGCCACCAGGGTGAAGGAGCCCTCCAGCCGGGCGACGGTCGCCCGCATGGCCTCGACCAGTCCCAGCCCGGACAGCACGCCCCGCTCCAGCAGGTGGGCCACCACCTCGGAGTCGGTCTGGGAGGCGAAGACCACGCCCTCGGCCTCCAGTTCGGACCGCAGACTGGCGAAGTTCTCAATGATGCCGTTGTGGACCAGGGCCACCCGGCCGGTCGCCCCCAGATGGGGGTGGGCGTTCTGGTCGGTCGGGCCGCCGTGGGTGGCCCAGCGGGTGTGGCCGATCCCCTGGTGGGAGGCGGCCATCGGGTGGGCGGCCAGCTCGGCCTCCAGGTTGGCGATCTTGCCGGCCTTCTTCCGGACGTCGATCCGGCCCCCGCTGACCAGGGCGACCCCGGCCGAGTCGTACCCGCGGTACTCCATCCGTTTCAGACCGGAGACGATGACCGTCTCCGCGTCACGCCAACCGGCGTATCCGACAATGCCACACATGGGGCCAGCTTATCGGATGAGGGGTTTTGGCGGGGAGGTGGGAGGCGAGCTGGCCTGTGGCCTGGGGAGGGCGGTATGGTCCGGAGGGATGGTTCCCCTTGGTCCGGGCACCACTTCCTGTCATCGTGGCGCGGGCCTGCCTCGGCGGGTCCTCCCCATTTCGTCGCAGGATCGTCCCGGGGGACGATCCTGCGACAATGGGGGCTCCCCCGCCGGGCTCGGCTTTGGAGGATGACGGGCCTCGCGGCCGGGGGCCTCTTCCGGTGGTGACTTCCTGGCGATGCCACCCCGAGTCTTTTCTAGATGATTCCGGCGTCCTGGAGGATGGTGGTGGCTGTGGCGACGCGTTCTTCGGCGATGTGGCGGGTTTCCAGGAGTTCGGCCTGGTGGGCCTGGATGTAGACCTGTTCGTGGGCGGCTTGGATGTCGGCGGCCTTTTGGGCGGTCCCCAGGTCGTCGCTGCACGTCGCCATGGTGATGTAGGCGGCCAGGGTTTGCTCCTGTGACCAGGAGGGGTCGTGTTTCAGGCTTCCCAGGCCGTCGTCCTCGGTGGCGTAGCCGTGCGACTGGACGCATTGGGCCCGTTCTTCCATCAGGGCGACCCATCGGGGGTCCGCATGGGTGTCGGCTCGGGCGTGGTCGGCGTAGAACATGAGGGGGAGGGTGACCGATGACTGGTCGCCTTGCATGATCAGGCGGTCGATGACCTCCAGGTCACGCAGTTCAGGGGTGTCTCCGCAGTTTCTGGACAGGGCCTGCCCGGCTGCTGGACTGTCGCTGGCGGGGCCGATGGTGGGGAATCGGGGCGGGACGATCCCCTTCTGGGCCACATAGGGCGCGTCCCACAGGCCGTCGAGCCAGTAGCTGGCCCGGGGTTCGTAGGTCAGCCAGGCCGTGACCGACTCGGCTGCGGGGGGTGTCAACTCGGTGGTGCCCAGGGCGCATTGCCAGACCAGGGTCGATTGGGCTGCGAGGACGATCTGGATCTCTGGGCCGCTCATGGCGAAGGCGTCGAGCGGCAGGGTGATGCTGGCGGTGGCCCAGTTCAGGACGGCCGGAGTCGACAGGGGGACCAGGGCGGGCGGTGTCTCAGGCGGGTCACCGGGACTGGCACAGGCGGCCGTCGCGAACACCAGGCCCAAGGCCAGGAGGCTGAGGCGACCGCGGGTCCTTGGCATGTCCCCTCCTCCTCGTCGATCCCGGTGACCGGTACGGCGTTGTGCTGATGGCATCGGTGTGTCACTAATTGTAGACAGTTATGCTGGTCACCTTGTCATTGAAGTCATGCCCAAGGTCTGACAGCCGGGGCCCGCCGGGCCCGGGATGGGGCGGCGGGGCTCGCGTAGACTGGGGCTGGCCCGGCGAGAAGGAGGGACCATGTCAGAGGCGACCGGTGGACCGGGCGGCAGGCGGCCCGATCCGGAGAAACTCTTGAACCAGGTGGCGGGCGAGGATCCGACCAGGGGGAAGCTCACCATCTTCTTCGGTTACGCCGCCGGCGTGGGCAAGACCTACGCCATGCTGAGCGACGCCCATGAGAAGTTGAACAGCGGGGTCGACGTCGTGGTCGGCTACGTTGAGCCCCACACCCGGCCGGAGACCATGAAGCTGGTGGAGGGGCTGCCCAGCCTGCCGCCGAAGGACGTGGTCTACCGGGACATCGTCCTGCACGAGCTCGACGTCGACGCCGCCCTGGCCCGGCGGCCCCAGCTGATCCTGGTCGACGAGCTGGCCCACACCAACGCCCCCGGTTCCCGCAACAAGAAGCGGTACCAGGACGTCGAGGAGCTCCTGCGGGCCGGCATCGACGTCTCGACGACGGTCAACGTCCAGCACCTGGAGAGCCTGAACAACGTGGTCAGCACGGTGACGGGTGCGCCGGTCCATGAGACGGTGCCGGACTACATCTTCGACCGGGCGGAGAAGGTCAAGATCATCGACCTGGAGCCGGAGGACCTCCTGCACCGCTTCGCCGAGGGCAAGGTTTACAGCTCGACCCAGGCGGGCATCGCCACCGCCAACTTCTTCACCCCGGAGAACCTCAAGGCCCTGCGCGAGGTGGCCATCCGGGAGGCGGCCAACCGGATCAGCCACGAGATCCAGACCGAGGGCAGTCCGGCCGAGAAGACGGCCGCGCCGAAGCTGCTGGTCTGCGTCGGTCCCTCCCCGGGCTCGGCCAAGTGCGTCCGTTGGACCGCCCGGATGGCCGAGGCCATGTTCGTGCCCTGGGTGGCGGTCTACGTCGAGGACGAGGACCAGGACCTCCTGACCGAGGCGGCCCACCAGACCAAGCACCAGAACATCGACCTGGCTCAGAAACTGGGCGCGGAGGTGGTCACCCTCAGCGGGGTCGACGTGCCGGCGGCCGTGGCGGAGTACGTCAAGCTGAGCGGCATCACCAGCGTGGTGGTCGGGCAGGGGCCCAGGCGGCGCCCCCTCCAGCCCCGGTTCGCCGACCGTCTGGTCAGTCTGCTGCCGGGGGTGGAGTTCCACCTGGTGCCGGACGACGTCGGCGTCAAGCCCCCCCGCCGTTTCTTCCTGCGGCGGGAGTCCAACTTCGTCTTCTCCTGGCAGGACATGATCAAGACCGGCCTCCTGCTGGTGGCCTCGACCATGGTCTCCTATCTGCTGATGAGGCTGGGGGTCGGGGACCAGAACGTCATCATGATGTACATCCTCGGGGTCCTGGTCATTTCGCGGGTGACCAAGGGTTACCTTTGGGGCATCGTCGGCTCCATCTTCAGCGTCCTCCTTTTCAACTTCTTCTTCGTGCCACCCTCCTGGACCTTCAACTCGGTCGATCCGGGCTACCCGATCACCTTCGTCATCATGCTTCTGATCGCCCTGGTGACCAGCGCCTTGACGGTGAGGGTGAAGACCCAGGCGCGGCTGGCGGTCAAACGTGAGCAGCGCACCGAGGTTCTCTATGAGATCAGCCGTCAGTTGGTCGGCGCCGAAGGCAATGACAATATCGTTCAATTGATAAATGAATATGTCGTTAAATTGTTTGGTCGATCTGTCATTTTTTACACCGGCTTTGACGCCGATGGCGGGCCCTTGCAGGTCTGGGACCCGACGGTGGGCCGGGGGCTGTCGGCGGCGGACGGCCCGGCCATCGACGGGGTCCAGCAGACGGCTGGGGGAGGGGGGTTTCCGGCCAGTTCGGATTCTGTTGGCGCTGGCAGTGCGGGCGGATTGGCGGAGGGGGTGGCGACTGGTGCGCCGAGAGGGGTGACGACCGGCGCGGTGACTGGGGCGACGGCTGGGGGGATGGATCTGGCTGGTGGCGGCCCGATGGCGGTGGCGGCTCCGGCCGGACCCGGCGCGGTCATCCAGGTGCCTGGCGAGCACGCCGCCTTTCTGCGCAGTCCGGAGGAGAGGTCGGTCGCTCATTGGGTCTTCACCAACCAGAAGCCGGCTGGGGCGGGCACCGACACCCTCGGCGGCGCCGGGGCGATCTACCTGCCGGTGGTCTCCCGCGGCGAGGCCCTGGGGGTGATCGGCGTCTCCTGCGAGCGCACCCAGCCCAGCACCAACAGCCGCTTCTTTCTCCAGACCATCATCTCCCAGGTGGCGATGGCCCTGGAACGGCAGGCCCTGTCCGAGGACCAACGGGAGACCATGCTGACCTCCCAGCGGGAGCGGCTACGCGGCAACCTCCTCCAGGCGCTCTCCTACGACCTGCGCAACCCCCTGACGGGCATCGCCCAGGCCAGCTCCCTCCTCCTGGGGGACGTCGAGGCCAGCAGCCGGGGGGTGGACGGGACCGGCGGCGCCCGGCCGATGGAGGCCGGACCGGGGAGCGATCGTTCGACCGAGTCCGGACCGGGGTGCGACCGCCTGACTGGCGGCGTCCGACCGGCGGACGCCCGACCGACGAGCGACGGCCCGACCGGTGGCGGCCAGCCTGGTGCTGACGGGATCGGTGGTCCCCGGAGCGACTCCGGTGAAGACGGCTCGGGGGTGGGCCCCACGAGCGGCGGCCGGGCTGGAGACGACGGCATTGCTTCTGGACGGACAGGAAGCGACGCCAGGGTCCCCCTCCCGCTCGACCAGGCCGAGCGGCGCCGTCTGCTGATGCGGATCAAGGGGGAGGCCACCTGGCTGAGCCGCCTGCTGGAGAACCTCTTGTCTGCCACCAGGATTGCCGACGGCACGGTGGAGATCTCGAAGGAGCCGGTCGCGGTTGACGAGGTCGTCGGCCGGGCGGTCGACCGTCTGCGGCAGCGGTACCCCAGGCGGACCCTCAATGTGATGGTGGAGCCTGGCCTGCCGAAGGTGCCGATGGAGTCGCTGCTGATCGAACAGGTCTTGCTCAATCTGGTGGAGAACGCCATCCGTCACACCCCGGCCGAGGCGCCGGTCGATTTGAGCGTCTCCGAGGTCGGCGGCCAGGCTTCTTTCAGCGTGATCGACCACGGTGACGGCATCCCCGCTGACGAGTTGGCCTCCATCTTCGCCGGGTCGTCCCGGCGGCGGCCCGCCGGCTCGCGGGGGAGGGGACTGGGCATGTCGATCTGCAAGTCGATCGTCGACGCCCATGACGGCACGATCTCGGCCAGCAACCTGTCGGGCGGGGGCGCGGCCTTCACCTTCACCTTGCCGGAAGGCGACCAGTGACCAGGCTCGGCAAGAGGGTTGAGGACTGCTGTCCTTCCGGGGCGGCGACCGACTAAGCTGGGGGCCTGTTGTAGTGATCCGATGATCGATCAGGCGCCCTTTTTCCAGGGCTGTAACCGGTGGTCCTCGAGTCCTGTCCCAGGCGATGGTTCTTCGGTCTATGCGTCTTGGCGGAGTCGAGTCTGGCCGGGGCTGGGGAGATGGGGTGGTGCGGTCATCGGGCGCCTGGTTGATGAAGAGGTAGTGATGACCCAGCTCCCCGAGCCGCGCACCGAGCTGTTTGACGGACCGGAGTTGTCTTCTCTGGGAGCGTCCAGTTCCATGGCTGAGGCCCCTGATGTTTCACGTGAAACGCGGCTCCCTTTCGGCGAGGCCGCCTTGCCCCGGCCCTCCCAGACCCGTCGCATCGTCATCGCCAACCAGAAGGGTGGTGTCGGCAAGACGACCACCGCGGTCAACCTGGCGGCGGCTCTGGGTTTCGGCGGACTGAAGGTTCTCCTGGTCGACATGGATCCCCAGGGCAACGCCTCGACCGCTTTGGGCGTCGACCACCGCCAGGGCATCCGCGGCACCTACGAGGTTCTACTGGATCAGGACGCCATGGAGTGGCATGTGGTCAAGAGTGAGGAAGCCCCTGGCCTCACGGTCCTGCCGGCAACGATCGACCTGGCGGCGGCGGAGTTGGAGTTGGTCTCGGTCCACGGGCGGGAACGACGTTTGATTGAGGCCCTGGACAAGTACCTTCGCGACCACCCAGTGGACTACGTCATCTTCGACTGTCCCCCCTCCTTGGGCCTGCTGACTCTGAACGCGCTGGTGGCGGCCCATGAGATCCTGATCCCGATCCAGTGCGAGTACTACGCCTTGGAGGGGGTCAGCCAGTTGCTTCGGACGATCGACCTGGTCAAGGGCGGGTTGAACGACAAACTGGTGCTCTCGACCATCCTGCTGACCATGTACGACGGGCGCACCAGGCTCTCCTCCCAGGTGGCAGACGAGGTCCGGAGCCACTTTTCACGTGAAACATTGCAGACCGTCATTCCCCGTTCGGTCCGGATCTCGGAGGCTCCGAGTTACGGGCAGACGGTCATCACCTATCACCGGGGATCGGCCGGCGGCCAGGCCTACATGGCGGCGGCCGCCGAGATCGCCGCCCGGGCCGAGTGAGTCCGATCCAAGACCAGATCCAGAACCCAAGGCGCAAGGAGGCCGACATGGCGACACAGAAACACCACACCGGGTTGGGACGGGGGCTGGGTGAGCTCTTCCAACAGACCACGGTCGATCGGCCGGCCGGCCCAGTGGAAGCCGAGGCGACTGTCGCCGGCTCCCAGTACCGGGAGCTGCCGATCGACGCCATCACCGCCAACCCCCAGCAACCCCGCACCGTTTTCGACCCCGACCAGCTGACCGAACTGGCCGAGTCCATCAAGGAGGTCGGACTCCTCCAGCCGATCGTGGTCCGTCCCCTGGCGGGCGGGAGGTACGAGCTGATCATGGGGGAGCGCCGCTTCCGGGCCAGTCAGGAGGCTGGCCTGACCAGCATCCCCGCCATCATCCGCCCGACCGATGACGCCGACCTGCTGCGGGACGCCCTGCTGGAGAACATCCACCGGGTCCAGCTCAACCCGCTGGAGGAGGCGGCCGCCTATCAGCAGTTGATGTCGGACTTCGGCTGCACCCAGGAGGAACTGGCCTCGAAGATCAAGAAGTCCCGCTCCCAGATCTCCAACACCATCCGCTTGCTGAGGCTGCCGCCCGCCGTCCAGAAACGGGTGGCCGCCGGGGTCCTCAGCGCCGGCCATGCCCGGGCCCTGCTGGGCTTGGAAGACTCCCAGGCGATGGAGAAGCTGGCCCAACGGATCGTGGCCGAGGGCATGTCGGTTCGGGCGACGGAGGAGGCCGTCACCTTCAGCGAGAACTCACCGGCCAAGCCGGCTCGCCGGGCCTCTCGTCCACGAGGCGAGCATCCCCGGGCCCAGACCCTCTCGGCCGCCCTGTCCGACATCTACGACACCCGGGTGACGGTCGACATCGGGCAGTCCCGGGGGAAGATCACCATCCAGTTCGCCGGCGAGGACGACCTTGATCGGATCCTGGCCATCATCGATCCATCGTTAGATAGTTAAAGAAATTTCTCTATTGATCTCTTTATCGATATAAATCGAAAGACCAGCCGACCTGCCAGCCGGCCAGTTAGTCTCTTCCGACCTGTCAGCCAGACTTCGCCTCTTTCGCTCGCACGGCGGATCGTCCCCCTGGCCAGTGGTCCGGTTTGGCCATCTCCCTCATGGCTGACCGAGCCCGCCAGCCTCGGTTGCCCCCGTCTGATGGCGTGGGGAGTTACGGCCTCATCTCAGCACGGCTCTGAAGCGGGACCCTGATGAGCCCGCGCCGTCATCTCGTCCTCGGATCGAGAAAAAACATCGACAATAGCGCCAACTTGATCAAAGACAGTAGGATCTTTAACAGAAGCAGAGAAAATATCTCTACAAAGGTAGGACCAATGCTCATCCAGTTCACAGTTGAAAACTGGCGCTCCTTCGCTGAGAAGACGACCTTCTCAATGGTCGCCTCGCGGGAACAGCAGCACAGCGCGCGTCTGAGCCAGATCAAGAGCCACCGACTGCGTTTGCTGCCTGTCGCCTCCATCTACGGCGCCAACGCCTCCGGCAAGTCCAATCTGGTCTCGGCCATGGCCTTCGCCCGTCATCTGGTCACCGACCTCACCAAGGGCTTGCCAGTCATCCCAGTCGAGCCCTTCAGACTGGACCAGCGTTACCCACAGAGGCCGACCTCCTTCTCATTCGAGTTCATGCTGGCCGATGGTCGGATCATGGAATACAGCTTCTCGGTGACCCGGGACAGGGTGGTCGCTGAGACCCTGGCCGAGGTCCTGACAGAAAGCGACAAGGTCCTCTTCCATCGCGAGGACGGTGGCTCGCCTGAGTTTCACCCGTCGCTGCCGAAAGACTCCCGTCTGGATCTCATCTTCAAGGGAACTGACCGCAATCAGCTCTTCCTGAACAACACGGTCTCACAGCGCCTCGACCTCTTTCAGCCGGTCTTCGACTGGTTCAAGAAATCTCTGGTGATCCTGGGGCCCGAGTCGCATCCGGCGCCCTCCTTGGTGCTGACAGAGGACTGGTCGAATGACATCCTGGCGGAGCTTCTCCGTGGCTTGGACACCGGCATCGACTGTCTGGGAACGGAAGCAGTCCAGCCCAGTGAGGTAGGTTTCCCGCAGGAGTTCTTGGACCAGGTGGGCAAGCATCTGCCCGAAGGGGGAGTGACCGGCTTCGGCGGCCTTGGACCACTCGGGTCCATGTTCGTCACACGGAAGCAGGGGCAGGTGGAACTCCTCCACCGCTTCGCTCGGCACACCGATAGTTCTGGGAATCCGGTTCAGTTCGACCTGGCCGACGAGTCTGACGGATCTCTGCGACTGATCGACCTGCTCCCGGTCATGCTGGCGACGGCGGCGAGGGGATCGGACATCACCCTGGTCGTTGATGAGATCGACCGAAGCCTCCACACCTTGCTGGTCAGGAAGCTGCTCGACTGGTACCTGGGTTCTCGGACGGATGCCAACCGATCGCAGCTGATCTTCACGACGCACGACGTCCTGCTGATGGACCAGACCCTTTTGCGCCGCGATGAGATGTGGTTGACGGACCGGGACGGCCGGGGAATGTCGAGCTTGACCCCGCTCAGTGACTTCGGCGCCGACATCCGCAAGGACAAGGACATTCGGAAGAGTTACCTGCAGGGCCGGTTGGGGGGGATCCCGCAGATCCTGCTGGACGTGACCCTTGGCCGCTCGCCGGATTCGGAGGAGGCCTCATGAGTCCCCGGGCCAGCCATCAACGGCCAACCGGCGCCAGACGGTACGGGGCCATCTTTCATGTGGCGTCGGAAGGGAAGAAGACCGAGCGAAACTATTTGGCGTTCCTCAACAACAAGGTGACAAAGGTTCAGGTGAAGCAGGTTCCTTACAGCAACAGCGATCCGCAAAGCGTGCTGAAAGCAATGAGAAAGTACCTGAGGAATGAGGGGCCGCTGCAAAGACACGATCAGGTCTGGATCGTGGTGGACCGGGATCGCTGGTCGGAGCAGGACCTCGACAGATTGGTTGACTGGGCCAGGGAGGGAGACCACTACAATATCGCCGTCAGCAATCCGAAGTTTGAGTACTGGCTCCTGCTTCACTTCGAAGACGGCGCCAGCTTGTCTGGGTCGGCCTGTTCCTCTCGGCTTGAGAGCCGACTGCCAAACTACGAGAAAAACCTTGACACCCGAACCTTCACTCAGCAGATGATTGACGACGCCATCAGGAGGGCCAAACAGCGGGACTCACCTGCCTGCGATGACTGGCCGCGAACGCTGGGACAAACCATGATGTACCGCTTGGTGGAGAACATCTTTCAGCTGAATCAGCTGTTAGGTGGGGAGATTCGGACCTGATCAAGTGCTCAACTGGCGTCTGCCCCGGTTCTGAGCAGCTGGCAGGCCATCTTCTTCCGTCTGACTGGCCTTCCGGCCGAAAGCCGCATCCACTTCCGGTCTCTGCCTGTGGTGGCTCACCGTCCCCGTTCCCGGGGTCCGCCTCGCACGGCGGATCGTCCCCCCGGCCAGTGGGGGAACACATCCTCCCCTGTTTCGAAGCCCCCAGAGGCCATTCCGGCCCGAAAAAGACCATCTG
>QMCE01002134.1_pt1 | contig 15899 bp, 11 predicted proteins | sample 1821851 | NCBI WGS metagenome assembly QMCE01 (sample SAMN09453174, study PRJNA476694) | Termite gut metagenome, whole genome shotgun sequencing project. | isolation source: worker | host: Odontotermes sp. | place: South Africa:Pretoria | collected 2016-01-28
CGGTTCGCCCGCCACACACGCGCCGGTGAGGGAGTTGGGGTTTCCGGCCGAGGCTACAATCGGCGGCATTGTGAGGGGCGGACGGGTGATGATGGCGGTGGGATTCTTTGCCGAAAAAACACATCGTGAGAAGAAAATGACGATATTTCGCAGAGGGCGCTGAGTTTTTATAATCGTTTTCCCCCAAAAGAAATTATTCGCCCTTGCCTTCAATCATTTTTATATATTTCTCTAATTCTTCTGTTTCATAAGCCGCTATGAGATTGGTTAACATTTCGGCGTTGTTTCCGCTGCTGTAGTAATGGTCAAAACATTCGTAATATTTACGTCTATCGGAAAACTTGATATTTACAGGCAGTAATCCTGCTTTAATTAGTTCAAGGTTCAGAATGAGCCGCCCTGTACGCCCGTTACCGTCAATGAAGGGGTGAATGCCCTCAAACCGTAAATGGAATTCCGCGGCAGCTTCAATAATGTGTTTGCTTTTTTTTATTTGGGGATAGTCCGCGATAAGCTGCTCTAATGCTGCCGGCACAAGGAACGGCTGCGGAGGGGTATGCGCCGCGCCTGAAATTGTAACGGGGATATTTCGATATACTCCCGAGTTTTTGCGGTCATTCATAAGCACAAGCGAATGTATTTGTTTTATAACGCTTTCAGTCAACGGAGCATCTTTGTCGGCAGACTCTATTACAAAATCAAACGCTTCTTTATGTCCGATTGCTTCTAAATGATCTTTCATAGGCTTCTCGGCTATTGTTACGCCTTCCAAAACTAACGCCGTTTCGCGGAGTGTGAGGGAGTTCCCTTCTATTGCGTTTGAATTATACGTGTTTTCAATGACGAACTCAGCGCGCAGCCGTTTTAATTCGGCTTGATTGAGGGGACGCAAAAATTGTAACGTTGTTTTCAATGTATCTATTTTAAAAAAATCCATAACACGCTTCCTTTTATAATACTACACAAAACAATGATATTAGCCAATAAACTTACATCTTTTTTCCCTTCCCATATACTTTTAATAGGGTGTCAATAGTCGAATTGCGTCGTAAAATTAGGTTGTTGATTTGAATAATATGGGGTAGGTATGTCAGGACAACTACAGCTTAGTTTTAACAATTATAAACAGGGTCTCTATATTATCGTAGAGGGGAAAAAGGCGGACGCCTTCTATATTGTACAGCAGGGAAAAGTGCGGATCACTAAGGAAGCTGAAGGAGAAGGCGGACAGGACGAAACGCTGGCAGCGGGTGATTTCTTCGGAGTCATATCCGCTATGTCCGGTCACAGCCATATCGAAACCGCGCAGGCGCTTACCGATGTAACGCTCATCACGGTACAGCAGCAGCAGTACTCAGGGCTTATTCAAAAAAGTCCGCAGATAGCGTTAAAAATAATTACCCAGTTTTCAAAGCGGCTGAGGGAGTTGAATCAAACTCTTGTGCGGCATAGTACTCAGCGCGCTAATAAAGATACCGAAGAAGAAAGTTTTTCGCAGTTGTTCAATGTGGCGGAATATTATTATGGGCATCGGCAGTTTGATCAATCTTTTTATGCGTATAAGGCGTATCTTAAATATGATCCTTCGGGGGAATACGCTGCCGCCGCAAAAGAGCGTCTTGCGGAACATAAGAGCGGCGCGGCGGAACCCGCGCTTGAAAAAATGGTTAGAACCTACCGGAAAAATACCATGCTTTTTGCCGAAGGAGAACCCGGAGAGGAACTCTTTATAATACAAAGCGGTTCGATTAAAATAAGCAAAATAATCGCAAATAACGAAGTGCTCCTTGCAACGCTCAAAGCCGGAGACATACTCGGCGAAATGGCGCTTCTGGAAGGCAAGCCACGTACCGCAAGCGCGGCTGCTTACGAAGACTGCACTGTCATGGCAGTCAACAAAGAAAACTTTAATCAGATGAGTGTAAGCCATCCTCAGATAATAATAAAAGTAACAACACTTCTTGCGGAACGTATTTGGTTTATTTACAAACAGCTTGCCAACACAATGCTGGACGAACCTATTGCAAGAATGTATGACACCCTCTACATTCATTTAGAAAAAAACCGAATAGAAATTGATGACATGATTCCATATACCTTTGACTTTGGACACCGGGAACTGGCAAAAATGGTTGGGCTGGACGAAGAAGAAGCCGTACACGCACTGGGAAAACTGTTAGAAGATAAAAACATAAAAATCGTAAATGACAGAATTCATGTTACATCGACTAATGAAACGGCAAAGCAAACAGATTTCTACAGAAGAATGGACAAGCGGGAAAAGAACCGGGAAGAAAGCAGGAAACAAGATTGAAAAAGATAGAGCGGCGCAGCACCATCAAAGTACGATTCTCCATAAGCGCGAAACTCATATTGATAATTACATTTATTGTTGTCATGTCTCTTGGTTCGATTACCGCGCTTGTGTCTTATCTTGTCCGCGCGGATTTGCAGGTTACTGCGGAAGAAAACAATTTTGAAGTAAACCGCCGCTCGGCAGCGGAAGCCGAAACTATCTTTACAAATATTCAATCTCTTACACGGATGCTTATTCGTTTAACCGAACGCTTAAACGATAACGACACCGCAAACAGTACAGCATCTTTTTTTCAGGAAAACCCTTCCCTTGCCGCTGTGTACTGTATGACTTTCTCCGGTAAAGCTGATGCCGCGCCTGCAGAACAACTTTTATTAAATGACATATACTTTTCGAAAAAAGATATAAATCCCTCGCTTGCTGAAAATTACAAAGAAAATAATCGTTCTGTGCTGCGCCGCGCCGCCGCGGGGGATACAATCATACTGAACGCGACGCCTCATTTTGTAAGCCACTTAATCGCGATGTTTTTCCCTTACGAAAACGGAGGAATTGCCGCGCTCTTTTCTCCCGAAGCGTTAAGCGAATCCTTCGGTTACGGGGCAAACCAATCATTCATGATAAACGACACAGGCGATATTCTTGTCCACGCCGATTCGTCTCTTGTACGAGACGGCATGAACGTTCAAAGCGTGGACTTTATACGGGCAATTCAAAACGCTCCCGAACGGAACAGGCAGCAATTAACAAACGCTGACTTTAGTTTTGGAACAGAGATTCCGCCGCAAGCGGAGCAGCATATTATTTGGGAATATTGGGACAAGGTAAAAGAATTTACACTAAATATTTATTCGACATATATAAGCAAAAATACTATGCCCGAAGAAGAGACATCGGGCGTACAAAGTTATGTCGCTTTTACAAAACTGAATACGGGAGCCTGTATCGTAATTACAGGAATAGAATACGACAAAGTATTTGAAGGAATTGCCGCCACTACAAGGCGCAACATATATCTTACTATTGTGGTTTTAAGCATATCGATCATACTGATATGGTTTTTTGCGAAAAGCATATCGCTCCCTCTTAAAGATTTGGCAAGAGCGGCGCAGGGCATAGAAAGCGGCAAATTCAATATAACTCTGCGGCGTTATAAAGGACGCGATGAAATCGGCGTATTAAACACGGGCTTTAAAAAAATGACTGCCGCTCTCAACATATTCGGCAAGTTCACCAACCGCGATCTTGCGGTAAAAGCCATGCGCGGAGAGCTTAAACCCGGCGGTCTCCCTAAACACGCTACAATCTTTTTTTCGGACATTCGAAACTTTACCGCAAAATCAGAAGACTTTACCAACGCGTTCGGCAGTGAAGCCAGCGACCGCATTGTGTACTGGCTTAACGATTATCTTTCACAAATGATTGAGTGCGTGGAAAAAACAAACGGCGTGGTGGACAAGTTTATCGGCGACGCGGTGATGGCGCATTGGGGAACCGCCTACACATCAGGCAGTCCGCATCCGTTTATGAAGCAAATAAAAAACGCCCGCCCAAGAATCCGGGCAATCCCCATATCAGAATAGGCTGCGGTATTAATACAGGGATTGTAACAGCGGGACAAATCGGTTCCGACCTGCGCATGGAGTACACTGTTATCGGAGACCCGGTAAATCTTGCGTCCCGTATCGAATCTTTGAACAAACCTCTCGGTACGGACATTCTTATATCTGAAGACACATGGAAATTGGTTAAAAAGTTTTTTGTTACCGAAGAGATGCCGCCGGTAACTGTTAAAGGGAAAGAAAAACCTGTGCGGATTTTCGCTGTAATCAACATCACCGGAGTAAAAACAGGTCCACAAAACCTCGAGCAGGTACGCAAGCTTCTCGGTATAGAAGCTCCCGACATTGCAAAAGTAGATGTCAATGCCGGAGAGGAAAAATACGCCATAGTAAAGAATAATAGCAATGGGTAGAGAATTAATAATAGCTCCAAAACAGAGAACAAAGAAAAAATCACGCTCCTATCATGTTCTTGATGTTTTTGTCGTTATAGTCTGCTTGTCTGCTGCCGTATATTTTCTTAACCTTTTTTATATTGACCTGTTCCAAACCATCGACACCCAAAATGAAACAGCGGTCGGAAACATTACCATAAAAAACAACACCGTTCAGCGGCGCGTTTCCAACCGCGTACTTTGGGACAGATTAACAATTACATCGCCGGTCTACATGAGAGACCTTATCCGCGTAGCCGAACTGTCATCTGCAACGCTTCACATTGAAGGCAACGACATAGACCTTGATGAAAATACGCTTATTCGCATTCAGCCATCTTCTGACGGCGGCGGCTTTCAGATTGAACTCAGTGCAGGCAATCTCGGCGTTGTTTCAGGCAAAGAGTCGAATGGTATTTCGCTTAACATCATGGGACGGGAAGTACAAGCAGAGGCAGGCAGCGCGTTGAAAGCTGAAGTTCGCGCGGACGGATTAGAGCTGCAGGTGAGTGAAGGAACAGCCGTATTAAAGGAAGAGGGAAACAGCCGCGCCGTAGAAGCCGGAACATCAATCGCGATGGACACGGACGGCACGGAGCAGTATAAACCTTCAGTGGTAGTAACAGCGCCTCGGTCTAACGTCCGCTATTTGAAAAACACTCCCGAACCCTTTGCCGTAACTTTCGCGTGGAACAGAATCAATCTTGAACCAAACGAAACGCTGAAGCTTGAGATCGCCGCCGACCGGGACTTTAACCGCGCCGCCCGCAGCATCGATAACCTTGATTCACTAACAACAACGGCAGAGGCGGTTCTTGAATCAGGTCTTTGGCGTTGGCGGCTTTTGCATAACAGCGGCATACTCGCTTCCGGGCAAATCATCATTACCGACACATCAGGGACAAAGCTCTTAAATCCGGTAACAGACAGTGTTATACGCTATTTTGATGAACCCCCAAGCCTGCGTTTCCAATGGACAGAAACAGAAGGAGCTGTGCGGTACGCGCTGCAAATCAGCGAAAGCGCCGATTTTGACCGCCCTCTTATAAATACAGAAACCTCGTCTCCTTTTTTTGTTGAAACCGGGCTTACAGAAAACATATATCATTGGCGCGTGATGCCGATATTTCCTTCGCAATACGAAGGCGCTTCCGCTTTTTCTTCCCCCGCGTCGTTCCGTATAGAACAAAGCGCCGACAACGCTCCTGAAAGTCTTGCAATGGAAATCCCCGATGCCGCAATTCCCGTGCCTATACAGGAAGTCGAATCTGAGCCTGAAGAAATAATCCCGCCGCCCCCTCCTCCGCGTCCCGCACCGCCGCCGCCTTTAGCCGCTCCAACAAATATCCTGCCCGCGAACGGCAGCAGTTTCGGTTTTCAGGAACTGCGAAGGGATCGGAAAATAACTTTTAGCTGGTCGGAAGTACCGCAGGCAACGGCGTATATTCTTGTCATGTATTACCAAAGCCCGAACGGACGACGGGAAGTTATCCGCACAAACCCCATAAGTGAAACCGAATGGACATTGGACAATCTTGCTCTTTTGGAAAGAGGAACATTCATCTGGCAAATAGAAGCGGTAACAACAAACCGGGCAGGCAGAATAACAAGACGCGGCAGAACAACAGAAAACAGATTTATAGTAGACATACCTCAAAACCAAATAGAGATAGAATACATCGGAGTTCTCTATGGAAATTAGCAAAAGAGAAAAGAACGTTTTGTTCTTAATTGTAATTTTTTTATTTTTGAGTCTTCATTCAGTATATGCCCAAAGTTCAGGCTCTTATATAGAAACTCGTTATATGCAGCGTCTTACATGGATAGGTGACGAATATGTAACAAAATACGAAGTAATCATTGAACAGGAAGATGAAAACAGCGAATTCACTTTTAAACAGAATGAATTTACAGAAACGGAATTTATTGAAATATCACTCCCGCCCGGGAATTACCGTTTTCGCGTAATCCCTTATGATTTTCGTGATCTGCCTGAACCCGGAACAGAGTGGAAAGAATTTGCAATCCTTCCCGCCCCTGCCGAAGAGACTTCCTCGGAAATAAAACCGGAATGGATGCCCGATGATGAAATTGCCGCGGAAACGGACAAAGGCAAACCGGTTGATTTTTTTATTTCCGCTTTTTATATGCCGTCATTCCCGTTTTATAACGAACTAACAGAACCGGCAATACTCGGCGCGGCGTTCCGTTTTGGAATACTGTTTACAAGACCCGCGCTTTTCAAACCCGGCATTGAACTTGCCGCCCGCTGGAATACAATCGGCAACGAACCGGACAAACATAACATCGACGCGGAATTCAATGTACTAATAAAAAAACTCATGACGAACGGCAAAACAGCTCTTATGCTCCGCTTGGGCGCGGGATTAACAGTATTTTCCATTACAGCCGCGCCGCCTCTTATGGAACTGTTTTACGCAAACATAGACTTCTCTTTTTTATGGCAGCCGTTCAAATATTTGTATTTTGAAACCGGCTTTGCGTATTCCCACCATTTTACACAGCCTGAAGTTTCGGGAAACTTCCGGCCATTTATCGGTATAGGTATAAAGTTTTAACACAAGTCATTTGGAAAAATGAAAGTTCTAAAGTTTATGAAGAACTCTAATTTTGTTCACTATTAATTGAAAATATATTACGGCGTTTCCTCTGTTTAGCCGATCTTCAATTTCCAAGTAAACTTCGGCAAGGCTGCCAATCTTCACGCGGCAGCTTGTATGTCGTATATAAATTATGTACCATAGTATTTATGTATATGTTCTAAAATGTTAATAATTTAATTTTCATTTTAATTATGATTTTCCAATGAAGCTCACCGAGGCAAGCCTCGGGGTATGAACCACAGCCTTCCAATCAGGCATAATCTAAAGGGGAAATGTTTTATGTATAAATTTTTAAAACATCTGTTTATATGAAAAGGATACTAGCGGCTTACAAAGATTTAATCGGCATAATCTTTAAAGAAGCGCCTGTAATGGTCGTACTTGTTTTTATCTTCTCTATTGTAAGCGGACTTTTGCCGCCGCTTTGGGTTTGGGTAAATCAAAATATTTTCGATGCCGGTCTTCAAGTTGCAAAAGGAGAGATAACTTTTTCAAGTTATACTGTTTTCCTTGTTTTGGCTGTAGTAATTTCGTTTTTGCCGTCAATTTTTGAAGGATATGTTTTTAAGTATGCCGAACCGCGTTCTATTTTAATTTTCCGCACGGCTTATAAAGCGCGTATGCTCAAAAAACTTAAAACAATGAAGTATGAGCATTACGAAAACGAAGAGTCTATGGAAACAATAGATAAAGCGTATAACAGAACCGCGCTTTCCACGCAGCATTTGTGGCCCATGTATATTAAGATGTTTGTTACGGGCTTGATTGCAAGCATTGGTCTAGTCGTCTATATCGCAAGCATACGATGGTGGCTGGTACTTACGGTGATAATTCCTTATGTTATCGAAACAATTCTTAACACTGATATATTTCAGCGGATATACAAAGAGATGGAAACATACTGGAATAAAGAACGCAGGTATTCCATTCTTGGAAGTTATTTACGGTCAAGATTATTTACCAGAGAAATTAAAGCATTTAACAGCTCGGAATATTTAATTGATACTTATAAAAAAAGATTAAATGAACGCAATAAAGATTATGAAAAATATTTCTTTAGAAATATACGGCATATTCTTGCCGGCAGTAATATTTCAAGAATAGCCGCAATTATCAACGCGCTTATTTTGCTTGCTTTGTTTATTCAAGGGCAAATATCGGTGGGATTATTTATTTCCATGACCAGCATGATTATTGTTGGTATTTACGGCTCTTTTTGGCAGGTCGCTTTTATTTTTAAGTGGGCTCCGTTTCACATTAATACTTATGAATATTACGACCAATTTTTTAACCTGTCCGATGAACCGCAAGGCTCGCAGACTGAACTGCCGCAAAATAAAAACATTGAATTCAGAGATGTCTGGTTTAAATATCCGGGAACTGAAAAAAATATTTTAAAAGGTTTATCGTTTACCATAAAAGATGGTGAAAAAGTATCCATTGTCGGCGAAAACGGCGAAGGCAAATCAACCATAGTAAAATTATTGCTTGGGCTTTTTTCACCGGATAAAGGCGAAATAATGGTTGGCGGGAAAAATCTAAACGAGTATCCGCTGCATTTAAGAACAAAATTGTTCGGCGCTGTTTTTCAGGATTTTTCGCGGTATAGCATTAAAATAAAAGAGAATATCGGCGTGGGTGATATCGATAACATTACCGATAACGAAAAAATACAAGCTGCGGCGCGCAAAGCAAAGGTTGATAAATTTGCCGAAAAGTTTGAAAAACAATATGACACTCTGCTTGGCAGAGATTTTGAAGGCGGCGTTGACATTAGCGGAGGGCAGTGGCAGAGAATAGCAATCGCGCGCGCGTTCATGGGCGGCAAGCCTATACTTCTGCTTGACGAGCCGACTTCTCAGCTTGATCCAATGGCGGAAGCAAATCTTTACAACGAGTTTGCCGCCATGACAGAAAACAAAACCGCTGTTTTTATCACCCACCGTTTAGGCTCGACTATGATAACGGATAAAATCATAGTAATAAGCGGCGGGGAAATAAAGGAAACAGGCACGCATAATGAATTAATGAAGGCAGGCGGAATCTACGCGGAAATGTTTGACGCGCAAAAACAATGGTACAAAAAAAACAAAGAGGATACAGATGGCAGCGAAATTTAATGATAACACAACTGTTTTTGAAGAAGATATTCTAAAAGAGAATACGCCGAAATTATCATATCTTACGCGGCTCTTTGTTTATGTATTTTCGTCGGCAAAATTTATTTGCGGATTATTTTTGGGTTTGGCTGTTATATTAAGTTTATTGCAGCCGGCAGTCGCGCTTATTTGGGGAAAATATATTGACAGCGCGAATAATTATTTAGGTTTTACTAAGCCGCTGACCATTCAATTAATTTCTATTGCCGCTCTTGCGGTATTATATTGGTTTCTTGATTTTGTTTCGTACCTTTTGGAACGTTTTTTATACGATGGAATGGGCGTTGATCGTTTGGGCGTAGTTCAGGATAACCGTTTGCAGGAAGAATTCCAATCAAAGTTGTTTACAAAAATCGCGAAACTTTATCCTGATTATATGGAAGTTCCAAAAATCAATGACATGATTAACCGCAGTTTTAATTCAATGGGCGGAGAAAACAGTTCACTGCAAAAAGGCGTTGTTATCGAAGGTTATGTTATAATCGCAAAGCTTGTTTCGGTTATAATGGTTGCCGCTTCTTTATATATTTTCCATCCGCTTTTGTGCCTTATAGTGCTTATAACTCCGCTTCCCGTGCTGTATACAACATATATCGGCAACAGATTAAATTTTAAATTTACACGGGACAATCAGAAAATTCTGCGGGAAGCCGATTATTATCAAGGAGTTTTACTCGGCGCTTCGGCAAAAGAAGTTAAGACGCTTAATTTATTTGATTTCTTTTTTGCTAAATGGAAAGGTTTAGCGGACGATTACACAATAAGAGAAAAGAAAAATCAAATGAATATATTTTTATTAGGCGCTGCAAGCGGCTTTATCGCGAATATTGCCGGTGTTTCGGCTAACGTTTTTGCTATTGTTTTAATGACGCAAGGAAGGCTTTCTGTCGGCGCGTTAGGCGCGGTATTGGCGCTTATCTCTACATTGATGAACAGTACCGGCGCTTTATTCGGAGCAATAGCGAATTTTATTTCAAAGAAAAACGAATCCGCGCAATTCTTTGAACTTATTGATTTAAACGAACAAAAAGCCGGCATGAAACACGAAAAATCCGTAATTGATATTGAGGAAATGAAAGCGAAAAACGTATCGTACCGTTATCCGCTCACAGATAAATACCGCATAAAAAATGTCAGTTTTACTATTAAGAAAGGAGAAAAAGTTGCGTTTGTCGGAGAAAACGGAGCAGGAAAGACAACTTTTATTAAGCTGCTGACAGGTATGCTGGAGCCGTCAAGCGGTGAAATTACCATTAACAACAAAACAACTAACTTGTTCTCGGACAAGTATAATTCTCTGTCGTGCGTGTTTCAGGAACCGGCAAGGTTTAACTCTTTTACTATTGCGGATAACGTTTTTTTAGGAGACGTGGAAAAAACGCGAAATGAAGAGGCTGTTGCCGCCGCGCTTAATTTTTCGGGTTTTGAAGGCGCGGAAAAAGATACGCTTCTAGGCAAAGACATTGGCGGAACAGACCTTTCAGGCGGACAGTGGCAGAAGATAGCAATCGCGCGGGCGTATTATCGAGGACGGGATTTTATAGTTCTTGACGAGCCGACCAGCAATTTAGACCCGTTAGCGGAAACAGAAGTTTTCAAAAAATACATCGCCATGACTAAAGGAAAAACAGTTATAATGGTAACTCACAGGATAAGCGTTGCGTCTCTTGCGGGAAGAGTTGTTGTTTTTAAGGACGGCGAAATAGCGGAAGACGGCTCTCATGAAGAATTATTGAAAAATAACGGCGAATACGCGCGGCTGTATTCAACGCAGGCTAAGTGGTACGACAGATAAACCTCCCGGAAACAAGCGCGAACCTACCGGGTACACCTAGCCAAAAACGGTGACTGACACCATAATACTACAATGAGCCTTTACAAACATTGCACGCTTTGTCCTAGAAATTGCGGCGTTGACCGCCTTGCCGGGAAGACGGGTTTTTGCAGAGAAACCCAAGCCTTGCGGATAGCGTCCGCCGTTTTACACTGCGGAGAAGAACCGCCGCTTACAGGAGATAATGGGTCGGGGACGATTTTTATAAGCGGCTGTAATCTTGGCTGTGTTTTTTGCCAGAATTACCAAATCTCCAAGGGGGACGCGGGCAAGCCGATAAGCAACACCGAACTTACGGTCAACACAAGTTTGGGAAAAGAAGTTTCCGAGGAAGGTTTTGCGGATATTTGCAAAGCGTTACGCGACAGGGGAGCCGCAAACATTAACATTGTAACGGGCAGTCACGCGGTTCCGGCTATTATACAGGGGATAACAGCCGCAAAAAACGCAGGCGTGGAACTTCCCTTCCTTTGGAATAGTTCAGGTTATGAATCGACTGAAACACTGGAACTGTTAAGGGATTATATTGATATTTACCTGCCGGATTTAAAAACTTTAGACACCGATATTGCCGCAAAGTTTTTTAACGCGCCCGATTATCCGCAGGCGGCGGCAGCGGCTGTTTTAAAAATGGCGGAAATGGCAGACGAAAATCCGCGGAAAAAAGTGAACATAAACAAGCGGCTTATTGTCCGCCATCTTGTTTTACCCGGTTATCTTGAAAACACCCGCCAAGTTCTGCTCTGGTTTGCGGAAAATTGCAAAGACCGCGCCCTGCTCTCGCTAATGACGCAGTATACGCCTATTCCCGGCATGGCAAAAACCGCGCCTGACCGCTATTTAAGTGAAACTGAATACGAAACTGTTATGTGCTATCTTGAAGAATTCGGCATCGAAGACGGTTTCTGCCAAGAATTAAAATCAGACAGCGATTGGCTGCCTGACTTCAAACGCTTTAATCCTTTTCCTTCAAAACTTTCAAAACCTGTTTGGCACTTTTAAAAAAGTCTAATTTAACCGCACAACCCGCAAAAAATACAGAGTTAAAAAATATCCTTTTACTTCTGTACCCTCCGCGGTTATATAATTCTCTTCTGAAGAAAACGGACCAACGTCCGTTTTCTTCGTTGTAATTGTTAAAAACTGCAAGTTTTTAACAATTACACTACCAGCCGAATTTAAGTCCGACCGCTATACCAAAACCGCCGCCTGACCAGCTTTCGACAAAAGTCGGCGCGCGCAAACTCGCTCCGATATCAAGCTCAAAGGCTCTTAAATTTAAAACCAAATCAAGCGAGTTTTTCCAAAGACGATCATGATAGCCAACTCCCGCGGTAACAATAAACATATTAAGTAAATCCAAGCGGGCTTTTATGCCGCCTTCAAAAGAATTCGGCTCAACATAAATCGGGTTAACGGAAAAACCCGCTGTAGGAATAAAAGAAATTAACTTCGCGCCGGAGAAAGGTCTCCATTCCGCCCATACGAGCATTTTAAACGGACGCAAAACATTTATTTTCTTTTTTCCGTAAGTTGGGTCTTCGGCGGTGAAAAAATCGTCAAAGTTCGTGTTTTCATCAAAAAAATCTATAGAGTCTTCTCCGCCAACCTTGACAAGAGTTTCCATATAATCATTCATTGAAGCGGGAACGATGGGAATGCCTGAAAAATCTATACCGATATCAAAATCAAGCAAGGGAATTCTGTTTAAACCGAACGCTTCCGATAAAGGAAGTTCCGCGCCGACTGACAAGTCAAAACCGGGTGTCGCTGTTAAAGCAAAACTTGAACCGTCACTAATTGGGAACGCGGTATAAACACGCGCGGATAAATTAAAATCAATAATATTTTCCGAATCCGTAACTCTATAGGTATATGATACGTCAGGCTTTACATACGCAATAGGATAAAACAAAGACGGCTTTACTTTGAGCTTTAATTTATTAATTATAGGAAGACGGAAAAACACAGGTATACCTACCTCGACGAATGCCGCGGCGGCAATATCTGATTTTGCGTCTCTTGCCTCCTGAAAAGTGAGCATTTCCCCCGCAATATCAATAGCCCCGTAAGCGTTAACTCCCAGAGATATTCCAAAACCCCATTTATCATCGTTATTATAGTTAAAAAATATGGGATTAAGTCCTACATCTAAATTTATTTTAAGACCGTCTTTAAGATCATCAAGGTTTATAACTACACTTTCTTTAAAAATATCTTTTACTGTTAAAAAATTATTAGAGAGGCTTAAGTTTAGATTAACTAACCCTACTTCAATTCTTCTGTCTTTAATTCGTCCGCCTCTTTTTTTTTCTTCAGGGAAATCGTCGCCTTCATCTTCGTAGGATTCACTGCTTTCCCCGTTTCCCTCCCACACGTCATCTTCGTCCGCCCAGGCGATGTCTTCATCCGGAGTCTCTATTTCCTGAGCAAAGACATCCGGTATAAAAACAAAACAAAGAATTAAAAATATGATTGATATTCTTCTCATTATTATTCCCCTCCAAAAACAACAGCATTGACTCCGGCTTCCACGTTAATATTGGTTATTTTTAACTCTTTCGGAAAACCAAGCGTCTCATCTTTTTCAAAAAATATAGTAAGACTAGGCGTAAAAGAACTTAAGTTATTTATTGTTTCTATATCTTCTTTTTTAAGTTCAAGATTAACTGACGTATCGCTTGCCTGAGTCTTAACTATAAAGTCTGAATTAGTGTCTTGTATAACCAGCCAGCCGTTTTTTAAAGGGTGGTTCTCGGTCATTCCCAATTCAAGTTTCAAACTTTCTATTATATCCATTTCAGAGCCGGTAAAGTCTTGAATAAATTCGCCTGCTTTATCAAGCTCTTCAATTTGTATTTTAGCGCCCGGATAATTTATACCATCGATTTCTAATGAGATAGGTGTGCTGCCGTCGTTTTCTGTGCCTACACCTGCTGTAACACTAAGCGGAAACCATATAACCATTTCTATATTAAACGACAATTCACCTTCGAGCCATTCTGACTCAATTGTACAACCATCCTTACCACCATCCACATAAAATGAGAGATTACTAATAGCTAAATCGTTATGACTTGTCAATATGTCTTTAATTATATTTAATGGTATATCACGACCACCGTCAGGTAACGATGTCTCTCCATATTCTGTGTCGCCGGGAGAAATTTCACTTCCTTGTCTGGGACTAGCGGGAAGGATTACATACTCATTGTATCCATCGCCATCGGTAATCAACATTTCTATTCCGGTGTGATCAAGAATTCTAGAGCCATCCATATATAAATATGCTTTTATATCATCTGTATCATCATCAGGAGTGTTATCACCCATATTGAAGTCAAAACCATTCAACCAATCTTGGCAATTAGAAAACATTAAATCAATATTCCCATTTACATCATCTATAAATGGTATTTTTCCTCCCGGCGGGACGGAAAGTGAAGTATTCAAGGGACTGCTAGATAAAAGTTCTTCGGTCACGTCAAAAAGCTTCAAACGAATTACAAAAGTTTTGTAGTCGCTTGGCGAGTTTACAGCTTCCAATATTTGTATATCATTACCGCCGCTTTCATTAAACGCTTCTTTCAGCATATCCGAAAATATATCGCTGAAATCCATATCGGCGGCAAATTTCAGGCGCGGAGTTCCCCTGACTTCCACTTTAGACGGAATTGTACAGGCAAAAATACACAATAATATCAATGCCAATCCCGTAAACTTAAGTGTTTTTTTCATATAAAAAAAACCTCCTAACATTTCCCTCGGCATCAAAACCTCAGGCTAAGAACATATTAAAATTATATCATAAAACCTATCAAATGTATAGGTTTTACCTTCATAAAAAGAAAAAAGACTGTCTACAAAACCTTGTAGTTTTTTGTGCAAGCATACTATTTTTCAAAAAACATTATATCCCAAACTTTCAATTAATTTAACTTTAAATTAACATATGAAACATATAAAGGGTATTAACTTACAGTTAATTTATGGTTTCTTCCCTGTCTGCCAGTGTAATTTCAAGCGTGCTCGGCTTTCCGTCGCGGATAATTTCTACTTTTACCACATCTCCGGGTCTTAACGCTTCCAACGCGGCGTAAAAATCGGCAAGAGTATTTGTACTTAATCCGTTTACGGAAGTAATAATGTCGCCGCCAAGATTTATTACGCTTCTGCCGTACTGAACAGGTTCGCTGCCCTGCTTAAGTCCGGCTTTTTCGGCAAGCCCTCCGCGGCGCGTACGCGAAACTAAAAGCCCCGAATTTACTGGAAGTTTCGCGTAACGGACAAGGCTTGGGAAAATCTGCACAAGGTCTGCGTCTATCCAGCCTCGGCGGACTTTTCCAAACTGTAAAATATCGTTTACTATGCGCTTCGCGGTATTAACGGGAACCGCAAAACCAATTCCCACGGAACCGCCCGACGGCGAATAAATCATTGTGTTAATGCCTATCATTCGCCCTTGTGTATCCAAAAGCGGACCGCCTGAATTGCCCGGGTTTATGGAGGCGTCCGTTTGTATCATGTCGCGGATTATGCGGTTTCTTGTTATTTGAATAGGTCTGCCGAGACCGGAAACAATCCCAACTGTTAAAGTGCGCTCAAGACCGAAAGGGTTGCCGATAGCCAAAACTTTCTGCCCCACTTTTAAAGCCGAAGAATCGCCGTAAAGAATTGTCTGCAAAGCCTGCCCCGCCGGCGGTTCGAATTTTAGCACGGCAATATCGCTTTCAGCGTCAGTGCCGACAATAGCGCCTTCAAACTGGCTGCCGTCCGCAAGATTTATAAAAACCCTGTGAGCGTTACTTATAACATGATTATTGGTAAGAACATAGCCTCTCGTGTCAATAATAGAACCGGAGCCGGAACCTCCCTCCTGCGGAACGGGTTCAAGAAACCAGTTAATTGCCATAACTTCCGTAGTAATGTTTACAACAGCGGAATTAAGGCGCTCGTATATCGAAATATT
>QMCE01001967.1_pt1 | contig 15895 bp, 14 predicted proteins | sample 1821851 | NCBI WGS metagenome assembly QMCE01 (sample SAMN09453174, study PRJNA476694) | Termite gut metagenome, whole genome shotgun sequencing project. | isolation source: worker | host: Odontotermes sp. | place: South Africa:Pretoria | collected 2016-01-28
CCGGCTTTAAAATTCTCTCCGGATTTTTCCGCCTCAATATGCGGGAGCAGCACGGAAACCGCAAGTTTCATCATGCGCGCGCTTTTCACGACTTGCGGGAGGAACAGTTTCCCTTCGCCGAAGAGTTCCCCCACGCGGTTCATGCCGTCCATTAAAGGACCTTCGATAATCTGCACCGCCTTTTCATATTTCGGAATGAGTTCGCGCACATCCTCTTCGATATACCGGTCAATTCCTTTGAGCATGGCGTGCATAATCCGTTCTTCGGGGCTCGTTTCCCGCCACTTCAACTGTTCCGTATTCCCGGCGGCGCCGGTCGCCCGGTTTTTCACGGTTTCCGCGTAAGCGAGAAGTTCATCGGTGGCATCCGGACTCCTGTTGAAGATCAAATTTTCAATGAGCCGGCGTTCCTCTTCCGGAATGCTTTCATAAACGGGAAGCACACCCGCATTCACAATCCCGAAATCCATGCCCGCTTTTCCGGCATGATAGAGGAAACAGGAATGAATACTTTCCCGGATGGCGTTGTTTCCCCGGAAAGCGAAACTGAGGTTACTGACTCCTCCGACCACATGGGCGTGCGGCAGGTTTTCTCGAATGTAGCGGCACGTTTCGATAAAGTCGATACCGTAATTCGCGTGTTCCGCCATGCCCGTACCGATGGTGAGAATGTTCGGGTCAAATAAAATATCTTCCGGCGGAAAATCCAGTTTTTCCCTGAGCAGGCGATACATGCGTTCGCAAACCCGGATGCGTTTTTCGAGCGTGTCGGCTTGCCCTTCTTCGTCAAAAGCCATGCAGACCAGCGCGAATCCGCGTTCGCGCACTTTTCGGGCGCGTTCCAGAAAAAGGTTCTCGCCTTCTTTTAAGCTGATCGAATTGACGATACCTTTGCCCTGCACGCATTCCATGCCGGCGAGAAGCACTTCAAACCGGGAACTGTCGATCATGAGAGGCGCACGCGCAATCAAAGGCTCGGACATGATGAGATTCAAAAAATGAATCATCTCTTCTTTGGTGTCGATCATCCCGTCATCCAGATTCACGTCGATCACCTGCGCGCCGTTCTCCGCCTGCTCAATCCCGATGGCGACCGCTTCGGCATATTTCTTTTCGCGGATCAGGCGCGCAAATTTAAGCGAACCCGCAATGTTCATGCGTTCCCCGATATTCACAAACCGGCTTTCCCGGGAAATCTCCATACCGTCGAGGCCCGAAAGCAACAGGTTACGTTTATTCTCAGGAATTTCCCGCGGAGGGATTCCCGTTAATTTACCGGCAATCGCCCGAATGGTTTCCGGCGTGGTTCCGCAGCAACCGCCCACGATGTTCATGAGTTTTTCGGCGGCGAATTCTTGAAGGATCTCCGCCATTTCTTCGGGAGTTTCGTTGTAGCCGCCGAACTCGTTGGGGAGACCCGCATTCGGGTGCACGCTCACGCGCACGTGCGCATTTTGAATATCCCGGAGGTGTGTTCCCATTTCCCGCGCGCCGAGGGCGCAGTTGAAACCGATACTGAATACCGGGTAAGAAGAAAGGCTGTGCCAGAATGCCCGCGCCGTTTGCCCTGCTAAAAGTCTCCCGCTCGAATCGGTAATCGTTCCGGAAACCATCACGGGAAAAAGGGCACCGCGTTTTTCGCATTCGTTCATGATGGCGAGGAGCGCTGCCTTGCAGTTCAGCGTATCGAATACGGTTTCCACGAGGAGAATATCCGCGCCGCCATCCAGTAAACCGCATGCCTGTTCCTGATAATTCTCCACAAGTTCGGCGAATGTAACGGCTCGCGCCGCCGGGTCGGAAACATCGGGGCTCATACTCGCCGTTTTGGAGGTCGGTCCCATGGAACCCGCCACAAAACGGGAAGAAACGCTCTGCCCGTTTTTCCCGCAAAAAGCATTCACCGCCTCGCGCGCCACCCGGGCTCCGGCAAACGCCAAATCGTAAGCCCGGTCCTGAAGTCCGTATTCCGCTTGCCCGATGCGTGTGGCACTGAACGTATTGGTTTCGATAATATCGGCGCCGGCTTCCAGATAGGCCGTGTGAATATCCCGGATATGGTGGGGTGCCGTCAAACACAAAACATCGTTATTGCCGGTCAGTTCTACCGGATGATTTTGAAAAAGATCCCCGCGAAAATCTTTTTCGGTCAGGTGAAGCCGCTGCACCATGGTTCCGAAAGCGCCGTCCAAAAACACCATCCGTTCCGCACAGAGGTTCGCGAGTGATAAATAGGAATCCGAAAAAGGAATATTTGATTTCATATATTTATGCGTATTTGTATATATTCGCATAATATAGTTTTTTTGTAGATTCCCTGCAACGATTCACTCCGCAAAAACATCAAAATATCAATGAGCGAAACCGATATCGTCAAAGAACTGAAAAAAAGCAACCTCGCCGCCCTCGAAACGGTGTGGAATGAGAATAGCAGGAAAATTCTGAATCTCGCTTTCCGCATTCTTTCCGACCGTGATGCCGCCGAAGATGCTTTGATGGATATATTTGTTTCCATTCCGAAAGCCATTCACGGATTTCATGAAAAATCTTCGCTTTCCACATGGCTTTACCGCTTGACGGTGAACGAATGCCTGATGAGGATTCGCAAAAGTAAACGCCGCGAAGAACTCGAAAAGACGAGAGCATGGGAAATTGAAACATTTTCGGTGGGAAGCTCTTTTGAAGAAACGGAAACTTTCGACGGCGAATTGCTGGAGCGCGCCCTTGCGGAACTTCCCGCCTTGCAAAGGAGCATGCTCTGGCTGAAAGATGCGGAAGGAATCGATATCCGCTCTCTCGCCCGGATTTTTGAAATGCCGGAAGGAACGCTCAAATCACACCTTTCCCGGACACGCGCCAAACTGCGGAACAAACTTCACCAGGAGGTTTACTGTGCCTGAAACTTTCGACTTTTCCAAACTCCCGCGCATCACTCCCCGAAGCGATTCGTGGGAAAAAGTGAAAACGCGGATCGCGAAACAGAACCAAAGGAAAATACTTCCCTTCCCGAAGTTTTCGGCATTCACCGCCGTGGCGGCAAGTCTGTTTCTGATGAGCGGTGCTTTTCTGCTCGAACTTCACGGTTCGGGGCAAATTAAACCGGTCACGGAAATGATTTTTGACGATGAAGTATTCTCCTGGTATTCCGAACTCGGTTCCGAAGAAACGAGCGAAGATTCCGATGATTTTTTAACCATTTATTTAGAAGAATAGCGGAGGTTTTATGTCTTCTCAATCTAAAATCCTGATCGCGAGTGCACTGCTCTTTGCCGCTTCCGTCGGTTTCTTCGCAAGTGCCGTCCTGTTTAATCATACCCCGGGAAAAATGTTTTGCCCAAAACACGCGCCGGCAGAAATGCAAAAACCGTTCCAACATTCCATGGAAAACCCTCATTTTCCGAAAAAGGATATGAAAGAACAGCATGAAAAAATGGAAAAATATCTCGGGCTCACCGAAGAACAAAAGCAAGCTTTAAAAGAACAGAAAGAGAAAAAAATGGCCGCGCGCCTGGAATCCAAAAGGGTACGCCGGGACGTGGAACACCATTTGCGGGAAGTGCTTTCCGCCGACAGTCTCGATGAAGCGACACTTAAAAACGTGAAAGATTCCCTGATGGCGTTAAACGAAAAAGAATTGGATGCAAAAATTGCCGATGTCCGCTTTTGGATCAATACCCTCACGCCGGAACAAAACGCAAAGATGCGGGAGTTTCGCGAGAAGAAAGGGAAGCACGGCTTCGGCGGTAAAAAGCACTAAGCCATAATTGTTGCCAGCAATCATAAACGGCACTAACGATACGGATTTACTCTCGGAAAAGATTTTTAATAAGGCCTAGCCGCCACAAAAGTTTTTTACGGAACGAATGGCGGCTTCCGGAAAGCATTTGAGTAAAATTCCCGCCGTGAATACGGTATTCAATCAGCGGTTCGGGTAAAAATTCAACGCGAAATTCTTTTTCCGCGAGGAGTCCGATCCATTGATCGTGCATGGGTAATTTCGGCGGAAACGGGAGCGCACGTTCCAGAACCGGGCGGCGGAACGCCATACAGCAGCCGGTATAGGAGTTGCGGAGAATATTTTGCCAAAGACCGCGGCGAACTTTTCGTTTTTGAAATAAGGTTTCGGTTTCCCGCTTTCCCCCGTTCAAGATACAGGCATCGTGCAAAACCAAATCGGCGGATGCGAGTGCCTGCATACACGCTTTGACTTTTCCCGGAAGCCAAACATCATCCTGATCGCAGAGGAAAATGAAATCGCCGCGCGCCGCTTGAAGCGCGCGCGCCGCGTTATAAACCGGGCCGAGCCGACGGGAATTTTCCAGAATACGCAGGCGAGCATCGCCGAAAGAACGGAGAAGAGTGAGCGATCCGTCTGTGGAAAGGTCATCGCTGACAACGAGTTCATCTTCGGCGGAAAGTTCGCAAAGCACGCTTTCCGCCTGTTTCCGCAGGAATTTTTCACCGTTATAAAGAGCCATGCAAACGGAAATCATGAGTTCTACCTCTTATTCAATAAGGCATCATAATGATTCACTAGCCGTGCCGTCATTCTCTGAGATGAAAATCGATTTTGCACCAATTCGCGCGCCGCCTTCCCCATTGCTTTCCGGGTCGAAACATCTTTCAAAAGCATTTGCACTTTCTCCGGAAAATCCGCTTTCGCTGAATTTTCCGAAATCAGGAATCCGGTTTTTCCATCGCAAATCAATTCGCTCATTCCCGGCAAATCGACAGCCACCACCGGCAACTCCGATGCGCCGGCTTCCAGAAAAACAAGCGGAAACGCTTCAACGGCAGAAGCAAAAACAAATAAATCCGCTTTGTGAAAGAGTTCCGGAATATCGCTCCGCTCTCCCAAAAGCTGTACCCATTTCTCAAGTTTCCTTTCCGCAATCAATTGCATCAAATGCGGCCGTTCCTCCCCTTCTCCCACAATCTGCAAAATAATTCGATCATCTTGAAATACAGGCTCTAACAAATCAATCAGCAATTCAAATCTCTTGGTTGCAATCAATCTGCCGACCGCAATGAGAATCTTTTTTTCGGATTCACATACATTGGTCCGAGGATAAAAACGCAAAATGTCGATTCCGTTCGGTTCATAAAAAACCGGACGCTTCACTTGAGCGCTCCACTCTTCCGCTCTGATTTTGGATACGCAAAGAAGCCGGTCGAAGCGCTTCATTTTCCGCATTTCCAAACATAAGCGAAGTTTCTGATAAGCGGAAATCGATTCTCCGTTATGAATAGTAAAAAGAGTACAACTTTCCGGAGAGAATAACCGGTAAGCATCCACCGCAATTTTATTGCCGCCGTGTTCATGAATCAAATCAAAGTTTTCGCGCTGAAAAATTTTTCGGAACTTCAATAAACGAATCGCGTCAAAAGTATGGCGCATTCCGATTTCAAACCACGGAATTTTCATTTGATTCAGCAAATCGCCCATGGTACCGGCCGTCGTTAAAAAACACACCGCCGGAGTATAATCATAAGCCGGTAAATGAGTGACTAACTCAAGGACATGGCGCTCGGAGCCTCCCGTGTTTCCGGACCAAAGAACCTGAAGCACCTTCTTCATCAATACCACAAAAACCGTGAAGGAATGAAGAGTTTCGGAAAGCGCCGAAAAAACGCCCATGAAAAAGAAAACAAGCGAGGAAACATGAATACGGCATGCGGTTTATCGGCAAAAGCGAGAGCCGAAAACCAATTTGCTTTCCAACGGCGTTTCGCTTCCGGATAAAGCGGATGCTTTCGGTACTTCTCAATGATTTTCAAACACTCCGCATAAATGAAATCAATACGCCGGTGCATGTTGGAGTCATGAACACGATAATGACAGCAAACCAATTCCAGTACCGGCAGGGAATCGAAACGATAAGCCAAGCTGAGCCATAAAGGATAGTCTTCTATTTGAAACTGCGTAGAAAAACCTCCGACTTCCAAAAAGACAGAATGGCGAATCAGTTCGGTGCAGCCGTGGAGTTCTTTTTCTCCCAATAGCAATTCTTTAAAAGTCACCTGAGGGATCGCGCGTATATAACGTTTGTCCAAATCCGGAGATAAGTTTCCCGCAGCATCCAGAATGCGAACCTGCCCGAAACAAGCAGGAACTTTCGGATGATTTTCCATATAGGCTATTTGCCCTGCGAGTCTCCCTAAAGGCATCATATCATCGGAGGCAAGCGTGCAGATATACTTTCCTTTTGCTTTAGAAGTAAGTTCATTTAAAGTGGATATGAGACCACGGTTTTCCCGGGAAAGAAAAAAGAAGCCATATTCCAGCGAGAGTTTCTCAATAATCTCTACACTACCATCGGTACTGCCGTCATCAATCACCAGCAATTCATAATTCACATTTTCCTGAGCGAGAACGGAACGAATCGCCGCTTCCACAAAAGAAGCATGCTGATAGCTTGCCAAAAGCACCGAAACTAAGGGCGTTTCCAAACGAGTTTCCTTACCGTAAAAAATAAAATGACAAACGAGATTCCGTTTTCCGCCGCATAAGCAAGAAAGGGCGCGTGAATTCCAAAATAAGAAATTCCGGCAACGGAAACGGATAAAAACAAAAATTGCGAGAACAATTCAATCAAAAGAAAAGGTTTCGCCGCGCGGCGGGCCACAAGTACGATCCCGAGACACCAGCAACCGGAACGGAAAAAATCGCCCAAGAGTTGAATGGGGAGATAAGGCGCCATTACGACAAAATCTTCGGTAAAAAGCAAACGAAGGATTAACGAGCGAAAAAGAATAAAGAATAAAATACAAAGTGCCGATAATCCCAAAACCCGCACTAAAATTTTTTTCAACCGGATATAAAAATCAGGAACCTCGGAAATGCGGGAAAAATGCGGGAGAATTAAAACACCGAATACCGAGGAAAATAAAACATTAAAAGCATCGGAAATGCGGAATACCCCTTGCCAAAGCCCTGCGGAATCCCAACCCAAATGATTGGCGACCACCGAACGCGTGAGCATTTGAACGAGCGGAAAAAGAATCGCAGGCAAAAGACCCATGGCGATAAAAGGCAGCCATATCCGAAAATCTTTTTTTTGAGCACCGCTGCCGGAAACCGGACCACAATTTTTCCAAGTGCGCCGGCATAGCCAAAGGGAAAAAACGGCGGCAAGGAGCGATTGCGTGCCGATAACGGCAAATAAATTCCAAGAACTCGTTTTCAGGAAAATAAAACCCCAAAAGCATTGGGAAACCGAAGCAAAAATCGAGAGAAGGGCAAAACGCCGGTAATCTCCGAGCCCGTTTGCCACACTTTGGCAAATCGTAACAACGATGAGAGAAAGAATCCCGGGAATCGCAAACAAAAGCAGGGCGCGATTTTCCATAACGGGACTTTCGGGAAAAAGCATTAAGAATAAAGTATCACTTTGGACAAGAACCAAAATGAGAAGCGAAACCAGAAGTGATGCCGCCATCGTCATCTGCAATCCGGCACGCCAAAGGGGAGCGAGTGCGGCACGATCTTCGGCGGATTTTGCCGTTAAACTCACCCAACCGTTTTGAAGCGAAAGTGAAGAAGCCGCAAACCCCATGGAAATCAAATTTTGAAACTGCCCGATCAGAGCAAAACCGGCGGGCCCCAAAAACAGCGCGAAAATTTTATTCAAAACAAGTGAACAAAACAACTTGATTCCGGTCACAAGCACCGAACCCGAAAAAATTTTCATCACCGATTTGGAATTATAAGTCATACTCATATTGATCGAACATCACCGCATGAGCTCCGAAACCATCTTTTCGAAAGACGAGGCCTTCGTTCAAAATCATTCCGTTTTGTTCACAGGAAATTCCAAAATCAAACCACTTCTCCGGAGAAATATACGAGGTCAATAAATTTTCAAATAGAAAATCAAGCGCCCCGAGTTCGCGCCCTTTTTCAGTCGCCGCACCATACTGCCCATGAACTACACGCGGTGTTTCATACAAAATAATGCCGGCTAAGAGCTCTCCGTCTTTTTCTGCGCCGTACAAACGAATATGATCCGGAAAACGCGACGCAAGTAATTCCATTTCCCGAGCGGTATGCACCGGGCGCACCTCATGGCGTGTCGCGAGACATTCCGAGAGTATTTCCCAAAAACTTTCAATCTCAGGAACACAAAGCTGAACCCCCGCTTCCACCGCTTGTTTCCATTTTCTCCGGCGAGTTCTGCTTAAGGTGTAATTCCCGGGATCAACAACCGAAGCGACCTGCCTTGCTTTTAATACGGCATGACGGCGGAACAGCGCATAGAGTGGCGCTTCCGCAGGTTCGGTGTGATAAATCCACGGAACCGGTTTGTAAAGCACTTTTTTTACGCTGAGCTTTTTTAATTCTGCATCCAGTAAATCAAAAATTTCAAGATAAACTAAGGTACCTTCATTTTTATCCACAAGGATTCCGCCGAAAGTGAGCCCGGCGTGAGAACTCCACACCTGTTCGGAAGAAAGCGTTCCCGGAATCAGTCCCACCACATTTCCGTTTTTCTCTACGAAAAAAGAACAGTCCGGAAAACGATCGGAATGATAATCCATATAATTCCGAAAAAACATAAAATGAAAAGGATGCGAATGAGCCGCATGGGAATCCCAAAGCGCCCGATCATCTGCCGTATAACGCCGCAAGGAAAATTTTTTCATGTCCGGTTCTCCGGAATGATTTCTTCATAGTCGCGCGACCGTAAGAAACAAAAAAACCTAAGTGCGAAACGCATTCAACACCTCAATTACATAAGAAACATCGTCATCGGTCAAAGCCGGGTGAATCGGAATACTCAACACTTCCTGCGCCATCTTCTCGGTAATGGGCAAACCGGAATGTGTTACTTTTCCGGCATAAGCCTTTTGTAAATGCGGCGGTTTCGGGTAATGAATCAATGTTTCGATTCCCTTTTCCCGAAGATACGCCTGTAGCATTTCACGCCGGTTACTGCGGATCACATACAAATGCCAAACATGAGAACGTTCCTCCGGCGGCAATTCCGGGAGCGTCAGGTTCTCATTTTGAATTTCCCGCGTATAACGAAGGGCAATTTCCCTCCGCTTTTCATTATCCGCATCGAGCCCGGAAAGTTTTACCGAAAGTGCGGCCGCTTGAATTTCATCGAGCCGGGAATTCACTCCCCGATAATCATTCACATACTTTTCATGCGAACCGTAATTCCCGAGGGAGCGAATCACCTGCGCGAGTTCTTCATCCTGTGTCGTCACAGCACCGCCATCGCCGAGGCATCCCAGATTTTTCCCGGGGTAAAAACTAAACGCCGCTGCATCGCCGAGACTGCCTGTGCGCTTGCCGCTCCAAACAGCGCCGTGAGCCTGCGCCGCATCTTCAATCACAAGTAAGCGGCGGCGGGAAGCAAAATTCAGCAACTCTTCCGTATGTGCAATTCTCCCATACAAATGAACCGGTAAAATCGCCCGCGTTTTAGAAGAACATGCTTCATTCAGCAAACGGAAATCCAGGTTAAAAGTAGAGTCATCAGGCTCCACAAACACAGGAATTAAGCGATTTTGCGTAATCGCGAGAACGGAGGCTATGTAAGTATTCGCAGGCACCAGCACTTCATCGCCCTCTTTCAAAATGCCGAGTTCGAGATAAGCGCGGAAAATCAACGTGAGGGCATCCAACCCGTTACCGCACCCGATGCAAAAAGGTACGCCGCAAAAATCCGCAAAAGAGGCTTCAAACGCGCTCCCCTCTTTCCCGAGAATATACCAACCGGAATCGACGACCGCCTCGATTTTTTGAGAAAGAACCGGTTCATAGCGAGCATTGATTTGCCCGAGCGGAAGGAACGGAATTTTCACAAGTTCCCAACCCCAATTAGCTTGCAGTCATGAATTAGCGGCATGAAACCTCTTTTGAAAAGAGTTCGAAATCCCGGATATAATCCGCCTCGTCATAATGCTCCGAGGCTAACACCATACAAACGGCTCCCGAAGAAAAATTTTCAATCTCGCGCCAAGTCATAGTGGGGACAAACAAACCGCAATAAGAACGATTCATCGTGTAACAGGTGCGCTCCGTGCCGTTGTGCAGATACACATCGAAACTGCCGCTGGCGGCGATAATCAACTGCTGCAGATTTCGATGAGCATGGCCGCCCCGAACGGCTCCTCCGGGAACATCGTACAGATAATAAAAGCGGCGGATTTCAAAAGGAATCAACTTTCCCGCTTCCACAACGCTGAGATTCCCGCGCTCATCGTGAACAATGGGAATATCTATCATGCAAGGTTTAGAAAAATCCATAAAGGAAAAATACAAAAGAAGGAGTATCTATGATCGGCGATTCCCGAAAGAAAAAGAATTAAACAATTACTTTCTACAACGCAAAACCGACGGCATCATCTAACTTCACCGAAGCGATCCTCGAAATACCCTTGATTTCCTGAGTCACTCCGTAAAGCATATCGGAAGCGGCCATGGTACGCTTGTTGTGAGTCACAAGCACAAACTGAGTTTGTCTCGAAAAATGGCGGAGGAGTTCCACAAAACGCCCGATGTTGGCATCGTCCAGCGGGCCGTCGACTTCGTCCAGAACGCAGTAAGGCGAAGGTTTTTCCATGTAAATCGCAAACAGGAGCGATACCGCCGTGAGGGCGCGTTCACCGCCGGAAAGCGCGCGCACGCCACGCATCTTTTTGCCGGTCGGGCGCGCGTTTACTTCAATTTCCGCTTCCAGCGGATCCACACCCTCCTGAAGCGTGAGTTTCGTGCCGCCGTCGTGCATGAGGCGCGAGAAAACTTCCTGGAAGTTTTTCTGGATACGGTGGAACGTATCCAGAAATCTCTCTCGCGCAATGGCATCCAGTTTATTAATGGTGCGCTCGAGAGAGGCTCGCGCCCGGTCCAGATCGTCGAATTGCGTTTCCACTTCGAGCAAGCGCTGCTTTTCGCCCTCGTAATCTTCCATGATGCCCTGGTTCACGGGGCCGAGCGCTTTTATTTTTTCCCGAAGTTCGTTTATTTCCCGGCGGGCTTCCCGTTCTTCGTACTCGATTCGCACCGCATTCTCCGGAGAGTCCAAATCCACTTCCCATTCCGAAAAAATCCGCTCGCGAAGCCGCTCGATATTCATGCCGAGAGAATCGATGCGGCGACTGACATCGCTGAGTTCGTTGGCGCGTTCGAGAAGCGAAGCATTGATGCTCCGCACTTCACTGCGCCAATCTTCCAAATCTCCGGAAACAGCTTCATAACGTTCCCGCGCCACATCGCGATCCCGTTCCTGGGTAGAAAGTTCTTCGTGCTTGGCTTGAATCCCGTCGGCAAGCGATTCCACATTGACTTCCATTTCTCCGAGTTTCACGGAAAAATCGGCGATCTCCTGCGTGCGGATGTCGATCATCTCCCGGAGCATCTTCGTTTGTTCGTCAATGGAGCGAATTTTGCGCCATGCCGAGGTAAGTTCTCAAATCTCCGACTTCATCTTCTTTGTTGCGGTAAAGTTGAGTCTGTTCGGCAAGCCGGTCTGTCAGTTTTTGATACTCCGTTTCCGTCAAAGCCGCACCGGATTCGGCAAGCGTAAGTTCCTCATCGGAATTTCTTTCCACTGTCACCGTTTCCATGCGCAGGCGCGCCTGCGATAAATCGTTTTCAAGGCGGGCGAGCCGCTGTTCCAAATTCCCGAGTGTATTGCGTTCCACCGCTCCGGCAGATTCTTCAATGCGAATTTGTCTGTTCTTTTCGGCGAGGTCTTCGGTGAGGGAATTTAACGTAAGAACGCCTTCCTCCAAAATTGATTTTTGGCGTTCGAGTGCGGATTCTTTCGCTTGAATATCCCGAATTAAAGTCTCATGCAGTTGTTCCGTTTCCCGGATTTCCGTGCGCCGCGAAAGAAAACCCTGCCCTTTTCCCGCACCGCCGCGGATCAACCCCGAAGTGTGAACCGCTTTGCCGTCCGGCGTAAAGAACCAGTAATCTTCGGCGGCATATTCTTCGGAAAGCCGGAGGGCACTGGCCAGATCGTCCGTAAGAACCCACCGGGAAAAAAGCCGTTCCGAAAGCGAAGATATTTTCCCTTGAGCGCGGATCATTTCCGAAGCAAGCCCTTTCACTCCCGGAACATTCCGAAAAGAAACGCCCGGATTCCCGGCAATATCCCGGTTGAGAGCCATCAGCACCTGTCCGACGCTCGCCTTTTCGAGACTTTCCAAAAGCGCACCCACTTCTTCGGCGCGCTCTGCAATCACCGCATTTAAAACATCGCCGAGAAGCGTTTCCACTGCCGCCAGATAACGCGGGTCTACCTCCACATTTTCACCGAGGAGCCCGCTCACAAACGCCGTTTTATTTTCCAAAAGCCACTGTGAGGCATCGGAATCCGAAACATCCATGGAACGAAGCACCTCAAGCCGCGAAAGCAAGCCCGCTTCTTCCTTCTTATGCTCGTGAAAGGAACGCTCCAAAGCGAGAATTTCCTGCCGCAATGTTTCGTTATTTTCCTGCTGAACGAGGCGCTTTTCTTCCAGAAGTTCCGTCTCGTTTTGAAGCGCATTCAAACTTTTTTCCAAAGTTTCCAAGCGGACGGTCACTTCCCGTTTTTGACTTTCGAGAACTATTTTTTCTTCCGTCCACTTTTCAATATTACCTTCCAAAATCCCGACTTCGGCATCCACGCGCTGCCAGCGGCTTTTGAGGGAATTTAATTTGTTGAGAATCGAAATACGCTTTTCCGAAAGCACTCTTTCTTCGGCGCGCAGTTCATCGCAACTGTCGCGGAGCACTTGAAGCATTTCCTGCTCGCGTTCAAACTCACGCGTTTTTTCCTCAATTTCACTGCCGCTCCCTTCGCGGACAATCGCTTCACATTCCGTTTTTTCCTTGAAAAGTGCCGCCGCTCTCAATTTGGAATTCTCAATTTCCTCTTCGTTCTTTTCAATGGAAGCATTCAGGCTCGCCACATTTTCCCGGTAGCGCATTAAACGATTGTTCAAATCATTCAGAAAAAGTTCGCTCTGTTTGACGATCCCTTCCAATTCCCGCAAATTTTCCTCGTCGCCGCTGATGGCAAGGCGCTTTTCCTCAATCTGCGTTTCAAGAACCGTCAAACGTGTTTTCGCATTTTCCTGATCGTTTGAAATCCGGCGGCGTGCCTCTTCGAGAACTTTCATGTTCTGTCTGTGATCGTCGTAACGGTCGAGACTCAGGGAAAGATCCAGTTCGCGGAGGCGGCTCCGGAGCGATTTCCATTCCCGCGCCTTATCGGCCTGCTTTTCATACTGGCGCACGCTGGAACGCACATGGCGCAAATTATCTTCCACGCGCTCCATATCCAAACGCACGCGGTCAAGCTGCCGGAGCGTTTCTTTCCGCTGCTGCTTATACTTGCTCACACCGGCGGCTTCTTCAAACAAAACGCGGCGCTCTTCGGCTTTATCCGAAAGCACGGCATTGATCATGCCCTCGTTCATTTGGGAATAGGAACCGGTCCCGAGCCCCGAATCGAAAAAAAGGTTTTGGATATCTTTCAGGCGGCATTCCTGATTGTTAATCAGGTATTCGCTCACCCCGCTCCGGTGCGCCCGGCGGGTAAGCATCACTTCCGTATATTCGGAGGGAAGTTCCCCGTTATTGTTTTCGAGAATGAGCGAAACTTCCGCCATGCCCATGGCCGCGCGTTCTTCCGTTCCGGAAAAAATCACGTCCTGCATTTTAGACATCCGGAGCTGCCCGGCGCGCTGTTCCCCAAGCACCCAGCGGATCGCATCCACAATATTGGACTTACCGCAACCGTTCGGTCCGACGATTGCCGTCAAGCCGTTCCCCGGAAAATTGATTTCCGTTTTTTGGGCAAAAGACTTGAAGCCGAATATTTTAAGCTTTGAAATTCTCACCGGAGGAAAAATAAGTTTTTCGAGGGCATTATTTGATCCGGATCGTCCAACTTCCGTCTTTTTGATCGATTTTCGCCACACGGCTGCCGCCTTCCAGCGCTTCCGAAGGGAATTCGATTCGGCGCCAAAGGGTATCTCCGCCGGTAAGAACGGAATCCCGTACGGAAATTTCAAGGTCAAAAATACCGCTCCACGAGCCTTTCACGACTCCGGATTTTCCGCCGGGAGGAATCGTATCGGCAATCCAGACGGAGGCTACGGAATCCCCCACCACGCGAAGGCGCGCGACTTCAAAAGCAGACTTGTTTTCGATTTGCAACCGCACCTCGCCCTCCACGATCCAGTTCGCGACACACCCGAAAGAGAGGAAACCGAAAAACGCTGTGATAAAAATTTTCCTTTTCAGGTATGGAATACAGGAAAATGGGATATGGGATACGGGATATGAATTTTTCATGTCTCTTGCCTCCTTTTCATGCAGGCACAAATCAAACCCCGGAATTGCATACAATTACAAATTACGGGATAACCTCCGGAATTGCACGTCAGTGACAAATTACGTAATTCGTAATTTATAATTCGTAATTGTTTTATTACCGATTTCATAGAAAATGAATTTTTAGAGATTCCCGTCATTTGCTTCCCTCAACTTCTTTGATTTCCACCGTTTTTCCTTTCGGCGGAGTGAGCGGCTCCGCCTGCATCGGAGCGGCCTTAGGAGCGCGCAATCCGAAAAATCCGCCGTTTGCCGTAGAAAGGGAAATCTGAAATTCCACCATAACCGTACCGCGGCTCCCGAACAGGCGATCCATATCGAAAGGATGATTGTAAGCGATCCGCACAAACGGGAGTTTCACGCCGCCGCCCCAAACAAAGTTTCCGTCTGCAAGCCGTGTACAGGAAACGTCCAGAGCCACAATTTGAGAAGGATCCGGGAAGTAAGACAAAACCAGCGAACGGAAGCCGTAGTTCGGCAGAAAAAAGGTACCGCTTAAATAAAAATATTGCCGGTAAATATTTTGGGTAATCACGATTTTCGCGGAATCACTGCTCCCGGGGCCGTTATATAAAGTAAAGTCGATATCCGGAAAATAAGTGAAAACACCCGAAGAAGCGCCGTTCCAAACTTCCCGGGATTGCAAATCGAGCGAAAGACGCACATGCCGCCAGGCGGTATGATGAAACGAAGTCTGAAGGCTCGCGCGGCCGAAAACCAAGTGCGCCCATTCATACAAACTATCGGATTCCGCCCGGTAAATGGAACTCACGCGTTCCGGATGCGTGTATTGAACACCCGCGCCGAAACCCCATTTTCCCTTCGGAGAAGCGATGGTCGCCCCCCAGGTATGCACGCTGCGCACTAAAGAAAACCGTCCGTAATTCGGGAACGCCAAAAAGTCTTCGTTATCCCAGCCGTGACGTTCCGCCCACCACAGAACTCCAAGATCCAACCCCGTTTCACCGAGAGGTTGCGCGCCGTAGTAAGCGAAATGGTGGCGGAACGCATAACCGTTGTGAAGCCCGTAAGGAGAACGCAGGCGCGTTTGGGAAGAAAACGGGAGGTAATGAACGCCCGCCCCCAAATACCCGGACGCACCCGGCTTAAACGCCTGCCCGAATTCCGATAATTGAAAATCCCGCGTCGCTCCCGGCGCGGCTTCGAGACCCGAAACGGAAATCGCGCCGGCACTCCCGAAGGAAAACCAGGCAAGTAAAAAAATCAACGGCAGTTTTAGCGGCATAAAGGGAAATATAATTATTGGAGGAAAATCAGAGATACGGGACAAGGATAGAGGGATATGAAAAGCAGCGGTGTTCTGATTGGCGTGCCCGGCGCAATAGTTCCGCCGGCATATAAGTAATTACGAGTTACGGAGCAACCTCCGGTATTACAAGCCTATTCAATGTATGGTTATATGGCTTAATATCTCGTGACGACACTATCTATATTCTTAGATAATGTCGTCACGAGACGCCCAGCCATATAGCCATACATCGAATATGAATAGCCGCCAAAAAGGATTTCTCGTTTTTAGCATAACGAGTCGAT